>Ga0206847_10186_pt1 | contig 20881 bp, 24 predicted proteins | sample Alteio_BWOrgCont_17_FD_152880 | JGI IMG/M metagenome (GOLD analysis project Ga0206847, IMG submission 152880) | Enriched cells from forest soil in Barre Woods Harvard Forest LTER site, Petersham, Massachusetts, United States -... | ecosystem: Environmental > Terrestrial > Soil > Temperate forest >... | reverse complement strand
TGGAAGCGTGGTGCTGGATTGCGATTCCAGGTTGCTTGCGTTCGGAGCGATTCTGCGACACCAGCCGCCGGTGGATCAGGATGAAGACATCGGGGAAGGCGGACGGACCGCAGCCTCGATGGAGGCTTCACACTTCGGCAATGTATTGATGGTGAGCGAGGGCGGCCAGCTCTCGTTCTATCAGAAAGGCCGTTGTATCTGGACGCTGTGAGGTTGAGGGACACCGGGACAGAATTCGCGAACTCGAGCCAGCTCGATCTAGAGGGAGTGAAGACTCTGGCCATCAGCATGTGAGCGTCCGCCATCTGAATGTCGACCGTGACGTGCCGAAAGAGATCACGGAAACAGGATGCGATTCACGGGGTTCTCTTAGATCGCGTCTTTCTTGAGGATCGCGGCGGTGCGATGCTTCTTTGCATCTCGCGCACTGTAGTCCGTACCAAATTCTGCGGTGCCGCGGATCTCACCCGGGTCTACGATGCCAGGAGCCAGTTTGCCGCCGAATAGGAGAGGGGAGTCGCGGACCTGCTATTGCGCCAGGTGCGCCGCCATTCCGAGGCTCCAGCGGCTTCGATTTTATGCTGTGATGACTGTCCAAAGAATTTTTCCTGTCCGGGTTGAGTGTGAAATCCGGAAACACCAGACACCGCAAAATGGGCAGCTTTGCTGGGCGTCAGGAACACCTAGAGTGGGGTGGGCCGCCAGTCAGTCCTTCAATTCGGCTGCCTGAAACGCGAGGCCTTCGAGCGTCGTGAGTTGCTCTCGTAATAATATTTCGGCTTTCTCGATGGCCTCGGATTCGTTCGCGTGTCTATTTCGATTTCACCAACGGGCATGCCCGTAGAATCATCGGAAGGGACAAGCTAACAATGTAGTGGATCATATGGCGCGGGAAAGTTTTGTGGTTAATCGTAGCCGCCCAGTTCGGCTCCGTCAAGACCTGCGCGGTGGGAACTGGCGGAGGGGCCGGCTTTCGTGGGGCAGGGGATTACGCTGCGGCCTAGAGATAGGACTCAAGGCTCCAAATGTCGCGCTTCAATGCTCGTCGCTGACCAGTCGCGCGTGTCTCATAATGTCTTTTATGATACGACCGGGGTGGAGCGTGTCAAATGGCCCTAGAGAGGAAAAAAGAAGAATAGTCAAGCGGAGTTATGCACAGGATCTAACCACTCCTAACGGTGGCTTCTTCAGGTTCGCTCGACAGAATGCGAAAGGGAGGGTGGTCATCATACACCGCGCGCGCTGCTTTCGATTTCTTGCCTCGCTTGCGGCAGCGATTCTTACTGCGCTTTGTCCGCGCCAGGCATTCAGCGAGCCGCGATGTTCCGTTGAACAAGAGCAGTTTGTTGGCTGGGTGACAGGCCGTTTCACTGTTGGAACCTCTACCGCAAGCTTGACTCTGCCGCGCGGAATAGGAGCGACCGCTTATCCAATGGTGCTGGTGGTGGAGGTCTCCTCGCCAGAAGCGGGGCAACCAGAGGAGGAACTGGTGATCCGGTCAGGTTACGAGACTGTGCGCCTTCGCGATGGCGCGGCGCTGCATTTAGTGCATCGCCGTGGCGAGCGACTGATCTTCTCTGTCGCAACCTCTGATGGCCTGGAACTGTGTTCGTGGGAGCCGCCCGTCGTTTTTCCTAAGAAGGAATACCGCCTCCGGAATGACCCCTGGTTGACGTCATTGTTTCACATCACCGGCGAACCCATTGGGTTGATATTTCAGCACGCGTACTCGGACGGGCGGCGAGAGTTCCGGCTGGATGGCGTGCCGGCACGGATTCTAATGGAGTCTCCCATCCAGTTCCTTCTGCGGGATCCACATCCAAAGGCCGGAGTACGCACCCTCCAATCGGAGGGTAAGGCCATTCCGCTTCGTTTTCTAGATTTGGAGAAGCGACTGCTGCCCTCTTCACCGGACCGCGAAGTTCTGGAACTCACACTCAGAGGATTGCCATCCGGGCCCCTGCGGCTCCCGAGATTGTTGATTTCCAACCTCAACCCACAGGCGGCGAGACTCGCTTGCGGCATATGGCATACCCGCCGGGAGCCATCGGAGAGGGTTGAGCTTTTGATACCACCATCTAAGGTACGCGACGGATCGGTCACAGTGAACTGTGAGGTCCGGCTACTTCAGCCGAAACCGGCCAGTTTGGTGGACTTTGTTGTGTTTTCTATTACTGACTTCCAGAGTCCCGGTCTTAGACCTTTCTTGCGTCTCTGAGGTTGTACGCGTTATGAAATTCCTAGAGATGAAAACTCCCGGATCTCGCTGCGTTCGATCTGTGCCGAATTTCTGTTCTATCGGGGATAGTATCCTGGGCGCGTCCGCGCGCTCAGGTTCCCGTCGCCCGTGGTGAGCGAAATCTTGCGATAACCAGTACTCCGATCGGCGCGGTCGGATTTATAGGCGATGCTATATTGGTTCCGCATCTCATCTTCGATCTCGTCATATATTTGGGCGATCGACTCACGTTTCGAAACCTCAAAATAACGTCCCCCGGTCTCCGCCGCCATCCGTAACATGGCCTTCCGGCCGCGCGCACGAAGCATCGCTGCTGACGCCATGACGGCTGGGTGGGCGAAGACAGGACGGGCGGCGAAATCAATAGCGTAAATAATAGTGTCGGCGCGCTGAGCAAATTCGATTGCGGTCCCGATCGACGTTTTACTATGCACGTCCCCTCCGTCAGAGAGCACAATGAATGCCTTTCGGCCGCTCTGTGGCTTCATCAACTCCTCAGAGGCCTGTCGCACTGCATCGAAGAGGAGGGTGTTAGACCGTTTGGGAATCTCCAGCGCGGCGAGCGCTTGAGCCAGCGCTTCGCGGGAGGACGTGAACTTTGCAGCAAGCCTACGCGGATATCGAAATGCAGGACAAACGCCGAATCATCCAAGCGCAGGACCTGGTCAAGAAAAGTGAAGCTCGCCATGCGCTCTGGTTCGAGCACCGTAATCCGACTTCGGCTGGTGTCCACCAGCAGCCCGATCTTTAATGGCTGGTTCGATTCCTGAGAAAAATGAAGAATTTGCTGCTGCCGCCCATCCTCTTGAAGCAGGAAGTCCTCTTTGGTCAGGCCTTTTACGAACTTGCCAGTCTTGTCGCGAACCGTTGCGACCAGCGGTACCAAGTTTACGTCAGTTGAAAAGGTTGCATCCTGCGCGTAGGAGCGGCACAGAGCGGCGAGTATGAAATCACGCCGCGAGAGCCGTATTCTGGGCGTCGCGGCGCGCGCCGATTGCTCGGGACGATCAGCGGCGAGCATGCGCCGATTATGACACTTCCAATCAAGCTCGTCGTCGAGCGCAAGGGACTGTTACATGTGTCGTCAATCATCCATTTGATGACGGATGCGCCAGAGAGGATCATGCCATCACAAGTCTAGGGTGCGCTGCGCCCCACGTAAACCGCAGACGTTCTCGGCAGGCGCTCACCCAGGGAACTTCCACGCGATGGCGCTGCGCTGCCAGTGGTAGCCGCGTCCTTCTCGAATAGTACTCGAGGATGTCTTAAACTCCTTGAAGTGGTGCTAGAACATTGTGGAAATATGCCAGAAGCGATCACGCAAGCCTTCGACCAAGGCGACAACGCTGATCGAGGCCAGTGCCCGGGTTTTTCAGCGCCGTCGAGGACTTTGTGGAACGACGACAAATACTGAACTACCATATTCCTCCTAAATCGAGCGTGCCGTCCCGATACGGCCGTATAGAATTCCACCGATCATGAGATCGATTCGAGACCCGCGGCGGGGAGGTCCATTTCGATGGAGATGCGACGGCGCGTCGAACTGACTCCTCGAAATGGCTCTGCGAGAATCTGCATCTCGCCGAGTTCGATTTCGTGTGTCGCACATTTCCAGATTCACGTCGGGCGGGTCAGCGATCAGGGGAAACGGGGGGAGAGGTGTCTTAAGAATTCCGGCGATTTGCGTCAGTTTTCCAAATGTGAATCCTAATCTTAATGCCCGAAGCGGAGTCGCCATTGATGCCGTTTCTAGCCGTAATTGGGCGGTTCGAATCAATTCCAAAACAACTTCACGTGTCCATGTTAGGGAAGGTAGGACGTTCACATCTGGGTTGAAGTATCGAAGCCCTTGGAAATCATTCGCTACCTTCAACATCTTCACAATTTGTTCGATTTGATATTGGTCCGACGCAACCGATTACCAGGTTACGTTTGCGGCAATCTTCATAGAGCTCGACGAGGCCATGCCCCTTCTTCTGTAGTGCGCGCGCCGTGATACGATGCGCCCGCAAGAATGCTTTGAAAGATAGCTCCACTGTATGGAAATGTACAGCGGTTTGTCGAACGGCCGCTCCTCAAAAGCCCGTTCAGCGGTATCGTAGAACTGCCGTGCCTGAGGTCAAGAAAGACATCGGACTATCTCGGGAGTCGGTTTCGCTTTCGGCATCTTTTTGCCCAGAACCCAGATTGCAAGAAATAGCTTTGATGCAGTGAAGAAATGGATCTGCGGAGTGACTACTTGGTGGCTTTCTTCTTCGCCGCCCAGTAAGCTTTCATCCGCTTCGCCTGGGCTCTTCGCTGAGCAGCGGTAAACTTTCGACCTCGATTCCCGTTTGAGCTTACTTCGCTCGAAACGAGTCCAATCGGATTCTTTGCTGAGCGGCCACGGCGCTTCGTTCCTTGCAGCACTTCGATGGCTTCGTTCAGCTTGTCGCGTTCTTGGATGAGCAGCGAGACGATCTGGTCAGTTGGCATAAAATGCGATGATACCATTCATGGTTCAGCTTCCACCTAAAATTTTGTAAGCTCTATCCACGATCAGCGACGGGTTCATCTTGAGCACTTTCGCAAGTGCCAGGATGGTTCGGAACGACGGGCTGTAGAGTCCCCGTTCCAACATGCTGATATAGGTCGAATGGTATCCGCTTTCGAGCCCGAGTTTTTCCTGGGACACTTTCGCCGCGGTCCGAAATTCCTTTAACGCCTGCCCGAACGCGGCCTCAGCAGTGCCGATCTTCCTTAACTTCTGCATCGAACCTAAATGGTCCGGTACAGCGCTAGGTGATCGCCATAGAGTATACTCTTAGTGACATGCCGGTCCCGGAAACGCGGTCGGTCCGATAGCTGTCAAGTGTCCAAATCCCTTTAAGTGCTACAGTTTTGAAAATGACGAAGCCCAACTCCAGCATCGTTCCTAAGTGGATGGGGGTCTCAGGGCAGTGGCAAGCAAGAACGGAGTTCTGCAATTCCTTGGGAAAGGGTTGGCCGCCACCGCTGGGGGGCAACCCCTCGTGATCGGAATTGCGGCGAGCAGTGTCACGCGCTTCACCGAAGGTAAAGTCGTAGCAACTGTACGATTCTCCGACACCACCAAGCCGGGCGGTCATACTGCGGGAATTTGTCCGGGCGATCGACACAAGCGGCTGTGCTGGCGGGGCCTCGGACACCGAGGTTCCCCCCGAGAGCCGGTTCGCAAAGAGTAACTCCAAGTGGCGGGCACTGATCGCGACAGACTTGCCGCGAGGATTTCGCGGGGACATTGGCGGCAGTACCTGCGGTTCAGGAGTCGTTCCTTGCTAGCCAACGTGAGTTCGGTGCTCACGTAAGGTGTACTCATCGTCACGGCACAATAAGGCCCTATTGGGGCGCGCTCGATCAGCCGATGATTAGCACGTGGCACTCGCCTCAGCGCAAGACGTCCTCAACGCGCTTTTGAGCGGCGCGACCGCTACCGAATTACAGCCGGAAGTAGAGCGATTGCCACCGATTGAGCTCAAAGCTCTTCTCTGCACCGCCTGCTCGATGCGCGAAGAGGTCATCGCTAATTGTCACGACACCGGAGACGAAGTCGATCAGTTGCTCACGCGGAACTGCGAGCTTCACACAACGCAACCTCAAGCGTGCAACGTCGCTGCGGTTTACCGCGTCCCTGTCCGTCAGCGCTGATGAGGGACGTCAATGGGCGACTTGCGGACAACACTTCTCACGCAGATTCGTCGCCGTCCAGAACTCTCCACCCACACTCACTGCCAAAAGAGCCCTTCGGTCTCTCCGGGCTAACGTCGCATTTCGATTCCTTCCCACACGTGATACTGCTTCTTAAAACCGAGGACCGAGCGTTCTGACCGCAGTGTAACTACAATTTAACGAGGGCCTCCCATGTACAAGGTAACGATCCAGACAACGCCCGCCAGAGAGAGCAACTGGAGTGTTGTGACGGCTGGTACCTGGACTCCCGGGCGACCGCCGCAACTCGAAGATCACGGCCTCTCCCCGAGCGTCATCGAGGCGCTATTCAATGTTGTTCCTTCGGCCACAAACGAATCGGGCCGGAATCAAATACAAGACGGAGGCTCGTACTACGCCGTAGTCGTCAGAAGACTTTCAAACAAGTAGCACCACGAGGCGGCTCAATCACAGCGTGCTTCTTTCAACCAAAGTGGGGGAGTGTCAAGCGCCGCTTTGGTACCCGCGTTCCCAAGCGTGGTTGCCCAGAAGAGCCGCTACTTTCCTGCTCATTCCGTTCTCTGCAATCTTCACAGATCCCGTAGCCGCACGTGCCTGCACGCCGCTCTTTGACCCGTATGCCTTTCCCCGCAGGGCATCCGCTATTATTGTGATATACGCGTTTTTCGCGTGGTTTCGTAATTTCATTCAAGGCGAAAAACTCCGGGATTTCCGGCATAGAGATCAGCCTCCTCGGAAGACATTACATAGAGAGAGAATCTTAGGGAATGATTGAGTAGCAAAGCGATAGCAGGCTTCGCCACCGGCTCACGGACAGCGCCAGAGCCATGGGCGCCGAGAGTGCCGCCCGTTCACGATAGTATCATCCTTCTGCTTGCGGATGGATCGCTGAATGAGCAAGTGGCGAAGGAGCCCCAGTTCTCCGTCTGACAGTTTGTCCGCTTGCCGAAGGAACTCTCGGCCCGTAAGATCGGTCGCGAGGAAACGATTAAGAAGCTCCTTTGCACGCAGCTGCCCGCCACTCCATTCGACTTTAAGGGGGACTAATGTTTGAGTCTTGTCGCGCTTTACCCACGTCATTTTAGCACCGGATCCCATAAAACTCGCCGTCACTCTTGGCTTTTCCTCACGTTGCCTTCGCAATCCTTCGTCGCCGAAGGCTCATCCCAACCGTGATTATCCACCCCGTCTTCGTTTTCGATCCCCTCCTCGCGAGAGGCGACGCCTTCAATGAGGACTCCGATATGAAATCGCGCACCTGCTGGTTTGCAGTATCGGACCTCTCCGAAGATCACGAGTTTATGATGGGGCGACCCTATTTCCACCCGCGTCGACTTCAGGAGGGGCCGTTCGATTTCGATCCCCACGCCGGAGCGCGAAACGTCAACAATCTTGGCCGTCAGAACTACACCGTCTGACGGCAGGACTTTGACCTCGGCGGGATCATTCGTGGAGTACCGGTGCTCATGACGCTTCTCAAGAACTAGTTGCCCCCAGCGCTTAAGAAATGGCGAGTTCGTCGCTAAAGTCGCCGGTTTGTCGTGAGTCATTGCAGTCCCCCAGGCGAATTTGTCTTTGGATCGCCTCGATGGGCCCCCGCCACATCGACACCAGGTATTGCTTCACACAATAGTTAACATCGGACCGAGTGATAGTAAACTTTACTTTATGATTTCGATTGGCCAGGAATGCCGGCGGCTTTTTAATAAACAAGTGAGATTTGTGTATATCTACAGTCGGGCCGTATTGTTGGGGCTAGGACCTGCACGTTTGTCTATTTGGCGGGCTCGGTTTCTAGCTGCAATCGATGCCGTAGTTGAACAAACACGAATGTTGTTCCCAGTACGAGGTCCTCGTAAAGCCCATGGCTCGACAGCCTCAGTAGATATTCTGCTGGCAGTTCCCGATACTTCCTTATACAATTCCCGCAGGATACTTAATGTGCCATTGATCGTATTCAAGGGACCTAGAGCCTCCCGTTGAGCGAGTGAGCGTTGCGGTAAATGTCTCAACGTTGTTTGAGGATACAGCTGGAGGAACGGATGAATCAAACACAGCGGGTTGGAGAACTAGTGGAGAGCCGTCGGTCAGTGGAAACCCGCCCGAATCGACGCAAAGAATTCCGATATCCGACTCACGAACTCGTTCAAATTGAGTTGCTGCCAGGGCGAGGCGATCCGGTTCCCGCGACGGTCATTGATGTTGCGAAGTCTGGCTTGCGTCTCGAACTCGTTCGGCCGCTTCCAAGGTGTTCGCGGATCGAGATCCTTTTCTCGACGAGCGAGTTGCCGATTTCCGGGGAAGTGCGCTACTGCCATGGTTTCGACGGCGTATATTACGCGGGGATATTCATTGACGAGGTAGTGCATTCGCGTCCTTTGCCCGAACATCTCCACGACGATGAGATTCCGTTGTATGTGGGCGGCGACGGCTTATCGACCGTAGAAGTTCTTCGGGTTGAGCAACACCTATCTCACTGCGTTGCGTGCCACCGCTCTATTAGAGTCGCGGCTGTGACGCTGTATCCGGCCGCCGGTAGGCTCGCACTCCGGCGGAACGATTCGCTCTGACAGTCCACGGTGAAACGGCCATGCTTTTCAACACCTGACGCTCTTGATTTCTCGCGTGGATGCTCCAGAATTATAGGAACACCTCGCCAATGCTTCGCCCGAGATCCAAACTCATCCTCATCGTTCTAGTCTCGCTCGGCTGCATTGCCGGCGTTATCACCCATGCCGCCCCGCTCACTTACAGCACCACGGAGACAATCTCGCTCAGCACTCCCGCAACAGATTTCACGATCGCGGCAGGTTCTTTCGCGGACTCCCTCCAGGTGAACGCGACGAGCGTGATTGTCACGCTATCAAGTTCCACCTGAGGCAGTGTAATCGGTCGGGATCTTCTCCTCCTCGGCGCGCCGTTTTTCTCATTGAGTGTGCGTTGGTCGGAGGCGAACGTGCAGTACGCCGACGATGAATCTGAACTACAGGTTGCTTGGGCTTCCGTATCGAGTCCCAGACGGCCCGCAGCAGCGTTAGCTGAGCGGATCCTGCCTCCGGTCAAGCGCAAATATCATACGCGGTTCTCATCCACGCTGTGAGGTCGCAATCGATCTCCGTTTCAGCAGACACCTTGACTTCACAGTGCCAGCGGTTCTTGGAGACTTGCTCCGCTTTCACGATTCGAGGTGAGTCGATGGGTGATGCCGCCTTTATGGTGACGAGCAAATGGCTGCGCCGAAAATGCACCCCGACGAAGGCGGATCCTCGTACGAAATGCACCGAAGTCTTTTTCAGTTCCTCACGGAAAGCCCCGATGGGCCGTAGGACCGCTCGGAGACTCCGGTATAGTCGCACGGCTTCGGGACTGGCGGTGCGGAGGACGTTGTCGCGATCAATTGTCATACTTTCCTCGTCGCTTTGGTCGCTGGGCTATCAGGGCGACGATCCGTCAGTACTCCTCAAACGCACTCCAACTACGTCGCCAGTGCCGCGCCGATAGTGCAATAATGTGTGACAAAAACCCTTGACCCCAATCAGCTTGCGTGATAACTTTTCTTTTCGATTTGTAGGAAGGAAGCAACGCATATGAAAATTCCACACTTGATTGTCGGTGTCATCCTGCTGGGGCTGACGGTAGGGCTTGTAGCTCAGCAGCCTTCCCGGGCGGTCCCGGCCTTCGACCACTTCATGTATTGGTCGCATGCAAAACTACAAGCGCTTTCTGGGGAACTTCAATCGAAGGAGCCCACCGTGGCCTACGGAGTAAAGAGAATGCAGGCTGCAGAAGTCCTCGGAAACCGCCAGGATTTCACCTGCTTTGTTGAACGTCGCGAAGCCGAACCTCATTGGCCCGAGCTGCATGCGGACTGGGATGATTTGGTCATCGTCCAGGAAGGCTCCGCGAACCTTCTTCACGGCGGCAAAATCGAGAACGGCCGCGACATGGGGAAGGGTGAAATTCGAGATGGAAAAATCTTGGGAGGAAGTTCGCAAAAACTCGGCCCGGGCGACACATTCTATATTCCGGCGGGAACGCCGCATCAATATTTTGTCGACAGTGGAAATCATTTCTACTTCTTGGTGGTGAAAGTCAAGAAGCCTTAGCATCGAAATCCCGTCTCACTTTGTGAGCACGCGATAGGCGATCAGCGACGGTTCCTGTGTCACCTGATCGACAGTCGTTGTGCTCATGAGAGCGTCGAAATGGGGCATTAGTGCGCTAGCTCGGCTGATCTTGTCGGCCAAACGTGCCAATAGCGCGTCATCGGTGACGAACTCCGCCGCGCCCTCCTGAGAACTGCAGCAGGCTCCTTCGATGATGAGGACGTTCCCGCCGCTCAGATTCGGAACAAACGCCACAGAACCATATGCATCCAGGCGATTGCCTACGCGTTTAGGAACGTATTCGGATTGTTCTCCCGGCTGAGGTGACCGATTCAACCATACTGCCCGTTGATGCTTGAAATCCATACGCACCTGGAAATTCAGCTTGGACTCGAAGAGTTCGACCCAGGGGTTGGCCGATGGCCTGCCGATCAAAATTACGTTCCCTGGTGTCAGATCTCGAAGCGTCAAATCGCGAGCGTAGCGCACGATCATTCTTCCATGGAACATATCGGCGATTTGGCTGATGCGTACAGCGGTGCTCACACCATCGAAAGTCGTGTAACGACGGTCGGAAAACTGTTTGTTGAAAAAGGCCTGGAACTGCCGCGCGCGTTCATTGTCTTCAGGCGGAGATTTCTTAAGATAGGCGTCCAGGCCAAGATTCTCGCGTGACGCCTCTTCGAGGAGAGAGAAGGTGTGGTCCGGAACCACCACTGTTGTGGTCAATGCATCGCTGAAAAATTGAGACCATAGTGAACTCAATCCTCTGGGCGGAGCTGCCGGCGCGGTCGGTTTGGATTCCTTGGTCCGAATCAAGGCCCAGGCCAGCACTACGACGGTGACGCTGAGACCGACCACGGCGATGACTAATCCGGTCGGACGCGATCGGGATGGGCTTTCCTCAAGGACGGTCGGTTGGGGCGGTGGATTGAGCCGGGTGACGAATTCCGGCACATAGCCACCTTTGGGAATTCGGACGATAAGGGGTTCGTGGGCGCCTTCGCTGGCGAAATAAGCGTCCAGTTTTTGACGCAAAAGCCGCGCCTGCGAACGGACGATGTTGTCATCGCTCGGATTGTAGTTCTTAGCCCGTTCAAAGACCTGCTCTCCGACGCTCTGTTCGTTGATGGAGTTCAGACGGTCTTGAAGAGACGCTTGACAGACGTACAGAAGAAACTCACGAAGACGAGGGGCCTTGGCAAAGCGGTCACTCGAGGCCAACCGCATTACGAGTGCCCAGCGGGGATCGTTCTCAAGCGACGAAGAGGCGACGGAGCCCTGATTCGACGGCGAATTCACTGTGTGACACCTGTATAAACCTGCCACAGTATAGAACACCACGTGCCGCCGCGCAATGAGCTTCAAGGCCTTCGCGCGCAGAATTTAGTGTGCCGGCCATCCAGCCAAGCGCCGAAGAAATCTCCCGTGCCCCGCAGATCCCTCTCATCGGTATTTGACCGTAAATTCACGGTGTATACACCTAGCCTCAGCCTCAAAGTAGAATTACACTCGCACAAACCGGATGCTCGGGAGTGTGCACGCGCGGCCAGACCGCTTCGTGACAAGGAGATAGGATCTATGTACAAGGGTCATTTTGCGAGGCGAGTTCTCGCTCTTGCTTCAGTTGCTGTTCTCTCGCTCGGTGTCGCTTGGGCACAGGTGGGGCGGGCCACGATCTCAGGGACGGTAACGGACCCACAAGCGGCGGCGATCTCGGGTGCCGCTATTCTGATCACAAACGTCGACACCAACGCGGAATTCAGGACCGCCACCAACGACCAGGGATTTTTCACCGCGCCGGGCATTGCCATTGGAAACTATCGCGTCATCGCAGAGATGCCGGGCTTCAAGCGCGGTGTCCGCACCGGCATCAACCTGCAGGTGGACGAGCACGCCGAAATCAATCTTACGCTCGAGGTAGGCGCCCCCACCGAGTCGGTGGAAGTTAAGGCGGAAGCACCCATTGTGGATACTGGGAACGCCACTGTTGGCAAGGTAATTGAGAACCGCCGAATCGAGGACTTGCCGCTCAATGGCCGCAACGCTCTTGCGCTAGTGATGCTGACTCCGAGCGTAAAGTCCAACGCCAGTCCGCTCAATGAAGGATTCGTCGATCGCGGTCCGCAGCTGTCTGAGATCAGCATCAATGGCGGCCCGAGCGGGATGAATGCCCAGACCTTGGACGGAGGACTAAACCAGAACAATCAGTACGCCGACATCAATTTCAGCCCGACTGTAGATTCGATCGAAGAGTTCAAAGTGCAAACCGGAACCATGTCGGCCGAGTTCGGCCGCACGGCGGGGGGTGTCATCAACGTCGTCACCAAATCTGGCACCAACAATTTTCACGGAACGCTTTACGAGTTTCTACGGAACGACGCGATTCAAGACCGCAACACCTTCGCCACGGTAAAGGAGCCCTTGAGGTACAACCAATTCGGCGGATCTGTCGGCGGGCCCATCATCAAAAATAAGACGTTTTTCTTCTTCAATTACGAAGGGTTCCGATATCTCCAATACGCCGATCCAATCGGCTCGGTACCCACCCTGGCAGAGCGGCAGGGCGATTTCTCCAATGACAAAACCAGCACCGGGCAGCCCATCATAATTTACGACCCTACGTCCACCATAGCGAACCCGAATGGAAGCGGTTATGTGCGCAGCCCGTTCCCATCGAACAAGATTCCCATGAGCCAGTTGGATCCAGTGGCTTTGAACTTCATTAATACGTTTTACCCAGCGCCGAATCGAACGCCGAGCAACGCTTTCACAAACACCAACAACTACGACGATCCCAGCTCGGTGAACCCTCGACAAATGCATCAGATTCTAATGAAAGGCGATCACCAGTTCTCCGAGACGGACTCCTTCTCAATTCGCTACGATCTCTTCAACCACCATACCGTGAATACAGCGCTATTTCTGTTGCCGGACCCGGCCCTCTACCGGAATGATTTTTCGCACACGAAAAATGGCTTGATTCGAGAGACGCACACTTTTTCGCCACGGTTGATCAACGAGGTCCGCCTTAGTGTCGTTCGCCAAGCATATGATTGTCCAAATAATGGCGAAAGCAGCCCGATCAAAGGGCCCAACGCTGTCCCGGGTGGGTGGCAAGCGAAGTTGGGTTTACCGGCTGACCCCTACGGACTGATCCCGACAATTAACATCGCTGGATATACCAGCGATCCGACCATCCAGTCGGCCTCTATTGGAACTTATGGGGGCGCGTGTTATAACGGCACTTTAAACTATGGGCTAAATGACCAAATCACTTACATACGCGGCAACCACACACTCAAGATCGGTGGTGAGGTCATACATCTGCGAAGCGACTTCTTCGCCGGGGGTGCATACAGCTATACCTTCCCGCAAACCTTGTCTGGGAACCCACAATCGCAAGCTGGAACCGGTGACGGAATGGCCACTTTTCTTACGGGAGCCGTCGGCAGCGCCACTGCGAGCGCCTTTCTTCCAGGGAGCAGGGCGGGTTGGGCGTATGATTTTTATCTGCAGGACGACTGGAAAGTGAACCGCAAACTCACCGTGAACCTCGGGCTGAGGTACGACTACCAGGAATTTCCGCAGGCCCGGAATCTTGGAGACTCGAACTTCAACCTTTCGGCAGTTGGCCCCAACGGACTACCTGGCATCATGCAGTACGGCACACAGATCGGGGGATCTCCCTATCAACCCGACCGCACGAATTTTGGGCCGCGGGTCGGATTTGCTTACGATGTCTTCGGCAGGGGGAAAACGGTTGTCCGAGGTGGTTATGGGATATACTATCCATTTATCTTTTACGGCGTCGACTACTATCCCAACACGACGGGCTATACGAGCAACTCCACAGCGTATGCTCCGGCCGGTGGTAACACGAATTTTCCCGCATTCCAGTTCAAGAACGGCATCCCCAGCCCGCCCAATCCGATTTTAGGGCCGGCCCTTGGCCCGGAGGGATTGCTTGGCCAGTCCGTCACATACGATGAGCCGAGTAAGAAGATTCCGATGTCGCAGCAGTGGAACTTCACGATACAGCAGCAACTACCTGGGCAGTGGCTCCTGGAAGTTGGCTACATAGGAAACCATGGGAGTCACTTTGTGGCGAACAGTAGCGGATATAACTATAATGTTCTTCCGCCCCAGGACTATTCGCTCGGGCTGGCGTTGCAGAGTTCCGTGCCGAATCCCTACGCAGGCAAGGTTCCAGGTTCTTTGGGCGCCGCCACAATCACGCTGCAGCAGTCGTTGCTGCCCTATCCGTATTATCAGAGCGTGACCATCGGTGTTCCGGCCTTTGGCGACTTCAATTCGCACCAACTCGTCCTTAGCCTTCAGAAACGCTTGTCTCACGGACTAGTCGTACTGGCTTCCTTTACTGGAGGAAAAATCATCGACGATGGCCTCAACGGCGCTCTCAGTTTCGATTCGCCGGAACCGCCGCAGGGAACCGGAATGACGTTTCAGAACGCGAAATACAATCTCGCCGCCGAGCGCAGTGTGGACCCAGCCGACGTGTCCAGGCGAGTGGTCCTGAGTGCGGTCTACGAGTTGCCATTCGGTGAAGGGAAGAGATTTCGAACCACACTGCCGGTCGTTAGCAAGCTCATCAGTGGATGGCAGATCAACACCATTGGCACATTTCAAGACGGAATACCTTTGGCAATCAGCGGCGCCAACAATTTCTTGGCCACCCGCCCGAACTCCACGGGACAGAGTCCCACGCTTTCCAATCCCACGGCTGCGGAATGGTTCAATACTCAGGCGTTCGTTAATCCTCCAACCTATACCTTTGGGAACCTGGGAAGGACTTTACCCTCCACCCGCGCGCCGGGCGTAGAGAACGTGGATCTTTCCTTGATCAAAGACACTACATTCAAGGAAAACAGGTTTCACTTCCAGTTTCGCGCGGAGGTGTTCAATTCGGTCAACCACGTCAACTTGTTTTACCCGAATGTGACTTTCGTTCCGGGCGCAAACGGCCTTAACGCGAGTGGAAGTTTTGGAACCATCACCTCGGCTCGAGACCCGAGGACGTTTCAATTCGCTTTGAAGTTCCTGTTCTAGCGCGAGATCGAGAGCGGAGACGTGAGAAGATTCATTTTGAAAAGCACGGTGCCGATCTTGATCTTGTTGTGGTGTGGCGCAGCTCCTGCCCAGGCGCCGGTTCGTGAAATCAGCTATGAGGGGAATCCGAAACTTCTCCGGTTCCCACCCGCTCTCTATCTCGGTGAAGTAGCGGGCGTCTCACTGAATTCCAAAGGCCACATCTTCGTATTCAGCCGCAGTGGCCGTGAACTGCTTCTGGAGTTCGACGGCAATGGAAGCTTCATCCGCGAGATCGGCAAAGGCGTCTACGCTTTCACAGGCCCGTCTTCGTTTGGCGCACACAGCGTCCGAGTCGACCGGGACGACAATGTTTGGGCGGTGGACTCCGAGTCGAACATGGTAATCAAGTTTGATCCCGAGGGACAAGTGGCGCTCGTGCTCGGGCGGAAACCGGAGCCCGGCCAGGTGCGTACGCCGGGGAGCGCTCCTCCTGCTGCTCAGCAGGGTTTTTTCAACGGCCCGACCGATATCGCATTCGACTCCGCGGGAAACAGTTTCATCAGCGACGGATATAGGAATTCGCGAATAGTAAAGGTCGACAGGAATGGCAAGTGGGTGAAGACCTGGGGTCAAAAAGGATCGGCTCCGGGAGAGTTTAGCGCCCCCCATAGCGTCGCGACGGATTCCAAGGGCAATGTGTACGTGGCGGACCGTGGAAACAAACGAGTTCAAGTGTTCGATAACGACGGGAACTTCTTGAATCAGTGGCCTGCGGATTCGCAAGCCATCTGTATTTCACCAGGTCCCAATGAGGTCCTCTATACGACGGACAACGGGCGCCCAATTTACAAATTCGACCTTCACGGCAAGCCGCTGGGTGTTTTTGGACGACAAGGGACGCAGGCGGGAGAGATCGGCTGGGTCCATCAGATGGTCTGTCCGTCTGAGAATACCATCTACATCGGGGAGCTACTGAACTGGCGCCTGCAGAAGCTTACCCTACATCCCGAGAGATGACTAAACTTCGCGGCCCCACAATACATTGCCTATTTCTTTTCTTTGCTTTACACGAGTTGGCGAACCGTAAATTCACGGTGTATACACCTTACTCAATGCACACTGTGCGCGTAAACTTAGTGTAGCTCTTTGGGCAGGAAGTTCAGGCGAGCCGGACTGCTTCGAACCGTGTGTATGTTTTGGTTCTCACGGATGAGAACATCGCCATATTTTACTAGAAGATAGCGTGACAAATGGATCGGAACGGATTATGATGAACGTTCGCTGCCGTCGTCCATCTGAACTCTGGCGCATACCTCTCGCGTGCGCCCATCTTGTTCTTTTCGCTGTTGCGCTTATGCCAGGCGCATACGCACAGGCCCGGTCCGCTCCCTCCGTCTCACCCCAGCGTGATTTTCTCACCAAATACTGCGTCACGTGCCATAACGAACGGCTCCACACGGCCGGGATTGCGCTGGACAAAATCGCTGTCGACAATGTTTCAGGCGCATCCGATGTTTGGGAGCGAGCGGTGCACAAACTCCGCGCTGGCGAGATGCCCCCTGCTGGTATGCCTCAGCCGGACAAGGCTGCCTTGGGCGCCATCGTTACCTGGTTGGAAACAGGACTGGACCGAGCGGCCGCGGCGCATCCGAACCCGGGTCGGGTACCTGTTCACCGCTTGAACCGCGATGAATATACGAACGCGATTCGCGACCTGCTCGCGGTTGATATCGATGGTCGATCGCTGCTTGTGGCTGACGACTCCGACGAACACGGCTTTGAAAACATCGCCGGGGCTTTATCGGTGTCGCCCGCATTACTGGAGCGATATTTGTCGACGGCACGCAAGATCAGCCGTCTCGCCGTCGGCGATTCGCCGCCTGTTCCCGTGTTCGAAACATTCGATGTACCGGGCACGATGTATCAGAACGATCGGATGAGCGAGGACCAGTCCTTCGGGTCTCGTGGCGGGATAGCGATTCACTATCGCTTTCCGGTTGACGCCCAGTATGTCGTCAAGGTCCGGCTGTTCCGGCAGGTATATGACTACATCATCGGGATGGGGCGACCGCAGCAGTTGGAAGTGCGGCTCGACGGTAGGTTGGTTAAAGGCTTCACCGTCGGTGGCGAAAACAAGGGAACGCCCGCGCCCGCCAGTTATGCCGGGAATATTCCAGGCGACCCGGAATGGGAGGAGTACATGCACTTCGCGGATGCGAATTTGCAAGTTCGCTTTCCCGTCGAAGCTGGTACACATGTGCTTGGAGTTTCTTTCGTAAAGCAGACAACGGAGCCTGAAGGCGTGCTCAAGCCAACCCAGCTGGGTTTCGCGCTGTCGGTCAATCAGCTATACGAGGGAAATGCGGCCGTCCAAAGTGTCGCGATCGGTGGGCCTTATGACTCGCCGGGACCCGGCGACACAGCCAGCCGCCGAAGAATCTTTGTGTGTCAGCCCTCAACGAAGGCGGATGAGTTGCCATGCGCCAAGAAGATTCTGGCCACGGTCGCACGGGGCGCCTATCGTCGCCCGTTGTCGGATGCCGACGTGGAGCCGCTGATCAGTATCTACGAGGTTGCGCGGAAACATAGCGGATTCGAAGCGGGCATCGAGTCCGCGATTACAAGAATTCTTACGGACCCCGAGTTCCTGTTCCGTATCGAACGGGATCCAGCCGGTGCAAGGCCAACTACTGTTTATCGCCTTAACGATCTCGAACTGGCCTCGCGTCTGTCCTTTTTCTTGTGGAGCAGCATTCCGGACGAAGAGCTTCTTTCACTGGCGAGTCGCGGGAAACTTAGAGATTCGGCAATTTTGCAACAGCAGCTACGCCGGATGCTAGCGGACAGTCGTTCCAAGGCCCTGATTGAAAACTTCGCCAGCGACTGGCTGGGCCTTCCGAAACTTCGTGAAACAGTACCGGACCCCGCGGTGTTTCCGGACTTCGATGAAAACTTGCGCGATGCGTTTCGACAAGAGACTGAGCTGTTTCTGGAAAACCAATTGAGCGAGGATCACAGTATTGACGATCTACTAAGCGCCGACTACACATTCGTTAACGAGCGCCTGGCGCGCCACTATGGGATTCCAGACATCTACGGGTCCCGGTTTCGAAGAGTGAAGCTTTCCAATGGCGAGCGTGGAGGCCTCTTAGGGCAGGGCAGCGTATTGACCGTGACGTCGTATGCCAACAGAACCTCGCCGGTTCTTCGCGGCAAGTGGTTGCTGGCAAATATTCTCGGCACACCTCCTCCGCCTCCACCGCCCAACGTACCGCTGCTCAAGGAGACGGGCGAAAATGGCAAACGGACTTCGGTTCGCGAGCGAATGGAACAACACCGGAAAGATCCTGCTTGCGCGGGTTGCCACGTGCGGATGGATCCCCTGGGATTTTCGCTCGAGAATTTCGACGCAACCGGAAAGTGGCGCAGCTCAAGTGACGGCGCTCCCATCAATGCCACGGGCGAACTGCCAGACGGAACCCAGCTGGAGGGCGTCGCGGGCTTACGAAAGATGCTTCTGAGCCATCGTGAAGAATTTGCCAGTACCTTCACCGAGAAGCTTCTGACCTACGCTCTCGGCCGCGAAATCGAATATTTTGACTTTCCATCGATCCGTAAAATCACTCGGGACGCCGCCGCCAATCAATATCGGTGGTCATCAATTATCGAAGGCATTGTCATGAGCGTTCCGTTTCAAATGAGTATTACGGACAGCGCTTCAGCGCAAGCGCGCGCGGTATCAAAGAGATAGTTGAATGGAGAGACCGGAAAAATGATCATCACCAAGAAAGCCATCCGCAGGCGTACAGTGCTCCGGGGTATCGGAGCGGCCTTCGCGTTGCCGCTGTTGGACGCCATGGCACCAGCCTTACGAGCTTTTGACAAAACAGAAGCCAAACCTGCCGCCCGCTTTGGCGCAGTGTACGTGCCGAACGGAATCATGATGGAAAACTGGACTCCTCCAATCGACGGGGCGGCGTTTGAATTCACGCCGATCCTCAAGCCTCTGGAGCCGTTTCGTCAACAGATGCTCGTTTTAAGCGGGCTCAACAGCACGCCGCCTCCCGGAAACTCCGGACCGCTTCATTCTCGCGCCAGCACCCGTTTTCTAACTGACATGCCGCCAAAGGCCACGTTGGGCGCCGATCTCCATGCGGGAATTTCAACGGATCAGATTCTTGCCAAAGAGTTCGGTCAGCATACCCAACTAGCATCGCTCGAGTTGGCTTTAGACTCCCCCGATTCCGTGGGCCCCGCCGAAGGTGGCTACAGCAGCGTTTATATCAGCACCATCTCCTGGCGGACGGCAACCACGCCGCTACCTATGGAGCACAATCCCCGAGCTGTTTTTGAGCGCCTGTTCGGCGACACCGGAAATACGGATCCGGCCGCTCGCCTCGCCCGTATGCAGGAAGATCGCAGCATTCTCGATTCCGTAATCCAGAAAGTAGGCCGCCTCCAGCGGGAACTGGGACCACAGGATCGCCTCAAGGTCACTGAGTATTTCGACGCAATTCGCGATGCCGAACGCCGGATTCAAAAGGCCGAGGAGCAAAACGATCGCAGCGTGCCTTTGGTCGACCATCCCGCTGGCGTCCCGGCCACATTCGAAGAGCACGCCAAATTGATGTATGACTTGTACCTATTGGCATACCAATGCGACTTGACCAGAGTAGTGACATTCATGATCGGCAAAGAATTCTGCGGACGAACTTACCCCGAGCTCGGCGTGCACGATTCGCATCACGCCACGTCGCACCACCAGAACGATCCCGAAAAGCTCGCCCGGCTGGTCAAGATCAACACCTATCACACCACCCTGTTCGCTAATTTCCTGGAGAAGTTACGATCGACGCCGGATGGGGATGGTTCCCTCCTGGATCACACAACGATGGTATATGGCGGCGGTATGAGTGATGGTAATACTCACGATCCCAAGAATCTTCCCATCCTCTTGTTGGGTGGCGGGTGCGGACAGATCAAAGGCGGCCGACACCTACGATTTTCTCAGGGTACGCCACTGGCCAACTTACACCTGACGCTTCTGGAGAAGATGGGGATACCGATGAACAAGATCGGCGACAGCACCGGCGAATTTGAGCAGCTCAGCGTGTGACCGATAAGATCCCTAAAGGAATCAGCATGTCCGTCAAGACCAAAAGGTTGATTCGCTGGGCCGCACCGCTCTTGTTGTTGGTCATTAGTACTGCAGCCACGAACGATACTCGTTTGTTGGAGGCGGTGAAGAATCAAAACAAGGACGCGATACGAACTCTACTGAAAGATTACGCGGACGTAAACGCCAAGTGGGGCGATGGAACCACGGCGCTGCACTGGGCGGCCCACTGGGACGATTTGGAAACGGCGGATGCGCTGCTGCGCGCGAGAGCCAATGTCAACTCGGTAACCGATGCTGGAGTCACTCCCCTTAGTCTGGCCTGCGAGAACGCGAACAACGCCATGGTCGATAAACTGTTGGCGGCCGGGGCGAATCCGAATGCCGCTCTCTCGACTGGCGAGTCGCCGCTGATGACGTGTTCGCGGACGGGAACCGTGGACGGCGTCAGAGCCCTTTTGACGCACGGCGCAAATGCGAACGCGAAGGAGAATTCACACGATCAAACGGCTTTAATGTGGGCGGTTTCGCAAAAACACCCGGATGTGGTGCAAGTGCTGATCAAATCGGGCGCGGATGTGGGCGCCCGAACACGTGTCCATCGCGAAATGATTGTGAGAGACGTGCCCAACGCCAAGGGAGAAATACGGGGGCACACGTCGGGTGAGTGGACCGAAGAGG
>Ga0206847_10184_pt1 | contig 20912 bp, 11 predicted proteins | sample Alteio_BWOrgCont_17_FD_152880 | JGI IMG/M metagenome (GOLD analysis project Ga0206847, IMG submission 152880) | Enriched cells from forest soil in Barre Woods Harvard Forest LTER site, Petersham, Massachusetts, United States -... | ecosystem: Environmental > Terrestrial > Soil > Temperate forest >... | reverse complement strand
ACACTCGACCAGCATCGCGAGAATCGCAAAGCCAGTGTTGCTGTAACGAAAGCGGCTGCCGGGGACGAAATATGTTTCCTCCTGCTGTCGCAAAAGCCAGAGGACATCGCGGTCCCGCAGCGGAATGCGGGTGCCTTTCGGGATCAGGCTCTCGTAGTCCTTTAAACCCGAGGTGTGATTCAAGAGGTGCCGGATCGTGATGGTGGACCAGCACGGGGGGCATTCGGAAAAATATTTGCTGATGGAATCATCCACGCGCAGGCTCCCACTATCCGCGAGCAGCATAATCGCCATCGCGGTGAATTGCTTGGAGACGGAGGCGAGCCGGAAGTTAGTTTCCGGGGTGACAGGAATTTGGCCTTCCACGTCGGCCAGACCGCAAGTCCGTTCGTAAATAGTTTTGCCGTCGCCGAGAACCGCAACCGCGGCACCGGGATGCGCGGGATTCAATTCCGTGGCGAACCATTTATCGGCGGGCGATTCCGAATGAGTGGCGCTTTGGCGGGTTGCTTTCGGCATACGGCTATTTCAAAAGCGCGAGGCCCGCCACGCCGGTCACCGCGATGATTCCACCAATAATCGAGCGGACGCCCGGACGCTCGCCTTCCATCCAGAGCGAAAATGGGATCGCCACCAGCGGCGTGGTCGCCACGATGGGGAGTACGATGCCGGTCGGGGCGGTCTTGAAGGCCCATTGATAGCAGGTGACACCGATGGTTTGGCCGGCCAGGCCGTTCGCGAGCACCCAGGGCCAGATTCGCCGCCACTTTTCCCGCGACGAGAGCGCCGGGGTGTCGGCGGATTTTACCATCGTAGCGCGAATGTGTTGCCGCTTGACGACAAGGAGGCAAATGCCCGCCACGAGCAACCCGCCCACGACACGTTGAAACGCCGCGGTGCCGGCATCAATTGAGACCGCCTCGCTGCCCGCGACAGCGTAAGCCTTGCGGCTGAGGACCGCGCCGTACGCCCCACCCAGCGCCGCGACGATGCTGAAGACGATGCCCGGAAACAGTTGCCCGCGCGGCACGTTGACGTGTTCGCCCGGCGCGAGCGAGATGGCGATGCCCGCGAGAATGGTCGCGCCACAGAGCATTTGCAGGGGCGAGAGCGTTGTTCCCAGCCAGAGCCATTCGATCAGCGCGCCGAACGGCGCGGTGAGGCACTGAACGAGTAGCAGCGTAAGGCGCGAGCCAAGGCGCGGCAGGGTCTGGAACAACGCCACATCCCCCACCCCGATGCCAATTACTCCGCTCACAAAAAATATGGGATAGCTCCCGCCGGAAAATCCCTCACCAAAACAAACCGCCCAGATGGATAAAAAAACCGTGGCGCAGGTTAACCGCCAAAAATTCGCCTCGGTCCCGCCAATCAGTTTTGTCGAGCGATTGGCGCAGATGATCGAGATCGAAAAAAAGATTGTCGTTATAAACGCGGCCAACATGCGCAGGGTGAGTCCCGCACATTGGGACTTTTGTCGAGATAAAAATGCGGTGCGTAATGTGTTGCGATGGACGGAACGGAACTTCCCAACGCGATTGGTTGATCAGCGATTGCGCCGCTGAACGCGGCACTACTCGTCGCAGCGCGACGAGTTCCACCTCGTGGGATTACGCCGCCTTGAAATGGCTGATGCGCGGGTCGGTGGCGGAGATGATGACGCTGACGGATTTTTGGTTGAAGCCTTTGAAGCCGCCATGGCGCTGAAGATTTTCCAGATGGCTGCCGATCGCGCCTTCGGTTGTGAATTTATCGAATTGTGTGGGGGTGATCAATTGGTGGTCGAGCAGTCGTTGGGCGCGCTCGGGATTTACGGACCAGCGTTCGCCCTCGGTGAAGGCCTGGCGCAGGAACTCGAAATTCGAGAACGGGTTCATGGTGTTGACGCCTAATTCCTTCAATTGTTCACGCAATAATTGGTAATCGAAACGGGCCTCGAGATGGTGCATCCCCGCGCCGAGGAAACTCTCGCCGTGCAGGCCGACCCACAGCCCGACGGTGCCCAGCTTCGGCGCGGCCGGAAGGCGGTGACTGGAAAAGTCAAATTGCGTCTCGTCCGGCAGGAGGTCCACGTCGGCAAAAACGACAATCCCCGCCATGGATTGCTCGGAAATCTGCGCGCCCCAGCCGGCTTCCGCGCCGGCGTAGTAACGCTCGCGCTTTTCAAAGCCAAGATTCACCAGAAAATCGATCAGGTCCACGAAATGCCGGCGCGAGCAACGGAAGGTGTGATGATCGTGATTACCCCAGCCGAGACCCAATTGGTCCTGGCGGAATTTTTGCACGCGCGCGGCGCGATTGCGGTTTTCCCAATAGGCCCGCTCGGACTCGAAGAACAACTGGCAAGTCAAGTCCCGGCCCACCAACAGACTGCTTTCCTTCAACAGCCGCCGGGCGAGGTCAAATCCCTCCGCGTCATCGGCAAAAAACCGGCGGCGTGTGCGCCAGAGTTCCGCCGCCTCAAGAATTGCGCCGGCTTCGCCCGCCCGCAACGACTTCGGAACAAAACCCAGATACGCGTGCCGCTCCAAAGCCTCCAACTGTGTCCCATTTTCCACGGCCACGACCACGCGACGATAGCGCGAGAGCGGGGCGCCTTCAATAGGACCCATAAAATTATGTCGCGCCACAAAATCAGCGACAAACTCCGGACGGAGTGCGATGAGGGACGGATTTTGCGCCTGACCGGCGCGCAGGATCACGCGTGGCAGGGTGGCGCGGGGATGGTGGAGCACGGGCGCGCCATCGGGCGTTTCCGCGTTGGGATCGTTGATAAACCCGACTTCGCGCAATTCCTCCGCGTCCTCCGGCGAGAGCACGAGATGATCGATCCACTCAAAAAAATCCGTGCCGGTTTCGTCGCGCATCCGCCGGGCGAGGCAGGCGGCGTACGAATTTAGTTCCAAGAAAGCGGCGATGCGCCGGTTCAGAAACGCCTCGGCCTCAAAGGCGAGCGGCCAGTCAAACCGCCGGGGATCGTAGGTATCCAGTTCGACGGGAGAGGCCGGGGTAATGTTGGTTTCCATCTCGGTTGACGTTTAGGTTGGCATCCGGCGACCGCGCCAGCGTTTTGGAGTGTGGCTGTCCTTTGCCGCTTTCTGACGCGAGAACGGACCCGCGTGGCGCAAACCGTAGCGAGAGTCGGGAGATATTCTGAATGCGTCAGTCATGTCTCGTTAAGAATGGTTACGCTGTGGACTTTCGCTTTGGTGCGCGATAGTCGCGGGGGGGTTGTTTGCGCTACGATTGCATGCCGCCGCGGTCGAAAGCGGAAGCGGACTTCCGCACTCCAAAACCTCGCGGAGTGTTAAACCCGCCGCGCGTTTCGACAGTCGCCTCAAATCATTCGGTCGCGATGGTTGCATTATGTACTTTGGGCCTTCTTGCGGCCTTTATTAACAAGTTAGTTCAAACTCACCGGCTTTCAACCGAATTGAATTCCCTGCGCCAATGGAAGCGCGGTTGAGTAGTTAATGGTTACGGTCTGTCGGCGCATGTAGTTTTTCCAACTGTCGCTGCCGCTTTCACGTCCGCCGCCGGTGTCTTTCTCGCCGCCGAACGCGCCGCCGATTTCCGCGCCGCTGGTGCCGATGTTGACATTCGCAATGCCGCAATCACTGCCCGTTGCGGACAAAAATTCCCCGGCCTCGCGCAGGTCGTTCGTAAAAATGGCCGAACTGAGGCCTTGCGGAACAGCGTTGTTCGCCGCGATTGCCTCGCCCAATTCGCGATAGGAAATCAAATAGAGGATCGGCGCGAACGTTTCCTCGTGGACGACCTTGAAATCATTTCGCGCGCTCGCGAGGCACGGGCGGACATAACGTCCGCCGGGATAATCCGGACCCGATAGTGGCTCGCCGCCGTAAAGTATTTTGCCGCCCTCGGCGCGAAGTTGTTCTAGGGCCGCCTGCATGGCCGCCACCGCGCGGGGGCTAATGAGCGGGCCCATGAGTATGCCTGGGGTCAAAGGATTACCGATGCGCACCTGTTTGTAGGCGGTGATCAGGCGTTTTGTTAATTCGGGCAGAATGGACTCGTGCGCCAGGATGCGGCGCGTGCTGGTGCAGCGTTGGCCCGCCGTGCCCACCGCGCCAAAAACAATCCCGCGCACGGCCATGTCCAGGTCCGCGCCGGGCGCGACGATGATGGCGTTATTTCCGCCCAGTTCGAGCAATACGCGTCCCAGCCGCCGGCTGACCACCTGCCCCACCGCGCGGCCCATGCGGACCGAGCCGGTGGCGGAAATTAGCGGCAGACGACGGTCATTTGACATGCGTTCGCCCATTGGCGCGTCACCAACGATCAACGTGAAAATGGCCGGATCAATGTCATTCTTGTGGCAAACTTCCGCCGCGATGCGCGTGGTGGCGATGGCGGTGAGCGGCGTTTGTTCGGACGGTTTCCAGATCACGGAATTGCCGCAGACGGCGGCGAGCGCGGCGTTCCAGGCCCAGACGGCGACGGGAAAATTGAAAGCGGTAATAACGCCGACGATTCCGAGGGGATGCCATTGCTCCAGCATCCGATGGCGCGGACGTTCGGAGGCGATGGTCAGGCCGTAAAGCTGGCGGGATAGGCCGACGGCAAAATCGCAGATGTCGATCATCTCTTGAACCTCCCCCTCGCCCTCGGCCGTGATTTTTCCGGCCTCGAGGCTGACGAGCCGGCCTAGATCGGCCTTCGCGGCGCGCAGGGCGTCGCCGAGTTGGCGGATGATTTCACCGCGTTTGGGCGCGGGGATTTCCCGCCATTTTTCAAACGCAGTGCGGGCGCGTTGCACGGCCTGTTCGTATTCCTCCGGGGTCGCGGTGGTTACAGTGCCCAAGACCGCACCGTCGATGGGCGAAACACTTTCAAATTTTTCACCGTCACCGAACCACTCACCGCAAAAGACGCCGGGGTTGGCCCGCTTGAGGCCGAGCCGTTTCAACAGTGCTGGATGGGAGTCCGCCCGTGACATATTCGCCAATAGTTTAATGATTCAATCGCCGGCACTGATCATCCATGATGCGCAGCGCGCCTTCAAGCGCGTCGTCTTTGAGGTCCAGCACCGGACGCAGGCGGATGGACCGCTCGCCGCAACGAACCACCAGCAAACCCAATTCAAAAGCGCCGCGCCAAAACGCATCGCGCCGCGTGGCATCCGGCAAATCAAATGCAATCAAAAGCCCCCGCCCGCGCACGGCGGTAATGACCGGATGCCGCCGCGCCATGGCTTCCAATTCGCGCTGAAACTCCGCGCCCATTATACGCGCGTTCGCCACAAGCTCTTCGTCTTCGATGATCCGCAGGAAGTGCGTGGAGCGGACGAAATCGGTGAAATTGCCGCCCCAGGTGGAGCTAATCCGGCTGGGCAGGCGAAACACGTTGTCTTTGACTTCATCCAGCCGCGGTCCGGCCATGACGCCGCAAACCTGCGCTTTTTTTCCGAACGCCAGCAAGTCCGGCATTACGCCAAAATGCTCGCAGCACCAGTTCCGGCCGGTGATGCCCATGCCGGTTTGCACTTCGTCGAAAATAAGCAGGATATCGTTTTCGTCGCAAATCGTCCGCAGGGTACGCAACCAATCGCCACGAAAGTGGTTGTCACCGCCTTCGCCCTGGACGGGTTCAATGATAATCGCGGCAATGTCCACGCCTTTCTCCGCGATGATCTCGCGAATGCGGGCTTCGACCTGTTTTTCCCGCATGGCAACGGACGCATCGCGTTCGCCGGGCGGCAAGGCATAATCAATGGACGGCGCCGGGACGCGGGGCCAGGGGAATTTAGGGAAATAAAGCGTTTTGCGCGGATCGGTGTTGGTAAGACTGAGCGTGTAACCGGACCGGCCGTGAAACGCGCGCTCAAAATGAAGTATCTCCGTGCCGCGCTCGCCCCGGCCGGCGGCCAGATTTTTTCGCACCTTCCAGTCCATCGCCGCTTTCACCGCGTTCTCGACCGCCGCCGCGCCACCCTCGATGAAGAAATAGCGTTCCAACGGCGGCAGGCCGACGACGCGCGCGAAGGTTTGCACAAACGTCGCATATTCCACAGAATACACATCAGCGTTCGCCACCTTGATTTTGGCCGCCGCAAGCAGGTCCGCCTCCACGTCGGGGCGGCTCAGGCGCGGATGATTGTAGCCAACCGGCATCGAGGCGTAGAAGCTGTACAGATCAATGACCTCGCGGCCAGTGGCGGCATCCACCAAGTATGATCCGTGGCTTTTCTCCACGTCGATCACCAGTTTGAAGCCATCGACGAGAATGTGTTTTTCCAATTCGCGGGTCACATCGGCCGGGGCGACAGGCGGCGGAGCGGGAATCGCGCGGGCGGTTTGGCGGTCTTCGAGTTGGTCAAGCATCGGCATAAACTCCAGGCGGTTTGTCTCACCACCGGTGAGACAAATTAAGCGAGGCCCGGAGACGGCACAAGTGGAATTGGGAAAAATATAAGATACTTAATTCGTTTTCGTAATAAGTATTTGAATGCGAGTTCATCCGAATGCAAATGTCGTGAATGTAACTGGCGGCGGGACGCCGCCATAACCCGCGGGCGAGGACGCCCACGCCACGACCGCCGGGGCGTTGGAAAGCGATGCCGCCGCGGGATCTTATTGCGCGACGGATTGGAGCGTTGGGCGGTGCTTGCGCCCAGCTTACATTCCCATGCGCCGATTGTTTTCGGCGGGACGCCGAAAACGGCGACCGGGACGGGTCGCGCTCCCCGGGACCATGGTCTGGCGCGAATCCGCCAGGCCAAGTTCCACTTTGAAGTTTGGGGGCGCGGTGCTAGTCTCGGCGGATGGCAAAAAAGTCATCGCCGGACCCCGCCCCGACGCACGGTCGTCACGACATTATCGGTTTCATACTGATGGGTCTGGCGGTATTGCTGTTGCTCGCGTTGCTGTCCTACGATGCGCGCGATGTGCGGGCCAACGCCGTCCCGCCCAACAATCCGGTGCGCAATTCCTGCGGCCCGATTGGCGCGTGGGTGGGCTACGTCTGTTTTTCGGGCGCGGGTGTCGCGGCCTATCTGATACCGTTTGCCCTGCTGTTTGTGGGACTGGCCTGCTTTGTCGATGCGCTGGCGTTCGCGCGGCGGCGCTGGTATTGGGCGGTGATTCTGCTGATCAGTTGCGCGGGATTGCTCGATCTTTACAAGGACTACCTGACCGGGATTAGAGCCCGGCTGTTCGTCACCGCCGGCGGCATTCTGGGCATGGGATTCAACGAACACTTGTTCAATAACTTCGGGACGGCGGGCGCGACGGTCATTTACTTGATGTTCGATTTCATCAGCCTGCTGTTTCTCACGAATTTCCATCTGGGCACACTATTGCGCGGCGGCGCGATCCAGCCGGAAAAAGCCGCGGCCCCGGAACCGGCTGGCGGAATGTCCGAGAAGGAAAAGAGCCTGCTCCGGCGCAAACGCGAACTGGAGGAGCAGGCGCGGCTGCTGGAAAAGGAAGTGGAGAAAGCCGGCTCCGGCGTGGCCTCCGGTATCGGCGCCGATCTGAAGCCGGTGCCCGAACCGATGGTGCGCGACCTCAGTGTGGCCCAAGCCAAGCCGGGCGCTGATCGGAACAAAAAACCGGTCCAGCCCGCACCGCCCAAAGAGATCGAGCCGCCGGAGGAAGGCGTGGTAATTCCAGCCAAAGAGGTCGTCGCCGCGACGACGGCGGATATTCTCGGCCGGAAGCCGGGGGAGCCGGTGGACGTGGAAAAGCCGGCGGAAAATCCAGCCGCGCCGGGAACCGAACCGTTGGTGGTTATAGCGCCCGCGCCGAAACCGAAGCCGGTTGCGAAAAAACCGAAGCCGGTTACCGTCGCCTCCGCGCCGTTGATTGGCAATTATCAGTTACCGCCGCTTGATTTTCTCCAGCACCCGGACCTGACGGCGAAGCCGACGGAATCCCGCGATGAATTGATGGCCAACGCCCGGCTCATGCAGCAAACGCTGGCGCAATTCGACATCGACGTCAGCCTCGGCGACATCACCAAAGGCCCGACGATCACGCGCTACGAGTTGCATCCCGCGCCGGGCGTTAAATTGGAGAAAATCGCGGGCTTGAGCAACAACATCGCCGCCGCGCTCAAGGCCGAGCGCATTAATATCCTCGCGCCGGTGCCAGGAAAAAGCTCGGTGGGCGTGGAAATTCCCAACGCCATCAAGACGAAGGTCATCATGCGGGACTTGCTGGAGTCGGACGAGTGGGTGAACAGCAAGGCGCGGATACCGCTCGCGCTGGGCAAGGATGTTTACGGTGTGCCGATTGTGGCGGACCTCGCGGAGATGCCGCATTTGTTGATCGCGGGCAGCACGGGGTCAGGCAAGTCGGTTTGCATTAATTCCATTATCGCGTCGCTGCTCTACAAGTTTTCGCCGGACCAGCTTCGATTCGTGATGATCGATCCCAAGGTAGTGGAGTTGCAGCAATATAACGTGCTGCCGCATCTCGTGGTGCCGGTGGTGACGGATCCGAAGAAAGTTATTCTCGCGCTGCGCTGGGTGGTGAATGAGATGGAGAAGCGCTATCAAATTTTCGCGCGCGTAGGCGTGCGTAACATCAAGTCCTTCAACGAGCGGCCCAAAAACAAACCGATGCCGAAGGCCGAGCCGGAATTGGCGCTCACGGCCAAAAAGGAAAAAATCGAGCCGGGTTCGGATGGATTTGCCGTGGAGGTGGACGAGGAGATTGTGGTGCCGCGCGAGGAGGATATCGTTATTCCGGAACGGTTGAGCTACATCGTGGTGATCATCGACGAGTTGGCGGACTTGATGCTGGTCGCGCCGGCGGACGTGGAAATGGCCATCGCGCGGATTACGCAGATGGCGCGGGCGGCGGGCATTCATTGCATCGTCGCGACGCAGCGTCCGAGCGTGGATGTCATCACGGGCGTGATTAAGGCGAATATTCCGGCGCGCATTGCATTTCAAGTGGCGGCGAAAGTGGACTCACGCACGATTCTGGACGCGATGGGCGCGGATAAATTGTTGGGCAAGGGCGACATGCTTTATCTGCCGCCCGGATCGGCGAAGTTGAACCGCGTGCAGGGCGTGCTGATCACGGACCAGGAAATCCAGAGCATGGTTGATTTCATCGCCAAGCAGGGCAAGCCCAGCTACGAGGTGGAAATTCACAAGCAACTTTCGAAGCCGGTTGCGAACCTGGATAATGACGGCGGCTCGGATGAGGACGAGGATTTGATCCAGCAGTGCATCGAAGTCATTCGCAGCGAGCAGAAGGCCAGCGTGTCGCTCATGCAGCGGCGTTTGCGCCTGGGTTATACCCGGGCGGCGCGGATCATGGATGAATTGGAGAATCGTGGTATCGTCGGGCCGAGCAAGGGCGCGGAGCCGCGGGATATTTTAATTGATCTTGATGGCGGAGGGGCGGATGGGAATCCGGTGACGTCGGGTGGTGGAGGGGCTTGAGGTGCGGGACGGGCAAGACAGCGCGTCGGGCGGGAAGCACGGCGGGCGGGGACTTGGATATCTTCCTGGCGCGGTAAGGATGTGCGGGTGGTTAAGGAATAGACGCGGCGGTTTTCGGCGCAGCCAAACGCAATCTATAGATCGACGCCACTAACTGTCGGGCAGTGCGAGGTCTTTGATTTTTCGCGGGGCCTTGAAGCATTGGCACTTGCTCACGCGTTCGAAAGCGGCAGCGGACTGCCGCACTCCAAAACGCTGGCGCGGTTGCCTGAGCCGCTTGAGATTTATCGCGAATGTTTTCCTCCAACGCCAAAATCCGGCTCGCAATTTTAGTCTGGATTTATCAGCATCGCGGGCATGGCCCGCAAGACGAGGTATCTGATTGGAGCGATGGTTATTCTATTATCGACGGGCGTTGCCGTCGGAATCGTGATCACACTGGCACGGGCGGAGCGAAGGGCGCGCCTCGTGAAGTTGACCGGAGGGCGAAGCGCGGAAGTTCTTGCGGCGCTAAAAGGCCACGCCGAATTCACGACGGAAACGAAATACGAACGGCTCGCGCGGCGTTTTCTTCCCGAATCGTTGCAGGGTTTGATTCCCGAGGCGCTATCGGCCAGCTGCGGACAGAATTCCAACAGTCTCACGCTGTACTTGCGGATCGCGGGCGCATCGCCGGGCGCCAGATTCTCAATCGAAGCCGAGGATCAAAACGGCTTCCGATACCTGCGTGAAAACCATGTCTGCGAAAGCGCGACTAAATCGGACAGAGTTTACGGCCTGGCGCTTACCGCATATCCGCGCCGCCAAGCGAAGTTTTTGGTTCACCTGCTTAACTTGGACACGGGCGCTGAATTGGGATCTTTCCCCGTTACCAACGCGCCCGGACATTTTCCGGAGTGGCAGCCGTCGCGATTACCGATAACGGTCACGAACGGGCCGGTGAAACTCACGCTTCAGAGCCTGGATATAGTCCGCAAAAATACCTACGCCACGATTAGTGCGCGCTGGCATTTGGAGGCAATTGATCCGGCGTGGGAAAATGCCGTTGTGGCTGCCTCATCGACGTTTTCGGACTCGACCGGGAACGAGGCGGAATGTCTTTCCCCCGGGGAAAAAGCATGGAAATTTAGGGCCGTGGTGAAACGGGAGCACGACACGGATTTTAGTCCGGAGGAACAAATACAGTTCGCCAATTTGGTTCCCCCAAGCCCGGGCAGTTATGTTCCGATTGGCGAAACCAAACAGTGCGCGGGGGTCAGCCTGCGGGTTCTCGCTCTCGCCGGCGCGGGAACGTTTGGAACCACCAACGAAACCGCGCGGACCATGATTCCCCAAGTTGATCCCGGATTCGGCCCACACCCGGCTCTGGGCGATAAAGGCCAGCCGTCGGAAAATTACCAAGATCACGTTGTCGGCACATATACTTCCGGGGAAGTGGCAACCTGGACCAGCACCACTCCTTTTCTCCTGGTGGAGGTCAGGGACCTTCGTGCCAATGGTGCCGTGCGGTTTGACATTCGTGACGAAAACGGGCGGGACTTGGAAACCACGGTGAGTTACTCCAGCAACGAAGAGCCCGGGGAGCGCCTTTATAAACTTGCCTTCGACCCGCGAGAGGCGAAATCCGTCACTCTTCATGGGTTTGTAAACCGCGCGCTGGAGTTTGAATTTCTAGTGGATCCGAAGGAGGTGCGGATGGTTAAGGAGTAGGCGCGGCGGTCTTCGGGGTGGCCAATCGTAATCTAAAGATTGGCGCGATTAATTGGTGGATACCGCAGTGTCTTCGATTTTACGCGAAGACTTGGAGCGTGGGCGCCTGCTCGCGCGCTCGAAAGCGGCTGAGGACAGCCGCACTCCAAAACGCTGGCGCGGTCGCCTGAGCGGCTCAAGATTTGTCGCGAGCGCCGTCTTCCCCGCACCAAAATCCGGCTCGTAATTTTAGTCCGGGGTTATCACTATCGCGGGTATGGCCAGCAAGAAGAGGTATCTGATTGGAACGATGGTGGTTCTTCTCTTGCTTGGCATCGTCGCCGGCCTCGTGATCCCGCGGGCGGGGCGCGCGACCGGAAGGAGACTCGTCACGCTGGTTGACGGGCGGGTGGTGGAGTTTCTCGGGACGAGCATGGGGGATACGCCTTTTACCACTGACACCAAATGGGAACGGGTTGTGCGCCGGGTTCTCCCCACCTTTATGGGAAATTGGATGCCCGCGCCAATCGTCGCCCATTTCGACGGCGCGTCCAATAGTCTGAGCGTCTATGTGAAGTTCAAAAATTCCCCGGTGATTGCCGTCAGCGCCAATGGCTCCCCGTTTATCGTGGAGGCGGAGGATACGAGCGGGTTTCGTTACCCCTGGGAGGGGACCGCGGCTACATTTTATCCAGCGTCGGGAGTCGGGGTAAGCTGTTTCACGGTTCGCGCTTTTCCGCGCCGCCAGCCGGATTTTTTGGTCTATCTCCTGGATGCGCGAACCGGGTCGGACCTGGGGCAATTCCGGGCGCGGAACCCGGCGTTTCATGAATATCCCGTCTGGCATCCGACTCCCCTGCCCCTCGCACAGACGAACGGACCAGTTTCGCTGACACTGGCGGGATTAGTTAAGCACGCGACCGGAAAATCGCGCTTTCTTGTCCCGCAATGGGGCTTGGAAGCGATCGATCCCGTTTGGTCCAACGCCGAAGTGGTTGCCCCAACGATTCAGGACGCCACCGGAAACGAAGGACAATTGCTTTCGCCAAGCGAACCGGCGTGGCGGATTCGGGCCTCGGTTTGGCGGCGGCAACCAGACGAGTTTAGCGCCGAGGAAAAGTTTGTGCTGACCAATGTGGCGATTCCCGCGAAGGTTAGGTCGGTGGCGATCAATCAGAGCGCGGAGCGCGCGGGAGTCCACCTTGAGGTCGTGAGCTTGGAGCTTTTTAGCCGGCCCGACGGCGGCAATCATTGTTTGATCGTTAGCGCCCGGAACCTCGCCCCGAAGGATGATCTCCAATTCCAGATCGTTAACGACCGGGGGCAGACGATCAAAGTAATACATTCTGATTACGCCCCGCAACCCGATGGCGCCCGGATGTACCGGACGACTTTGGAACGATTCAATGGAGCCAAAACCGTCACCATGGAGATTATTGTCAACCGCTCGCTGCCATTCGAGTTTCTTGTGAATCCCAAAGACGCGCGGACGACCGATCCGTGAACCAAGACGGATTCTTTTTCAGATTAATTTCTCCGACTCCATCTTACTGCCTTTTCCCATTCGATCCAGTCGCTTGGGAAGAGAGTCAGAAAAATGGAGTCAGAAAAATTGTTGATTGTCAGGTCAACAGTAATGGGCAACGCGACCTACGGCTTTCGCGCTCTTACACACAAGCTCGGAGTGACAAAGACGAAACTGACACCGCCCAATTTAACCTCGGCGAAACCTAGTCCGCGCAACTCCCGGGCATAGCTGCGGGCGTGACGGATGTCCATGATCGCGAGGCGTCCGCCAGGCTTGAGAACCCGGGCGATTTCGGCGATCGCCTGGCGGCGGTCAACGGAATCGTAAATATTGTGCAACGCCCAACTGGATACCACCGCGTCGAAACTGGCGGATTCGAACGGCAACTTACGCGCGTCGCCGTCGTGCAATTCAATGCGGTCCGCCACGCCTTCGAGCGTTGCGTTTTGCAGCGTCGCCTCCCGGCAATTGCCGGCTTGGTCTTCGAGCTGCCAGAGATCAACGCCCACGGCCCGTCCGCTGGTTAGCTGTTTGGCCGCGCCGATTAGCATCAACCCGTGGCCGCAGCCCACGTCCAGCACGCGCTCGTCACCGCGCAAGGCCAGACTGGCAGTGACCCGGTCCCGCACGCGAAGTTTGCCGAATTTGCTGCCCCAGAGCATGATGGAAGCGCACACGAGGAAGGAAATGCCGGACGATAAAAACGTGGGAGCGGCCACGCGGGCGGCGGGAATCTGTTTTTGGAACACCATTAGACCCACGGCGGTCGCCAGTGACAAGGCGCCAATCAAATACAGCCGACGCAGAACATCGGGCGCGTCGATTCCGTAGTTCGGTTTGGATTTTTTCATGTGGACGCGGCGGGCATCCGGGGCGAGTCATCGGCCAGCTTTCGCATTCTGGTTCCGGCGTACCAACCGTTAAGAGCCGAGGCCGCTCCAATCAAGCAGTAAGAGAAACCCGCGGCGGCGGCCCAGCCCGCGCCGCCAATTTGAACGATGGTGATCGACAAAACACCGACCGACGCGTACAGGAACATGCCGCGCAGGCTGGCGACCGTCAGAATCCGCTCCCGGGCATCCAGCCGGAGCTCCTCCCGATGCCGGTAGGCGTGCCAAAACATCAAACCCAAAACCACATAAACGGCGGCAAAACCGAGGCCGTAAATGGTCATCAGCAGCGGGGCGTCCGCGTCCGTCAAAACCTGCCGTGGTCCGCCAAATACACGCGCCATCAGGTAGGTGAATAGAAACTTCAGGGGATACACGTAGAAGAGGACGACGAACAATAAGACCCAGTTTAGCAACATCGTGAAACCGTCCTGCATTCCGTAGCGGCGGAAGAAGCGGTAGTGCTGGAACCAGATGCTGACCAGCCACGCGAAACAAATGGCGAAACCGGGAAACCCACGCATGGTCGCCTTAAGCTCGGCAAACGTCTTCGGCACTTCCAATGATACCACCATCAGGGTGAGCGCGAAGGCGAACGCCGCGTCGCTGAAGCTTTCGATGCGGTTGACCTCGCGGCCGCGGCAGCGAAAACCCGCCTCGACACCCATGTTTTCACCTAGCAGTGGTTCGCGCATGGTTAATGGATTTGATGTGAATCGACTGGTGAATCACACTGAGGGTTTGTTTCGCACGTTAGCCACCGGCCATGTCGGGCGCAAGATGAAAGTGGGGTGAAACGGATTTAACCACAGAGAACGCGGAGAACTCAAAGGAATCGAGGCGCCGCATTCTCCGTGATTGACTCGACAAAACTGGCTCGCTATTTCGTGCGAAATGTGCCATGGTAGCCTTCATGCCCACGATTTTTTTCCGTATTTACCGAAAGGTGCCTTGGGCCACGGTTGCGGTTCTTTTTGTTGCCACGGCGCTGTCTTCGCGGGGACAATCCAATGAGGTCATTTACGCTGACGCGCTGCAGAACGGCTGGCAAAATTATGGGTGGGCCACACTCAATTATAGTTGCACGAGCCCGGTTCATAGCGGCTCGGATTCCATTAGCGTAACCATTGCGGGCGGTTACCAGGCGATTTATATCGCGCATGCGGCGTTCGACTCCACGCCGTTCACTAATCTGACGTTTTGGGTCAACGGTGGCGCGACTGGCGGCCAGAGCCAAATGTACCTTCAGGGTCTGCTGAACGGTAATGCCCAAACGGGCGTGCTGCTGCCGACGTTTCCCGCGAACTCCTGGCTGCAAGTCACCGTTTCCCTGTCCGCCTTGGGAGTGGCGGATCAATCCACGTTTAGCGGCTTTTGGATCCAGGATGAATCCGGCAACCCGCAGGCGACATTTTATCTCGATGACATTTCCCTCATCGCCGGATCGGGCATAGTCACGCCGACCACTAATCCACCGGTTTTCATCACCGTCGACGCGTTGAAGAACCGGCGCGCGATCAGCCCGTTGATTTACGGCATGGCGTTCGCGGCATCCAATCAATTGTCGGACCTGAACTGCCCGATCAACCGCTCGGGCGGCAATTCGGAGACCCGTTACAACTGGGAGATTAACGCGCACAATCTGGCCCACGATTGGTACTTCGAGAGTTATCCTGACGCGTCGGCCACCGCGGGAGCCACCGCCGATAGCTTCGTGGCGGACGGCAGGCCGGCGGGCGCCGCGAGCATGATCACGATTCCCATGATCGGGTGGGCGCCGATTCTGGGTTCCGGACGTGCCATCATCCCCAGCTATTCCGTGGCCAAATACGGGCCGCAAACCCACAGCGACCCCTATTTGGCGAACGCGGGCAACGGCATTAGCGTCACCAATGGCACGCTCATCACCTGGAACAATCCAACCGACGCGAATGTGGCGGTGGATTCCACGTTTCAACAAGGTTATGTGAGTCATCTCACCAACAAATGGGGCACGTCCGCGCAGGGCGGGGTGGGCTATTATTTGCTGGATAACGAGCACAGCATCTGGTTTTCCACGCACCAGGATGTGCATCCGATTGGCCCGACGATGCAGGAGATCGGCACTAAAATGCTCACCTACGCGGCCATGATCAAGTCCACGGATTCCAACGCGCTGGTGCTCGGGCCGGAGGAGTGGGGATGGTCGGGCTATTTCTACAGCGGTTACGACCAGCAATGGTCCGGCGCGCATAATAATTACAATCCCGCCCAGTATCCCGATCGCGGCACCAACGGCGGCATGGATTACATCCCCTGGCTGCTGACCCAAATGCGCCAGTACGATACCAATACCGGCCAGCGGCTGCTCGATTATCTTACGGTTCATTGCTACCCGCAGAGCGGCGAGTATGGCAATGACGTGTCCACCTCGATGGAGTTGCTGCGGAATAAATCCACGCGGCAATTGTGGGACTCAAATTATGTGGATGCGAGCTGGATCGGTTCGATCGTCGAGCTGATTCCGCGAATGCACTCGTGGGTATCGAATTATTATCCAGGGACGAAGATTGGGATTACGGAATATAATTGGGGCGCGGATGCCGCGATCAACTTCGCGACCGCGCAGGCGGATATTCTAGGAATTTTCGGCCGCGAGGGCTTGGATCTGGCCACGCGCTGGACGGCCCCGACCAACGACACACCCGTTTACGAGGCTTTTAAAATGTACCGGAATTACGACGGGGAAAAATCGACCTTTGGCGATACCAGTGTCTCCGCCAGCGGTCCGGACCCGGACGATGTGTCGGTCTTCGGAGCGACGCGCTCGTCCGACGGCGCGCTCACCGTCATGGTCGTGAACAAGCAACTGACCGGGGTGACACCGGCCACCATCGCGTTCACCAATTATTTGGCGGGAAGCACAGCGCAACGGTGGCAACTCACGTCCTCCAGTGTCATTTCGCGGCTTAGTGATGTTCCGCTCACCGGAACGAGCTTGAGCAACAACCTGCCGGCGCAAAGCATTACGCTATTTATATTGCCACCGGGAGGGCGGCCGACCTTGCGGGCGGTGGGGGTCAATGCCGGCAACACCTTCAGCTTTTGGTTGAGCGGGCAGCCGGGCCAGGGTTACGCCATTTTGGCGAGCAGTAATTTGGTTTCGTGGCAGACGATTCAGACTAATACGCTGGCGGGTACCAACTCCGTGCTGGTTTCGGTGCCGACGGCGAACGCGGCGAGATTTTACCGGGCGGAGTGGGTTCAGTGAGAGAATTCCCCGAAACACTTGCCGCGTTCTACAGGTTTCGCGCTTTGAAGTCCTGAAGAGGGGTGAAATCACGCGTCCTGGTATGGAGTTCCGCCTTCAGGCGGCGGGGCGTGAGAAGACGTGGTGGTTGGGAGAATTTTCAACTTGCCCGACATGCTATCGCCCCGCCGGCTAAAGCCGGAACTCCATGCCCGGAGGCGATAGGCCTCGCCGGGTTGGTTGTGTAATCAAAAATCCGCTGGCCAAGACGGGCGGACGGTGTTACTTTCCTTTTCAAATTGTAGCCGCGATGAAATCCAACTTTTTCCGAACTGCGTTTTTTGTGGCCGCCGCCGGCTTGGGAGTCACCGGGTTGGTATTGACCGGGTTTTCCCAGCCCCCCGCGCTTCCGCCCACTCCCGCCAACGCCACGTTTCCGCTGGCTTGGGACGCGACCCACAAGGATTCCAAGCCGGAGATGGGCGCACCGACGGCCAATTTCCAATTTCTCGTGACCAACATATCGGATGCGGAGGTGGTGATCGCAAGGTTGCAGGCCTCCTGCTCCTGCACGGTCGGGAAGTTGCCCAGCCAGCCGTGGCATCTCGCGCCCCATGCCGACGGCCATATCGACGTCACTGTGAATCTGGCGGGAAAATCCGGCAAAATCTTTAAAACGGTGACCGTTTATTTTACGAATGCGCCGGAGGTAAACCCCCTGCCGCCCCAGGTGTTATCCGTCTCGGTTGACATCCCGCTCAGCCCGGCAATGAAGCGAAATCAGAATCAAATGCTGGCCATGGGTGACCGCCAGCGGGTGTTCACGGAGGCGGATTGCGCTTCCTGCCACGCCGAACCGACCAAAGGCAAGATGGACAAGGAATTGTATGTGGCGGCGTGCGGCATCTGCCATGACGCCATTCCCCGCGCCTCGATGACGCCCGACCTCCATGATTTGAAACATCCCGTAAACCTGGAGTTCTGGCGGTCAACCATCGCGAATGGCGTCACCAACAAGCCACGCTCGGCGATGCCCGCGTTTGCGACGTCGCACAAAGGCCCGCTGACGGACGAGCAGATTGATTCCCTGGCGCAATTGATGATGCGGGCTTATCCGCAACGGACGGGACAGTTCGCTCCGCCGGGACGGCCTCCGCTGCCGCAGCCTCCGCCGCAGCAGCCACAGCCTCCGCAACCCGGGGCGCTTCCGCCGGTTCCCCCGCACGCCGTGGCGAATTAATCTGCCTTGGTGCCGTTGTTAACGCAGAGACGCAAAGACGCGGAGGCGCGAAGGGAACGGGAGCAATTCCCGGAGTTTTTCCTTCGTCGGTGAGGATTGAAATGCGGGTAAAGATCTTCCGCTGCCGCTGGTGGTGGATGCGTCAAATGCGTACGTCATGTCCCGTTAAAAACGGTGACGCCATGAAAATCCGGTGTGGCGATTGATGGTCGCGGTGCGTTTTTCGCACTGCGGTCATAGGCTGCCACGGTCGAAAGTGGAAGCGGACTTCCGCACTCCAAAACGCTGACGCGGTCGCCCGCACCCCTTTTCAAAATTGACGCGCACGCGTCCATTAATGTTGCGGACCCAACGCAACATCGGCCAAAGAATGAACGATTTAAGGATATAGCACCGCGCACAGGGATCATTTTGTAAACTAAAAAGCCACGAACCAGTAACGGTTCGTGGCGTGGTTGTTTAAATCAATCCGCGCGCGGCGTTTTAGTTGTTCTGCGCGGCGCTTTTTGCGGGCTGGCCGGCGGTCAGCGGGGCGGGCGACGGATTGGAATTCATCAACCCGATGTAGTCCAGCAAAATGCGCGTGGCCTCATCCAAGTTTGCGTCCACAACCGGGGTTTTTTCCTCGGGCGTATCCAAATCCCCGGGGACGATGGCGGGAATGGTGGAATCACTGGCGATCGCGTTGGTCTTGTCCCCGGTGTTGACCGGAGGCAACGCGCCGTTTCCCGGTTTCACGAGCGGTTTGTCGCCCGTCGCGGCAGTTACCAAGTTGGTCTTGCCGACCGGGGGTGGAAGTCCGGGGAGGTTAATGTCCTTAAGCGTAATGTCATAGGTCGTCTGCGGGGGCAGAATTCGGGACTTGAGCTCTTTTTCGCGTTCACGGCGGCGCTTGTCGGCCTCCTCTTTTTCCTTGAGCCGGTCCGCCTCGTTTAACGAGACGTTTTTATCGGCCAGCGTTTTCTTGACCTGCTCGATGTCCTCGCGGACATAGGCATAATCGCGGTTCGTGGAAACGCGGTCGGAGGAGCGTTTGGCCAGTTCCGCGAGATAGGGTTGAACGCGGTTCACCTTGTCGAATTGGGCGCTGTCAATGGTGTCCCAGGGAAGCGCGTTTTCGAGCGAGGATTCTCCCACCTCCAAATAGTCGTCCACCGAGGGAAGAACGATTTCCGGCTCCACGCCCTTCAACTCGGTGGAGGCGCCGCTGGCGCGGTAAAATTTCCGCGTGGTCAGCTTGAGCGCGCCGAAGGCCGCCTGATCACTCGCGGAAAGATCGTTCAAGGCCGCCGGATTCAGGAACCGGGCGACGGGTTCCAAACTCTGCACGGTCCCTTTGCCGTGGGTTGACTTGTCACCCACCAACAAAGCCCGGCCGTAATCCTGCAAGGCGCCCGCCAGAATCTCCGAGGCCGAGGCGCTGAAACGGCTCGTCAGCACAATCAGCGGCCCGTCATATTGGATGGCCGGGTCAGTATCGGAATCCACCTGGGTCTCGCCTCCCGCGTTGCGAATTTGAACCACGGGACCGTCCTTGATGAACAGACCGGTGAGTTTCACCGCCTCGTCCAGCAACCCGCCGCCGTTGTTACGCAAATCCAGCACCACGCCCGCCACATGCTCCTTTTTGAGCTTGGTCAGCAAGCGCTCCACGTCCAAAGTCGTGCTCACGGTCTCGCCTTTTTCGCCGCCGTCATCGCCAAACGGCGCGGCGGAGTAAAACGAGGGCAGTTCGATCACGCCCAACCGGACGCTTTCGCCCTTTTGGTTGGGCATATCGATGATTTTCGCCTTGGCGCGCTGTTCCTCGAGCTTGATTTTATCGCGGGTCAGAGTCACGACGTTGCGGGTCGAGGAATCCACCGCGTCCGCCGGTATAATCGTCAGCCGGACCTCGGTGCCCTTCGCGCCACGGATTTTGTCCACCACTTTGTTCAGGGGCATATCGACCACGTCCTCGGACTCTCCGTCACCCTGGGCGACGCCGATGATCTTGTCGTTGACTTTGACCTTATTGCTATTGGCCGCCGGGCCGCCCGGGATTAATTGATAAATCTTGCAATAGCCATCCTCGGAAACGAGCTGGGCACCCACGCCCTCGAGTTGCAAGCTCATGCTGATCTCGAAGTTTTTGTAATCGTCCTGGTCGAAATAGTCCGAGTGCGGGTCGTACACGTGAGCCAGCGCGGTGAGGTAAATTTCGAGCACCTTGTCGCTCTCCCAATCGTGGAAATTACGCAGCACGCGGTTGTAGCCGCGGGAAACGGTTTTCACGATGTCCTGGTGAAAGTCAGTCATGGTCGCGGCAATGGCCACGGGATCGTGCCGGCTGAAAAGCACGCGGATGGCCGCCTCGCCGCTCTCCTTGTTTAACTTTTCCTGCAAATATTCGTAGCGAACCCTTTGCCGCCAAAGCTCATGGGCCTCGGCCAGATCCTTCGGAAACGGCGATTTCTTGCGGTTCGACGACATCCGCTCCTCGGCGGTGAAATCAAACGGTCCGGTCTTCAACCACTCCTTGGCAAACTCGGAACGCTGTTCGAGGCGTTCGATGAACCGGTTGTAAATGACATAGGCTGGCTTCGCATCGCGCCGCTTGAGCGTCAGCATCCCGAGATTCGTCCGGTACATGTCGAAATCCGCGAGGTCCGATTGCAAAAAGTGGATATGCTGGGGATCCAGCGTGTTGATGTACAGGTCGAGAAACTTGCCCGAGACTTTGTCATCAAACGGCAGGTGCAGGTACGTGTATTTTTGAAGGATTTGGGCGGTTACGCCAGCGATCAGAGCGTCATTAGCCCCCGGATTAAGTGGTTTCGGCGCGAATGATTTTGTGTCGTCCGCCGCCGGCTCATCGGCGAGGGAAGACGACCGTGCCCGGCCTTGAAGCGGCATTAAAAGCCCCGCGCAGATGACTA
>Ga0206847_10183_pt1 | contig 20915 bp, 17 predicted proteins | sample Alteio_BWOrgCont_17_FD_152880 | JGI IMG/M metagenome (GOLD analysis project Ga0206847, IMG submission 152880) | Enriched cells from forest soil in Barre Woods Harvard Forest LTER site, Petersham, Massachusetts, United States -... | ecosystem: Environmental > Terrestrial > Soil > Temperate forest >... | reverse complement strand
TTCTGAAAGATAATTTAACTGGGTTTGCTGGCCGGCCCAGAAGATTCCCAACGTCAGAAAGCTCATGCCGTAGGCGAGCCACTGGGGGCCGAGGGCGCAGAGGGCGAGCAGGAGTTCGCGCTCGCCGTGTACCTGGGCGGCGCCTGGGATGTGGAGGTCGAGGACCAGCAGCGTCATGGCCACGGCGAAGATGCCGTCGCTCAATGCGGCGAGGCGCTCGAGGCTTCGGCCTTGAATGCGGTTGTAGAGATTCGGCATGGCCTATCTTTGCGTGACCGGGGGTACCGGACAAGAATATCGCAGGGAGGCTTTTTAGCGGTCCTGGCTAAGGGAACCGGAGCAGTTCCCGGTTCGTATTCTGCAGTGGGCCTTGAAGGCCGTGAGGCGGTAATCCGATGGCAAAGTTCCTTTTGTGGTGCATTCTTTTCGTGTTGTGCTGGCCGCTCGCGCTGCTGGCGTTGGTTCTTTATCCGATTGTCTGGCTGTTGCTGCTGCCGTTCAGGCTGGTTGGCATTGCCGTTGGCGGAGCGTTGGAACTGGTCAGCGCGGTGATTATGCTGCCTGTGCGGGTGATGCGGACGATTTGAGGCGGAAACCGCCAAAAGTCATTAGAAATCTCCAGAGATTGCGCGCCTCGCCGATAGCCTAGGTGAGGCGCTTCTCATGAATCGAAACCTGACATTCTGCATTTTGACCGCAATGCTGCTGGTGGCTGCGCGGTTCTGCGCGGCTGATGAAGTTTTTCCGGTGGTACACAATGAACCCATCTCGGTGCGGGTTGTGGATGGGAGGAACGGTAAGCCGCAAGCGCAGGTGCGTGTTGTGCTGATGGGAGGATACGATCGGCGCGACCTTCGGCTCGGCATGTGGCGTGAAGAGGCGATGACCGATGGAGAAGGAAATGTGTATTTGTCTAATGCGCTCAGGAATCTTCCGTTGCTGCATGTCGAAGTGGTTAAGCGGCATGGCTGCGCGGGCGACGCAGGCGCGTTGAGCTTGGAGCGGATTCGTCTGGGCGGCTTGAGCGGGGCGAATCGCTGCGGGGCTGTGATCGCCGAAAATTTGCCTGGAGTGTTTACTGTCTTTGTGAATGGCGGCAAGGTGGTCGTGGAAAAGGCTGCGAATGCGCTGAATCCCGCTGTGGCTCCGGTCGAGCTTCATGCGACTGTCGAGCCGAATGGCAAAAAGCCGGCTCCGGTGGCGCAAATGACTGATGCTGAAGTTGATGAGTTGTTGCTGCAGCAGAACTAGGAACCGTCCAGAAACTGAGTGCTTTGAAGGGTACGGGATTCATCCCGTACGTTAATAGCCAATTTAGGTCTCGGCTTTAGCCGCTGAGGGAATGAAGGCACTCGAATGCATTCCCTCGGGGGCTGAAGCCCAGCCTTTTTGACTAGCAATGTACGGGCTGAAGCCCGCACCCTTCACGAAAAGCCAATTCCTTGGACGGCCCTGGAACAAACCATACCCCTCATTCTCAACGTCAGCTTGCGGAGGCGGGGCTGGCTGCGGTAGCGTGAGCGCTATGGCAGCAGTTTCTTTGAATCTGGATAATAAGGTCGCTCTCATTACTGGCGGGTCGCGGGGAATTGGCGCGGAGACGGTGCGGTTGTTCGCTGAAGCTGGGGCGCGGGTGGCCTTCAGCTACGAGAAAGCGCGGGAGCGGGCAGAGGCGCTGGCTGCGGAATGTGGCGGCCCGAGGCGCTGCGTGGCGATCCAGCAGGATCTGAGCACTCCGCAGGATGGACGCACCCTGGTAGCCGAGGCGGTGCGAGCGTTTGGCCGGTTGGATGTGCTGGTGGCCAATCATGGGATTTGGGAACCCGGTGATGCTCCGATCGCGGAGATGAAGGAATCGCAGTGGCGGCGAACGCTGGGCGTGAATCTCGACTCGGTCTTCGGCCTGGTTCAGGCGGCAGTGGGGCAGATGGAGCGACAGGGGCGCGGTTTGGATGGGCTTGCGGGGCATATCGTCCTGATCAGTTCGACTGCCGGGCAGCGCGGCGAGGCATACCATTCCGACTATGCCGTGACGAAAGGAGCGCTGATCAGTCTGACAAAGAGCCTGTCGAGCGAGCTTGCTCCCAAGGGGATTCGGGTGAACTGCGTGGCGCCGGGATGGGTGGCGACGGAGATGTCTGCGGCTGCGCTTGAAGACGCGAAGGTGGGATCGAAGATTGTCGAGGGGATTCCGGTTGGCCGGGCGGCCAGCGCGCGGGAGATCGCTGGGCCGGTATTGTTTCTGTGTACGCCGCTGGCGGGATTCATCTCGGGTGAGATTTTGAATGTGAATGGTGGGGCCGTGTTGGTGGGGTGATTAGGGATTAGGGGTTAGGGATTAGGGACTAGGGACTGGGGAGATTAAGGCGATGCGGAGAGTATTTACTTTGGGGCTGGCGTTTGTGCTGCTTGCGTGGCCTCATGGATTTCACGCCCAGACTGAGGCACAGGCCCCGACTACGGACGAGGCTAGCTTGAAGAATGCCAAGCAGGCGCGGGCTGTGCTGGATCAGATGGTGCAGGCGCTGGGTGGGCAGGCGTGGCTGAATATGAAGAATGTGGAGCGGCAAGGACAGGTCGCGGCGTTCTTCCATGGGCGGCCGGACGCGGGGACTACGGAATATTTTGAGTATCACCAGTCGCCGGATCACGATCGCATCGAGTACACCAAGCACCGCGATGTGGTGCAGTTCTACGTGGGGCGGACGGGCGAGGAGGTCACTTACAAGGGGAAGGCGGCGCTTCCGCAGGAGCAGGTAGATGACTATCTGCGCAGGCGCGACCATTCTATCGAGACGGTGGTGAAGACGTGGCTGAACGATCCGAAAACGATCCTGATTTATGAGGGGCAGCGGCTGGCGGAGCGGCACCTGGCTGACCAGGTCACGCTGATCTCCGCTGACAACGAGTCGGTCACGATTCAGATGGATACGCAGACGCATCTCCCACTGCGGCGGACTTTTCAGTGGCGCGACCCGCTCTACAAGGACAAGAATACCGACGCGGAAGAATACGACGACTATCACGACATGGAGGGTTTTCCGACGGCGTTCACCATTTCGCGGTATAAGAACGAAGACGAGATTCGGCAGTATTACCTGGTGCATGTGAAATATAACCAGGAGCTGCCGGCGGATTTTTGGAGTGTGGATGCGGCGGAGAAGCGGATCAAGAAGTAGGCTTGGTCCGTTCAGCCTGGAAGTTTATTCGCTAAAGATTTGCCTGGGTAACCACATAGTAACAAAGTAATCTAATGACCGTCCCTGGAGCAGGGGTGGCTCGTAAACGCACAGTCGTCAGCCGATCATTTTCGCGGGAACTACCACTTAAGTGGCAGTCTAATAAAGCGTTATTTCCTTGCCTTGAGACCCATAAATAGGTAAAAACAAAGTGATTTCACCACCCATACCACTTTTTGGGTGCGAATCTTTTCCCTGTTTTTCGCTCGACGCACGAACCGATTTGGACATCGAAGTACCTTGAGGAGAATTACTTCAGGTGCAAAGCCGCACTCATACCGAGACTACGGAACTCCTTGCCCACGGGTCAGGTGACCCCGGCGACGTGCTGAGCGAACTTCAGGAACGCATCGGGCTTACCGGCCAGACAGATGGCGAACAGAAGCTGGAGCGGCAGATCCTTTCCTATTGCCAGCGCTACGACATTCAAACCGGCCTGCTGAATTATCAGGCGATCCAGGACGCGCTGGCGGGGATGCTCAGGAATCGAGCGGAAGGCAGTGAGGTTGCGCTGATCTGGATCGATCTTGTGAATCTGCGCCGCGAGTTTTCGCTGTGGGGATGGAATGGGGCGGAAGCCATGGCTCGCCGGGTTGCCGGCACGTTGCGCTCGGTTGTTGACGCCAATACCCTGCTGGGGCGTGTGGGCGGGCGCAGCTTTCTGATTGCCATGGAAGCCTCAAAACACGACAAGGTGGGGCGGCGAAAGATTCAGGCAGTTGTGGATGCGCTGTCGCCGGCTCGCAATCGGAATACAGAGACGCGGCCGGAAGTGGCGGCGGGCGTGGCTTTCTATCCTACCGATACGGAATCGCCGGAGGATCTGGTGCGTTTTGCCAGCCTGGCCGCGATGCGTTCCGGCCATGTGAAGACTCAGACGGTCACTGCATTTCATGCGGGCATGAGTAGCCTGATCCTGCGCGACCACGCGCTTGAAGTGGAGATGCGCAAGGGGCTTGATCAAGGGCAATTCTCGCTCGCGTACCAGCCAAAGATCGATCTGGAGACGGGAAGGGTTCTTGGCGCTGAGGCTTTGATCCGCTGGAAGCATCCTGAGTTGGGAGTGGTGACTCCGGGCGAGTTTATCCCCATTGCGGAACGGTCGGACCTGATTCACCGCATCTTCGACTTTGCTCTGCGCACCTCGCTTGACCAGATGCAGCGTTTGCACAATATGGGGCTCCGGCTCCCGGTGATGGCGGTGAATGCTTCTACAGCCAACGTGCGCTCAGAGGACTTTGCACGGTCTGTGCGAACGATTGTCGGGGAGGTTCCGCGCGGCTCGACGGAGCTGGAGTTGGAGATGACGGAATCTCTGGCGTTTGAGGATGAGGAGCTGTTCACGACGCGGGTGCGGGAGCTGAAGAACATTGGAGTCAGGATCGCGATTGACGATTTTGGGACGCGGTACACAGGCTTCAATGTGCTGAAGCATCTGCCGCTGGACACGATGAAGATCGACCAGTGTTTTATACGCGGCATTGACCGGTCACCGGGAATGCGCTCGCTTTGCCAGACGATTGTGGCCATGGCGCGGCAGTTGCGGCTGCATACTGTTGCTGAAGGCATTGAGGAAGCCGGTGAACTGGAAGTGATGCGCGAGATTGGCTGCGATGCGGGGCAGGGATACCTGTTCCAGCGGCCGGTGCCGGCGGAAGAGTTTGCGCAATTCCTGCGTGACTGGCCGGAGCGCAGGCACGGGTTCGGCTTCGCGGAAACACAGCTTCGGCATATTGCATAGGTGAATGCATTTGGGAGATTGAATTCCCTCAGCGGCTAAAGCCGACACCTAAATAGGCTGTTAATGTACGGGCTGAAGCTCGTACCCTTCAAGAGGCAATCACCAGGCAGGCAGGGGCTTGTTTATAATCCAGACGAGCATTAAGCGGCCCCGCGAGGCTGCGCGTTTATATGCCCGTTTGCTGTCTGGAGCTAGAGAATGACCTTCAACATACAGGAAATCATGGATTTCCTGCCGCACCGCTACCCATTCCTTCTGATTGACCGGGTGGTCGAGTTTGAGCCCACCAAGCGACTGGTGGCGATCAAGAATGTGACCATCAACGAGCCATTTTTCCAGGGACATTTTCCGGGCTATCCGATTATGCCGGGCGTTCTGGTGGTGGAGGCGATGGCGCAGGCCGGCGGCATTATCATGATGGCGGAGATGCCGGACCGCGATAAAAAGCTGGTGGTGTTTACGGGCATTGAGCGCGCCAAATTTCGCCGACCGGTGACGCCCGGCGACCAGTTGCGCATCGAGGTGGAAGTGCTTTCGTTCAGGATGCGCGCAGGGCGGATTGAGGGCAAGGCGTTTGTGGATGGCAAATTGGCCTGCCAGGCGACGCTGACCTGCCAGGTTGTGCCGCGCGTCCGCGAGGCTCGTGCTGCGGAGCCAGAGGCCGCTGCTCCCGAAGCGGTTCCAGTGGCAGGGCCAGAGACGGGTTCCGCGGAGTGAGCATTCATCCCAGCGCGGTAATTGCCGCGGGAGCCGTGGTTCCGGATTCCTGCACGGTTGGGCCATTCTGCACCGTCGGGCCGGAGGTGGTGCTTGGGGAAAATTGCGTTCTGATTTCGCACGTCGTGCTGGATGGGCGGACTCGGATCGGAGCTCGAAATGTCTTCCATCCGTTCTGCGCTGTTGGTGTTTCACCACAGGATTTGAAGTATGGCGGGGAGCCGACGGAAACCGAAATCGGCGACGGCAACACGATCAGGGAGAACGTGACCATCAGCCGCGGGACCGTCGGTGGCGGAGGCGTGACGCGCCTGGGATCGGGTTGCCTGCTGATGGCGAGCGTGCATATTGGGCACGACAGCTACGTAGGCAGCCATTGCATCCTGGCAAACGCGGCCACGCTGGCGGGCCATGTGGTGATTGAGGACTACGCAACGGTGGGCGCCTTCAGCCCGGTGCATCAGCATTGCACGGTGGGCAAATATGCGTTCATTGGAGGCGGGACAATTGTTACCCAGGATGTGCTGCCTTTCTCGCTGACGTCGGCGCGACGGGAGAACAAGGCGTTTGGGATAAACAAGATTGGTCTGACGCGGAGAGGGTTCACGCCTGAGCGGCTTGCGGTGCTGCAGAAGGCCTTCCGGATGCTGCTGGCGGCGAAGATGAATACATCGCAGGCGTTGGAGAAGATTAAAGGGCTGGAGGGCGAGGATGCAGCCCTGCTGGCGGCGTTTCTGGAGCGGAGTCATCGCGGGGTTATCAAGTAGAAAGGCGATATGGGAGTTCAAGCTAGATGGCTGCTGGCTCTCCCGGAGGGAGACGGCGATAATAGCCCAGGGCGGAGTCCGCTGAGGCGGACGGAACCCTGGGAACACGCCGCTAACGCAGCCCTGCCGTCCTGGCGGGACGTTCGAGAGTCATCCCCAAATGTAGCGGGGGTCGTATTCAATGCGGTGTTTCTTCAAGAAGGCGATAAGCTCCGCTTGGAAATCGCGCTTCCGGTGGTGTTCTTCCTGGCGCGCAATGTATGCAAGCGTGGCGGCTGTCTGAGAGCATCCGACAGAGAAGGCACCGTAGCCTTCTTGCCATCCAAAATCGTTGATCGCAGGGGCGCCGTTCATCCAGTGCGAGGATGCGCTCTTGATTTGCTGCATGGCCATGGAAATCGACATTGTGGCCGGGAGAGACAGCAGGAGATGGACATGGTCTTCCGTTCCGCCGATTGCAGGGGCCTTCATGCCGTGTTCTCGGGCGACACCGCCCATGTAGGCCCAGAGACGCGGTTGGATTTCCGAAACGATGGTTTTTTGCCGCTCCTTGGTAGAGAAGACGCAATGAAACAGCGAGCAACAGTATGTGTGCGACATGGCGTATCGTACAGGAGTCGCTTGGGAACTGTTCGGTCGCCCCTACGGGGCTACAGAGATATCGCGTCCGCCAACCCAGGGTTCCGTTCGCTCTCGCGAACTCCACCCTGGGCTATTATCGTTGCTCCCTCCGGGAGCGTGGGTTGGATTGTTCGGTGGGCCGCATGAAGCTGGGACTCATCGCCGGCAACGGGCGGTTTCCGTTCCTTCTGCTGGATGCGGCGCGGGCGCAGGGACTGGCTGTTTCTGTGGCGGCGATTCGCGAAGAGACTGATAAGGAGATCGACCAACGCGCCGCTACCGATCACTGCATTTCCGTCCATTGGATGTCGCTGGGGGAGTTGTCGCGGCTGATTGAGGTCTTCCACAAGGAAGGCGTGACTAAAGCCGTGATGGCTGGACAGGTGAAGCATAAGCAGATTTTTTCCAGCATACGGCCGGATTGGCGGCTCGCGAAGTTGCTGCTGAATTTGCGTACGCGGAATACGGACATGCTGCTGGGCGCGGTGGCTAAAGTCCTGGGGGATGAGGGGATTGAGTTGATCAGCTCGACTGCGTTCCTGGAGCCGCTGTTGGCTGGGGAAGGTGTTCTGTCGGCGCGTGGGCCGGATGAGGAAGAGCGCAAAAACGTCGAGTATGGGCTGGGTGTGGCGCGGGCTGTGGCCGGATTCGACATTGGGCAGACCGTGGTGGTTGCGGCGCAGGCCTGCGTTGCAGTCGAGGCGATGGAAGGCACGGATGCGGCAATTGAGCGGGCCGGGGAGCTGATGCGGACACTGGAGGCCGAAGATTCCACGCTGGAGCGGCGGCTGACAGTGATCAAGGTTGCGAAGCCCAAGCAGGATATGCGGTTCGATGTGCCGGTGATCGGGATTCGGACGGTGGAGACGATGATCCGCGCCGGTGCCAGTTGCCTATCGGTCGAAGCGGGGAGGACGCTGCTGTTCGATCGCGAGGCACTGCTGGAGCGGGCCAACGCGGCTGGAATTGCTATTGTGGGGTCGACGCGGGCGTAAGTATTCAGTTGTCAGTTGTCAGCCGCGATCAACTGACCACTGACTACTGAATACTGATCGTGTTGGGAATTAATTCAGAGTCCCGATCAGGCCTTTTCCCGTCCAATCAGCAGGAGGTCCCTCGTGAGAAAACCACTATTTTTTGTTTTGGCTGCGGCGCTGGTGCTGGCTGTCGCTTATGGCACTGTTCATGCTGCCGATGAACCTATGCCTTCTGTTGGGCAGGTTGCGCCCACTTTTACACTTCCATCGCAGGATGGCTCGCAGATTTCATTGGACAGCTTCAAGGGCAAGTGGGTTGTGCTCTATTTCTATCCGAAGGACATGACCCAGGGCTGCACCATTGAGGCGCATAACTTCCAGCGCGACCTGGCGCAGTTCGAGGCCAAGAATGCGGTCATTGTCGGTGTGAGCGTGGATACGCCCGACAGCCACAAGCAGTTTTGCACCAAGGAAGGCCTGACCTTCCGGCTGCTGGCCGATCCTGAGCACAAAGTCGTGGATCAGTATGGATCACTGGGCAACTTCGGCGCCATGACGATTGCCATGCGCAACACGTTCCTGATCGATCCTCAGGGCAAGATCGCCAAGGTGTGGACCAAGGTGAAGCCGCAAGAGCATTCCGCCGAAGTCTTGGCCGCGATTCCGGCAGCTTAACGCGGCGGAGCGTTCTTGACGTATTTATCGAACCAGCGCAGCATCTCGTAGATCAACTGCTCGTTGGACTCCATTGCCGAATACCAGTGCGGCTCGTGGGGAAGGACCACCAGCCGCGCGGTACCGCCATTGCCTCGAATTGCTTCGTAAAGCTTTTGCGATTGCAGAGGTGTGGTGCCGGGATTGGCGTCTTCTCCGCCATGCACGATGAGGAGCGGTGTCTTCAGCTTGTCCGCCGAGAAAAAGGGTGAGACCTTCAGATAGACATCCGGAGCTTCCCAAACTGACCGCCGCTCGTTTTGGAAACCGAAGGGCGTGAGCGTCTTGTTGTAGGAGCCGCTGGTGGCAGCGCCGGCGCGGAACAGGTCAGAGTGCGCCACAAGATTTACGGTCATCAAAGCGCCATGGCTGTGGCCGGTGACTCCGATGCGATCGGGGTCGGCAACACCAATGCGCACGGCCTCATCTACCGCGGCCTTGGCATCGGCGACTAGTTGATCGAGATAAGTGTCGTAGGCTTTTTTCGGATCGCCGATGATGGGGAATGAAGCGTCGTCGATGATTGCATAGCCGCCGAGGAGTAACAGCTGATACTCATAGAGCTGCGTGAATCTCTCCTGCGATCCCACGACCTGGCCGGCTTTGGAAGGGTCGGCATAATCGAGCGGATAGGCATAAAGAATGGTGGGGACGCGAGTTCCCTCTTTATAGCCGGGCGGCGTGTAGAGGGTGAATGAGAGGTCAAGCCCGTCGGCGCGCTTGTATTTTACGAGCCGCTTCTGGATGGCTCGCACGGCGGGAGTGGGGTCTGGGACATGGGTGATGGCCACGCTGGTTGAGGAGTAAGCCGCTTCTCCGGTGGGCGCATCTGCGGATTTTCCCAGCGTTCGTACGAAGGCGTTGGGCGGATCAACTGGCGATTGATGCCAGGTAAGAAACGTGTGTGTGTCAGTCCCGGTGAAGGAAAGAAAGCGCTCGAAGGATGTTTTGTCGCTGCGAAACAGGCGTTCGGTTTTCAGCGTGGTGAGGTCCAGGCGATCGAGGAACGGGCGGTCTCCATCGGGTGAAGAGCCGAGACCAGCGAGGTAGATGGAATCACCCTCCTGCCGAATGACCCTGACGCCGTTGGGGAGCTGGTGCAGGACTGGATTTCCGGGGTCCGCATAATATTCGTCCGTGGAGAGATCCCAAAGCAGGCGAGGCTTTTGCTTGAGATCATCCAGGTCGACGATCAGGGCCTGTCTCCAATGGCGGTTTTCGTCGTACTCCTGCATGAGGGCGACTGCGGGCCGGTCGCTCCATTCGAAACCCGCATAGCGCTGTTCGGTACGTTCGATTTCAACGGCTGGCGATTTGAAGGGCGCTTTGAGAAGCATGACCTTGTCGCGAGCCGGCACAGTGACGTTCCAGTCGCCGCCATCCAGCGCTTCTGCCCAGACGAGCGTTGCTGGGTCGGTGGCGCGCCAGGAGAAGTCTCGCGGGCCCAGCGGAACGCCACCGATGGGAACGCGATCGGCCAGTGGAAGCGACGCGACGCTTTGGGGAATAATGTGTGAAGGCTTGGATACGTCCCAGACTTCGACTTCCTGCGGGAAGTGATTGTAAGTGGTGACGTAGGAGTAAGGCTTGTGGATCGCCTTGATGAGGATGTGCAGGCAGTCTGGCGCGGGCGCGACCGAATAGTAATTGGCCGCCTTGCCGACGGGTGTGATGGCAGAGGTGGCGGCATCGACTAGGGCAAGTTGCGAGGCAGCGTAGTAGTCGAACAGATCTTCGTCGTGCGTGTTGTTGAGTGTGTCGCGATTCTCATAGGTGCTGCCCTGGCCCTTTTCGCCGCCGGTCTCCTGAATGCTTGGACCGATGGGGATGACCGGCTCGGGCGGAGGCGCGCCCATCCCCTTGGGGACGAGCTTCACGAGCAGGCTTTTCTGGTCGGGCATCCATTGCATTTCATCGCCGAACATCGGGTTGAGGGCAACGCCGGGAACTTTATGAACTTCACCGGTTTTTGCGTCGCCGATCCAGAGCTCTACGGATTCGGATGCGATATTCACGAAGGCGAAGCGTTTTCCGTCAGCGGCCCAAAGTACTTGCGGACCGGGGCATGCGCTGGCGGGTAGCGCGATATGAACCTGCGCGCCGCCCGCGATGTGGACCAGATCGAAACCTGTGGCACATTGCGTGATGCCATAACCGCCCGGAGTGTCATGCTTGCTGTGATTCTTGATCTCAACGCGCACGCCCGCCAGTCGCAGGAATGGTGTGGCCACGCGAGAGATGGATGGGTAGCCCTGAATGGAGACGAGCAGGATCGCGTCCTGCGTCGAGCTCACGATGGGGAACGGCAGCGAGGGAGCATGCATGACATCGAGAACGAATTTTGGGGGCTGGTTATATCCGGAGGCTGGCTCGGTCGATGTGGCTGGCGCTGCTGCGCTCAATAAATATTGGCTTGACTGCGCGGCAATTGGCGCGGAGGTTGAGCAGGCAATAAGCGCTGTTGCGAAAAGTACGAGCAAGGCTTTGTGGGATGGCATAAGCTTCCTCCGCTTTCATTCTCGGGGGCAAGATGGTGAGGCGTGGATCATGACTGGCGCGATGAATTGATCGCTACAGGTTTTCCATGCCTGTTTTTGTTACGCCAGTATAGCTGTAATTTTCCATGCTTTCGTGCTTTTACTTCCAGACGCAGAAAAGCCCGCCGAAGCGGGCCCTTTTGCTTGCCTTGTGAAGCGTTGCCTGTTGCCGTTACTTCTTGGTTGCTTTCTTCGCAGGTGCCTTTTTCGCAACTGCTTTCTTTGCAGGAGCCTTCTTCGCTGCTGCTTTCTTTGCCGGTGCCTTTTTGGCAACTGCTTTCTTCGCTGCCTTCTTGGCGGGCGCCTTCTTTGCTGCTTTCTTAACTGCCAACTTTATACCTCGTTTGGTGGTTTTGCTGACGCTCTTCTTCGCCGCGGCCTTTTTGGCTTTGGCTGTTCCGCCCTTGGCGACAGCGGGTTTAGTGGCGGACTTCTTCGCGGCCTTTTTGGCCACAACCTTTTTCGCGGCTTTCTTCGCCACGGTTTTCTTTGCCGCCTTTTTCGCGGGAGCCTTCTTGGCCGCGGCCTTTTTCGCCGGGGCTTTCTTGGCTGCTTTCTTCGCCGGCGTTTTCTTTTTCGCGGCCGTCTTTTTGGCCGGCTTCGGAGCGGGTTCTTCGACGATTATGACCACCGTCTCTTCGACGACTCCTTCATCGTCGTCAGAGGAAGTGAGCACGCTTGAAGTTTCGATTTCTTCGTCTTCATCATCGAAGTCTTCATCGTGATCGGGGTCCAGTTCCTGCGGCTCGCCTGTGGGGTCGCCGTCACTCATTGCGTACATCCTGAACACTTCTTCCATCCCATTGCCTCCAGCGGCTGGCCGCTGACGTTGAATTGATTTGCTTCATCACGTCACGCACACATGCACTACGCGCGCGGAAGCGATTCTATCAATAGCTTGCACGCATTGGCTACTAAAACACAAGTACGTAATGAGATGCCTATGCAGTTTTTATCAATGTGCGGATGATTTCGCATGCGTGGATCGCTTGCCAGTGTGTTTTTTCTTGCTGCTTGTCTTGCTGTCTGCCTGGGTGCTTGGCTTCTTTGACGCAGGCGCAGTGGCCTTGTGTGCGGACCCCTTTGTCGATGCGGCCTGCGGGGCTTTTTCGCTCGCAGTCGATGCGGTTCCGCGGCGATGAGCGCGCGACGCATGCGATACGCCGGCCGGCTCCGCTACATGAAGCCGTTTGCCAGGCTCGATCTTTACGCCGCTGATTTTATTCCAACTGCGCAATTGCGCAAGCGAGACACCGAAGCGATCAGAGATGGTGACCAGCGTGTCGCCTTTGCGGGTGGTGTAAAGCAGCGTGCGAGCGGACGGCGCGGCAACCGCAGCTTGCGGAATGGCGAGACCTTGAACGCCCTGCAAGCCGTCTGTAGAGCGGAGTTGATTCACTTCGGCCAGCTCAGATTCAGAGACATGAAACTCGCGCGCCACAGAGGCCAGTGAATCGTCCGCAGCTACGCGATGGTAGCGCCATGCATTTCGTTTGGCCTCTGGGATGGCGGCGATGCGCTGCTCAAACAGTGCGGCCGTGCCAGCCGGAAGGTGCAGATCGAAGGCGGCATCGGGCGGAGTCACCAGGCGCAGCATGCTGGGGTTCAGAGCCGTCAACTCATCGACAGGTGCGTCAACAATATCTGAAACCAGGCGAAGATCAACTGAGTAGTTGATGGTCACCGTATCCGTTAGCACCGGCGGATCGAGCGTTACATCGTCAAAGCCGTATTGTGTGGGATTGTTGGCGATGATAATGGCCGCGAGAATTTCCGGCACGTAATTTTTGGTTTCGCCGGGGAGATTATTTCGCTTGTAGAGTTCCCAGAAATCCGCGTAGCCGGTTTTCTGCACTGCACGCTGCACATTGCCCGCGCCCCAGTCGTATCCAGCCATGGAGAGGTACCAATCGCCAAGCTGGTCATAAATAAATTTCATGTAGCGGGCATAGGCGCGCGTGGATTTTTCCGGATCGAAACGCTCATCCACATAGCCGTTGAATGTGAGCCCGTAAGAGGCATCGTGGGGCATGAATTGCCACATGCCGCCCGCGTGCGATTTGGGATTCATGGCGCGCGGATTGAATCCCGACTCAGCCACGGCCAGATAAATCAGATCCTGCGGCACGCCTTCTTCAGCCATCACGCGCTGAATCATGGCCCGATAACGGCCGGCGCGCTGGAAGGAATGGAGCAGCGTGTTGTGGCCGCGCTGGGTGTTGGCGAAGAAGTTGATGTAAGCGGCTACATAGTCGTTGACCACGAGCGGCAGATCGGACTTGGTGGTGGCCAACTCGGCCTTGGCCTTGGCCACAATGTTCGGGTCGACTTCAAACGTCACGTCGCTGGCAACGTCGGCGGGAGAAGGCTCTTCCTTGGGCGCGAAGCCGTTGCCCTGCTTGAGCGCTTCCATTTCGAGAGCATTGACGCCGTCGACGATGCGATCGAATTCATCCTGCAACTGGGAATCGGTTTTGATGTCGATGTTGCTGGTGAGCATCAGGTCAACCGCACGATCGAAATCGATTTTGGCGTTGGCCAGGTCTCCTTTGCGATAGGCCGCTTGCCCCTGTGTATAGGCTTGCTCGACCTGTTGGATGATGACGCGCACACGCTGCTGCTGGGCGGTGGGTGGAGGCGGCGACGGAGGTGTTGCGGCTTGCTGGGCCTGGCTCGGGTCTGGAAGCGCAGGCGCGGTGGCCTGGGGTTGTGAGCCAGGTTTGAGGCTGCCGGATTGCGTGGGAGTGCATCCGGCCAGCGCGATGGCAAGTATGGAGAAGCCGATGAAATGATAGCGATACGAATTTATGCGCATGGGCAATTGCGGCAGCCCTGGCCCGGTTGCTGCCACGGAAGACACTATGCCGATGATAAGCTATGACCTGGAGGCATTGCGCGCGACAGCGCGTGGAGCTTTCCCAATTACAGACCCCCGCATGGACGTTCGCTTCCTTCGCAACTTCGCAATCATCGCCCACATCGACCACGGCAAGTCGACGTTGAGCGACCGTCTTCTGGAATATACGGGCTCTGTAACCGGGCGCGAAATGCAGGCGCAGATTCTGGACGATATGGATCTGGAGCGGGAGCGCGGCATCACTATCAAGGCCCACGCTGTGCGCATGATGTACAAGGCGCAGGATGGAAACACCTACCAACTCAACCTGATCGACACGCCGGGGCATGTGGACTTCAGCTATGAAGTTTCGCGTTCGCTGGCATCGTGCGAGGGCGCGCTGCTGGTGGTGGACGCGAGCCAGGGAGTGGAAGCGCAGACGCTGGCTAACGCTTATCTGGCCATCAATCACGGCCTGGAAATAATTCCGGTGATCAACAAGATCGATCTCCCGTCGGCAGATATTTTGCGGACGCAGGAGGCGATTGAGAAGGCCGTTGGGCTGGATGCGACAGACGCGATTCCGTGCAGCGCCAAGACCGGGCAGGGTGTCGCGGAGATTCTGGAAGCGATTGTGCATCGGCTGCCGCCACCAACGGGCGATCCGGATGCGCCGCTGCAGGCGCTGATTTTTGACTCATGGTTCGACGCTTATCGCGGCGTAATTACGCTGGTGCGCGTAATGCAGGGAACGATGCGGAAAGGCCAACGGATTCGGCTGATGTCGAATGGAAAGTCTTTCGAAGTCGAGTCGATGGGTGTGCTGATGCCGAAGCCGGTGGCGATTGAGTTGCTGACGGCGGGCGAAGTTGGATTCTTTGCGGCGACGATCAAGAACGTGGGCGACACCAAAATCGGCGACACCGTGACCGAGGATGCGCGACCGGCTGCGGCGCAATTACCAGGCTTTGAAGATATCAAGCCGATGGTATTCGCGGGGCTCTATACAGTGGACTCGCATGAGCACACGCTGTTGCGCGACGCTCTGGAAAAATTGCGGCTCAACGATTCATCGTTCTTCTTTGAGCCGGAGAGCTCGGTGGCACTGGGGTTTGGATTTCGCTGCGGATTTCTGGGCCTGCTGCACATGGAGATTATCCAGGAGCGTCTGGAGCGCGAATACGAGCTTGACCTCATCACGACGGCGCCCGGCGTTCGTTACCACATCAAGCTGACGGACGGCACCGTGCTCGAGGTGGATAATCCTTCTCGCTGGCCGGAGCCTACTAACATCGATGAGATTCGCGAGCCGGTGATCACAGCCAAAATTCTGACCAACGAGGAGTATGTTGGCGGGATTCTGAAACTGGTGGAAGAGAAGCGCGGCAGGCAATTGAATTTTGAATATGTCACGCCCACGCGAGTCATGCTGACTTATGAGCTTCCGTTGAATGAGATAGTGCTTGATTTCTACGACCGCCTTAAATCCATTTCCCGCGGCTATGCTTCGCTGGATTATCAACTGGCCGGCGAGTGGGAATCGCCCATGGTGAAGATGGATATTCTGGTTTCCGGCGAGCCTGTGGATGCGCTGTCGATCATTGTTCATCGTGACTTTGCTTACGAGCGTGGCAAGCTGCTGGTGTCGAAGATGCGCGAGCTGATTCCGCGGCAGCAGTTCGAGGTTGCCATTCAGGCGGCTATCGGCGCAAAGATCATTGCCAGGGAAACTGTGGCCGCACTGAGAAAGAATGTTTTGGCGAAGTGTTATGGCGGAGATATCTCGCGCAAGCGGAAGTTATTAGAGAAACAAAAAGAAGGCAAGAAGCGGATGAAACGAATTGGAAAAGTAGATATACCGCAAGAGGCCTTCCTGGCTGTGCTGCGCGTAGGTGAAGACAGCCAGAAGTAAGCCTTATCCAGTAACTAGGGAGATACTTTAGTTACCAGACGTTCATAGTGGATTGTGGAAAGCTCACAAATTGGATGAGCGAGCTATGCTGCGCCGGTGATCAAACCGAGGCGAGCGCACATTCGGAAATTCCATTGATAAATAAGGATTTATTCCGCGTATCAGAAATCAGCTAATGATGGCAAGAGAAGAAATGGGAATTTCTACAAAAAAGCGCTGCAAGTAATCCACAGTTTTTTCCACAGATGGCGGTCTTTCAGAGCGCAATTTATTTTCGCACTTGGCGGGGCAATCTGCTAGCTCGTTGGAAGCATGAAAGTTGAGGGTGAAAAGGCCTTGGCGGGCAGGGCCTTTTCGAGCAATTCGCGTTCCGATTTTAGTGAGCGGCGGGTGCTTTGGGAGCAGGCGCAGCCGCAGGAGCCGTTGAGCCCGCCGGCGGTGCTGGAACGCCCGACTTGAGGTTGTAGGCATCCAGGACCGACTTCGTAATATCGGTGCTGGGAAGCGCGAAGAGAATCGGATTCTGCTGCTGGGATGCGTCGAGAACCAGGGTGAATCCCTGCTGCTGGGCATAGCTCGCCAGCACGTCGTAGACCTTGGAAGCGAGAGTGTTGTACATCTCGTTGGCTTCCTGGGCGCCCTCGGAGCGGAGGTCCTCGGCATCGCGATCGAGCTTCTTCTTCTTCTCGTCGATGGTCCTGGCCTGGGCGGCGCGCGCGGCGTCGGTGAGAGTGGGGCCCTGGGTCTGCAACTGCTTGGTCAGGCTGTCAATCTCGTCGCTCAGCGCCTTCAACTGGTTTTCCTTGGGCAGATACTTTTTCTGCAGGTCGGAGAAATTCCGCTGGCCCTCGTTGGTCTGCGCCACGGCTGCCTGGAATGCGATGACAGCAATCTTGCTGGGTGGTGCTTGGGCGGCGGCGGGCTGCGACTGTAAGGCTGCTCCCAGGACGAGGCCGGAGGCCAGCAAAGTGGCGACTGCAAGCGAGCGATTCATGGAAATGGAAGACTCCTTCAAAGTTCTGCGTCAAATTCTCTGAACGGCCAGCCACGCACTGAGGCGAAACCAGGCCTGTGCCTCCTGAGCAACTTCACGGTCTTTTACCAAGCCAGCGACACAACTCGAGGGAGCGAAGGCGGAGAAAAGACGCGGACGGAGACGTCAGCGGAACAGTACGAATTATAGGAGGGCCGCGAGTGGAGCGTCAAACCTGGCGGCCTCAAAACCAAATCGGCCCCATGGTGCGGGACCGATCTGGCATTGCGGAATCATACAAGCAGCCTTAGTGCGTTACAGGTGGCTTGGTGGCTGCGGGCTTGGGAGCTGCCGGTGCGGCCGGTGTTTGCGCGGGCGGAGCGGGAATGCCCGACTTCAGGTTGTAGGCATCCACGATGGCCTTGCTGATGTCAGAGCTCTCCACGTGATAAAGAACGGTAGGCGCCTGATTCTGGCTTTCGCTGGCATCGAGCACAAGGGTCAGATTCTGCTGCTTGCAGTACGCTGTCAGCACATCGAATACCTTGGTCGCAACCTTGCCGTAGAGATCGTTCATCTCCGTGCCGAGGTCGTTCTGAGCGTCTTCCTGAAAACGCTGAGCCTGCTTCTTCTTGTCTTCGATGGTCTTGGCCTGTGAGGCGCGAGCGGCATCGCTGAGGCTTGCGCCCGAGGTTTGCAGCTGCTTGGTCAGACTGTCGATTTCATCGGCCATCGTCTTCAGCTGGTTGCGCTTTGGCTCGAACTTCTTTTGCAGGTCGGCCATATCGCGTTGAAATTCGTTGGTCTGGCCCACGGCGGCCTGAAATTCGATGACGCCAACCTTGGCAGGGCCCGCTGGCGCAGCGGCAGGCGTGGTTTGAGACGCGGCGGTGAGGGCAAAGCTCGACGCCAGCGTAAGGACGAGTGCTAGGGTACGCTTCATTTGAATGAAAAACTCCTTCGGGATTCCTGTGTGAAGGTCCGCGATCCATCGCAGGACCGAGCCTGTGCCTCCTGAGAAACCTAACCGTTTCTTGTTAGACGCGCCCCGCCGAAATTTGGGCAGAGCGGAAAAAAGACGCGAGTGGAGACATCAGCAGGAACTGCATCGATTATAGGTGGGCTGGGTTGGGGAGGTAAAGCTGGGCGCGGTTAAATTTGACTCGTATCGGACGAAAAGAAGGTGGTTTCCCCGGTCTCAAAATCGAGACCGGAGGCACCCAGATGTTTTGGAGCGGAATTGAAAGCGCCTAGAAGGTTGTCGAGACGGTCAGGCGGAATGTCTTGCGTGGCTCGCGGAACAGGTAGCGCGCGCCATAAGCCTGGATCGCTTCGTTGTAGGTATAGTCGCCTGCGCCGCCGGGCGGGAACAGGTCGCGCGTAATCAGCTCGGCCGAGCAGCTGCCCTTGTTCCCGCCAAGGATGACGGAATTGCAATAGGGAGTCTCATACAGGCGAAGCGGGTTGTACGCGTAGTAAAGGCGGAATGGCGCGTTGATGATCGGCATGATGACTGAAATCTCGCTGCCGAGTGACATGCGCGGTACGAAGTTGGTTCCGGAGATGGGGCGAATATTCTGCTGGAACCCAACCTGCGATCCGGGAATCCCACCCTGGCAAGCGCCATTGTTGAAGACCGGGCAGCCATAAAGCGGTGCTGTGAGAGAGGCGAAACCTTCGGGGCTCTGTTTCAACTGACCCTTGTTGAGAGCGGTGTCGATGCCGAAGTCGTCGAAGAACGAAATCATGACCGGGCCGGCAATCGGGATGCGGTATTCGACGTTGGTGGTAAGGCTGGTGTCACCGCCGATGGACGCAATGCCGTAGACCGGCAGCGGAACCTGCAGGCACTGCCCAAGCTGCGGATTGGTGGGATCGCGAGGAACGCAGGAACCGTCAGGATTGGTGAGCTGGACGTTGACCCGGTTCGGTACGTAGCCATACGGTGTTGCGCCTCGGATATCAAAGCCACGCAGATCGCCTTCGCCACCCGTATAGAAGCGGTTGTTCGGCGGGGCCACATCGCCGCCAAAGCCCTGCACATATCCAAGCTGCGCGCGCACACCAAGGACATTCCGCCCATTTGCCGCCGGGAGCAGGTAATGCATCGGCGTGAAGCGCTTGTAGGCCACGAGCGGCGAAATGTATCGTACGTTGCCGCCGATGCCTGCTACCTGGAACACAGCCGAATATTCTTTGCCGGTGCGCGAACGGAGCGGATTGTTGATGGTGTTGTAGACGTAGCTGAACGATGCTGAACTGTTGACGATTCCGGCCAAAGCATTGCTGCCCTGAATGCCGGAACGGAAGCTGATCGTCTGGAAGAAGGTTTGCGATGCGGTCGAGAACGCCGTAATGGTGGACTTGTCGATCTTGTAGGTAGCACCCACACGCTGGAACGCATGGCGCTTGAGAGGATAGCTGAGAGAGAAATTCAAGCCAGTCGACGCCTGATTGTAGTTCTGCGTAAGCGACTGCTGCGCCGACGTCAGATTAGGCGAAAGCCCGGTCGTGGTCTGGTAGCTCTTCGCGGCGTTGTAGTCCTGCTTCGAGTTGAAGAGCTGGAAGCCCAGGTTCAGAGGCCGATTGCGCAGGTAAGGCTGCGAGAAACCGAACATGAAGGTGCGGCTCACGTTGCCCAGGTTGCCTTGCAAGGTGAGAGTCTCGCCCAGTCCGAGGAAGTTGTTGGTCTGGTAGTTCACTCCCAGGAAGGCGCCGGAAAGTCCGCTGACGCCGCCATTCAGGCCGATCGAGTTCTTGCCCTTTTCCTTGACCTTGAGCAGCAGATCGACTGTACCGGCTTCGGCGTCCTGATGCGCTTCCGAGTCCTGGTCGACTCTCAGGGCTTCAAAGTATTCCAGCTGGTTGAGGCGCAACAGGCTGTACTCCCAGAGCTGGGAATTATAGATCGAGCCTTCGTCCAGCAGCAGCTCGCGGCGAATTACCTTATCGCGCGTGATTGTGTTGCCCTGGAACTCGATACGCGAAACATAGAACGGCTTGCCTTCGTCAATGTCGATGTCGAACGAGACAACCTTCTTCTGATCGTCGTAGATGGGCTTGGGGATGGCCGCGAAGTTCACATAGCCAAGCGATCCATAGGCCTTCTTGAGACTTTCCAGGCCCTTCTGGATGACAGTAGCACTGAACCAGTCGCCGTCTTTGAGAGCGAAGCTGGCGCGCAGGGCTTTCACATTGGTGACCGCTTTGTTGCCTGTAAAGGTGATCGTCCCGAGCTTGTAACGCGCGCCCTCTTCAACCGGCATCACGATATCGATGCGCTTGCCTTTGTTGGGCCGGAAGGTGAACCAGTTGAGACCGCCTTCATCGCGAATCTGCGTCCTGGGCTCCTCGATTGCGGCATTGGCATAGCCCTTGTCGCGATAGGCCAGGCGGACACGCTCGGTATCTTCCTCAAGCTTGGAGGCATCGAAAGTCTGCGGGAAAATGTCTTCGAAGATGATGGAATAAGGAATGCCGATGGGCTTGAGGTTCTTCATCGAGCGCCGCAAGATCAGCCCGCTCAGATGCTGGTTGCCGACGAACTTGATGTTGCCCACCTTAACTGTGGGGCCTTCCTTGATGTTGAAGTTGACCTGGACTGATGCCGGCGGAATGTCCTTGATGTCGAGCTTGACGACAGCGAACTGGTGGCCGTGCTCGGAGAGGATGTCTTTTAGCACGGTAGTGGCGCGGAGTATCTTTGCCGCGTCATACTGGCTCTCGACCGAAAGCCCGACCTTTTCCTTCTTGAACCGATCGAGCACATCGGACTGAGTAACCGAGTTCAGGCCCTTGTAATTGATTTCGCGAATCGTCGGCTTCTCTTTTACGAAGATGTCGAGAATAATGCCCTTTTCCGAGTCCTCGCGCTCAATGCG
>Ga0206847_10182_pt1 | contig 20925 bp, 19 predicted proteins | sample Alteio_BWOrgCont_17_FD_152880 | JGI IMG/M metagenome (GOLD analysis project Ga0206847, IMG submission 152880) | Enriched cells from forest soil in Barre Woods Harvard Forest LTER site, Petersham, Massachusetts, United States -... | ecosystem: Environmental > Terrestrial > Soil > Temperate forest >... | reverse complement strand
CCGCCCGCGAAAGCGCCTCAATCTCGACGATGCGATATCGGCGATAATGCATCAAATTCTCGTCATAGATATCGTGGAGGGCTGGATTGGAGGGGACTTCCACATGGGCGATTCCCCCGGGCTTGAGGATCCGATGCATATGCCGGAGCGCCGCAGCATCGTCGTCGATGTGCTCAAGCACGTTCAGGCAGGTGATGCCGTTTACGCAGTCATCGGGCAGCGGACATTTGCGCAGGTCAAATTGCAGCAGCGGGAGCCCCGGCATTCGGCGGGCCAGTTTTTCGAGAGGTCCGGTGAGGTAATCCGCCCCGATCAGGTCCGCTTCGGGGATCGCCTTTGCCAGATCATCCAATATGAACCCGGACGAACAGCCGACATCGAGGATGCGGAGGGATTGGCGTGTCGGCAGCCGTTGCATGCTGGCGACGGCCATTCGCCGGGACTCGCGCCCGATCGGATGCTCCCGCCCGGCTTCGATTTCGTGCATGTCCGAAAGTCGTTCGCTCCAGTTGCTGTCCGCCGGATCGTAGGCGAGAACGCGGACCTGCGCGGATCCCAGTTCGAAAGAACGTCCGTTCCAGCGCGGAGGCGCGGAGGAGAGGGGAGTCGCGGGCCACGGGAACTCGTCCCCGGAAAAGAGATTCCGGTCACTTTCCACCGCGCGATCGGCCTGCAATCCTGAATTCATATGATGGGGGCGGACGATGCTGCGAAATTCACCGGCCGCCCACAACAAATTTTAACTATTCATATAAAGTCGCGCGCTGGTAGTGTATCATTTTGGCGGAGAGCAGCCCCGGCAGCGGCCCTTGAGGGCCTCATCGTCGGCTCTGTGGGCGCCAAATCTGGCCGGCAGTTACTGCCGGCTGTCTTATTGGCGTCCGGCCTTGGCGGCGAGTTTGGGCATTGGCCATCACCGGCCGCAGAGGGGCTGCTCTCCGCCAAAATGATACACTGCCAGCGCGCTTGCGGAATTGACCGGCTTTGACGCGCCGGCCATGCTGACCTTCTTCAATGCGATGAGATATCAACGGGTCACCGATAATTTACTGCCCGTTTTTTATCTGCTCGTGCTCGTCGCGCTCCTGGTGTGGCGATCCGACGTGCACGATTTTATTTTTCCCGCGGCGGCTCCCGACCTCAAGGTCAGAAATCCCCAGGGAGAGGTTCGCTACGGCGGCAACTTTTATTACTGGATCGCCGATTCATGCTTTGTGGACATTCGTTTTGAGAATTCCCGGCATTCCGCCTGGTCATTTGATCTTTCGATGGACGCGCGGGCCGGCCCGGCTAACCGATCGCCGGATCGCACCGTGGAGATTGTCGACGAGTCGGGGAAGGCCCAGGTCGTGACGTTTCGCGACAGCCAAGTCCTTCATTTTCCAATTGTGGTCAGGCACGGATCGAATCGCTTTACCCTTCGGGTCCTGCGCCCGACCGATTGGCAGGTCCGTTTTCCGGGCGACCCCATGGAATATATGCTCGAACTGCGGTCCCTGGAGCTGAAGCCCCTTCCCCAATGAGAAACCCCTACGTGGACTATCTCAGGGGCGTCTCGATCCTGATCGTCCTGCTGATCCATTTCATGATTTTCCCGGCGAACTTTCCCGGATTCAGCTTCATCCAAAGGCTGTCGGCCGGGGGATATGCCGGGGTCACGATGTTTTTTTTGTGATCTCGGGTTATCTGATAACCTCCCGCACCCTGATGCGTCATGGCACGCTCGGCGCCGCCTCCCCGCGTGAATTTTATGCGATGCGCGCCGCCCGGATCCTGCCCTGCCTGCTCCTCTCCGTTTCGCTGCTGGTGGCGTTGAATGCCGCGGGCGTCCCGTCATTCACCAACGGTGACATCTGGACCCGCGTGTTTTATGCGCTGACTTTCCGCTCCAACATCTACCACGTGAATCACGGCGGCAAGACGGGAATCCTGGCCTGGGACGTGCTCTGGTCGCTTTCCGTCGAGGAGGTGTTCTATCTGGCATTTCCGCTGGTTTGCCGGCTGTATAAAAAGACCATCTATATCTGTATCATGCTATTTATTATTATAGTAAATGGCCCATGGTACCGGCATGATTATTATGTGACCGAGGGCAGTTACAGCTGCATCTTCATGTATCTGGGCAATTTCGACGCCATTGCCATTGGGTGCCTGACGGCGATCGTTTCAGCGCGGCATTCCCTCGCCAGCGGCCGGGCGGCGGCATGGGTCGCCGCCTGCGGGGTCCTCCTTGTGTTCGGATCCATGATCGGCTTTCCGATCTACTCTTCCTTTGTGATCGGCCCGACCTGTGTCGCGCTCGGGGCGGGAGTCTATCTGTTCGCCGTTCACGGCCGGATGTCCCGCCCGGACGTCCCATGGCCATTGAGGCCGGTCGTGGCCTTTGTGTCCTCCTGCGGAGTCCTGAGCTACGAGCTATACCTATACCACGGATTTATCGTCGTGCTGGTCCTCGGATTATTGAACTGGCTTTTGATCAGGGGGCAATGGCCGGTGGCGATGGCGGCGGGATGCACGGCGGTCTTTTGGGCCGTCACCTTTTGTTTGTCGCTGGCGATTCACCGGTGCTATGCCGAGCCTCTTGGCCGCGCGTTGCGGCGCGGGCTTGGAGCGCGGCAAATCCCTTCTGGTGCTCGACAATGAATTTTGGCCGGTCGCGCACCTCCTCATAGATGCGCCCGATATATTCGCCAAGTATGCCCACGCTGATCAATTGGACCCCCCCGAGGAAGGCGACCAGGATGACCAGGGTCGGGCTGCCCCAGACGATGGGCCATCCCATGAGTTTGCAAAAAAGATAGACGGCCATCAGCAGGAACGAGCCGCCGGCGATGACGAATCCGGCCTTCGTGGCCAGGGTGAGCGCGGACGTCGAAAAGCAGAATATCCCGTTGAATCCGATCCTCAGGGAACCAAAGAAACGGTTGTAATGAGTCTGCCCCGAGAGCCGCGGCGGACGGTCGAAGCTGATCAGCGTCTGCTTGAAACCGACCAGGGCCACCATGCCCCGGAGAAAGCCGTGGCATTCCTTGAGTTTCAGGACTTCGGTCACGACGCGGCGCGACATGAGGCGAAAATCGCCGGTGTCCTTTGGGATCCTTACGTCCGTGATCTTGTTGATCACTGCGTAGCCGATCCGATTGACGAGCCGCTTGATCCACGGTTCGCCGGTTCGCCGGCGGCGCTGCGGCATCACCACGTCGTAGCCCTCCTGCCACTTTGCGACCATCTCGCCAACCAGTTCGGGCGGATCCTGCAAATCGACATCCATGACGATCACGGCATCGCCGCTCGAGTAGTGCATCCCGGCCAGGGTGGCCATGGGCTGGCCAAACCTTCGCGACATGCTCAGCAGCTTGATTCGTTCGTCTCCGGCGCGATGCCGCAGGATCACCTCCTCGGTGCCATCGGGCGAGGGATCCATGCTAAAGATGACCTCGTAGTCTTCCGTGACGCCTGAGAGGGCCGCCTGCAGACGGCGGAGGAACTCCGGTATGCTGGCCTCCTCCTTATAGACGGGAACGACGATCGAAAGAATCATGGGGCCGTAAGCGAATGAAATGAAATCCAGGGTTGCTTGTCGATCTTGGTTTATCACGGGTAGTGGTACAGTTTGGTTCGAAAGGCTCCCCCTCGGCGGCTGGAGCTGCGCAATGCCCAATCTGACCGTCAAACCGGTCCCGCGAAGCGGGACCAAGAGACGGTCAATGAGCTTCGCAACAGCCGACGAGGGGGAGCCTTTCGAACCAAACTGTACCACTACCTTATCACGGACGGTCCAAGGCGAGCGTGGAAAATCGGTCGGCCAACCGGCCGGCTTCGCGCGCCATCGAGAAAGTGAGCGCCCGCTTTCGTCCGGCTGCCACCAGCCGCCGGCGCAAGCCGGCATCGGTGGCAATTTGTCCGAGCGCGCGGGCGATATCGGCCGGGTCCTCCGGATCAAAGTACAAAGCGGCATCTCCGGCCACTTCGGGCAGGCTGGCCGCGCGGCTGCACGTCACCGGCACTCCCCACGCCATTGCTTCGAGCACGGGAATGCCGAAGCCCTCGTAAAAGGAGGGAAAAACGAGCGCGCCCGCCCCCTGGAATACAGCGGCGAATTTCTCCGGTTCGACGTGGCCCAATATCCGGCATGCCCCCTGTATGCCCAGCGCGGCGATGCGCTCTTCCCAAATCCCGGGTTTTGCGCGGTGGCCGCTCAGGGTAAGGTCCCAGGCTTCGGCGCCGGCCTGCCGCCGGTATGCGGCGTAGGCTTCAAGAAGCGCCTCATGATTCTTGTGCGGCCAGTCATTGGCCGGATAAAAAAAATACGGTCGCGCGACTGGCCGCGGCGCCTGCGCTGTCCGGATCGTTTCGCGCAGCCGGTCCGGGATGGCGTAATGAGTCACAAAAAGCTTGCCGGCGGGCGCCGAAAAATGGCGCTCGATCTGCCGGCGGGTGAAGTCGGAAATGCACTGAACTGCCTCCGCATGGGCCAGCCCTTCGCTGATCCATTTCTCGCGGTAGGCGATGTCCGCCGCCGGTAGGGTTTCGGGATGATCGCGGTGCAAGGTGTCCGCCAGCAGGATTATCCAAGGCAGGCCGGGTTGACAAAACGGCGAGAGGCCGACCGGGGCGTAAAGCACGTCGGCAGGCCAGTGCCTCGGCCAATCGGCAACCGTCCCAGGGCGCCCAAACGAGCCCGGGATGGTTTGGCCCAGTCGAGGGCGCCGGACACCCCTCGGACTCGCCCACGCAGATTTGCAGGTCACACGGCCGCCGGAATGCCTCCACTTCGGGCACGAGGGAGGATTGGGTGAAGTAAATAAAAACGAACTCGGAGGCGCGTTCCCTGGCGATCCATTGGAGGAGATCGAACAAAAACGGTTTTATGCCGCCATTTTGCCCGCCGCGTCCCAGCCGGGTGAGATCGACCGCAACGCGCGTTGGCGGGTGACTGCCGCCTACCTCCAACTTCAGTGTCAGTTCGGCGATCAGATCGGAACGCCCCGCCAAGGACCTGGGAATCGAAGCCGCGCGCAGCCTGAGCTGAGGATCGCTTCCGTTGCTCACAACCGTAAACCGTGCCGCGTCTACTTTGGCTGTTCCGTCCACTTCCAGGACGTCGGGCAATTCGTCCGCCACGACGGTCCAAACGAGATTGCCGGACTTGGCTTCCCTCAGCACAAATCTGGCAATGCGAAGGATAGCCGGAAAATTGCAGGGATCCATGCGCAGCGTGAGACCTTCATTTACTATCCCATAGGGAAGGGGCAGGGACACGCTTGTCCAGCGGCCGGTGGGGTAGAGGTGGGCGGTTGATGTCTGCTCGGAATATCCTCCTGGTCCGGGATGGAACGCCTGCAGGGTGGCAAATGCGTCGCGGTCGAAAGGCAATTCATTCGTGACATGAGTCCCCGCATTCTGCTTCGAAAACGTGGGTTCAATGCGGGAAAGCTGGCGCGCAAATTTACCCCACCGAGCCTCGAAGCGCGCGGCATTGGCATCTTCGCGCTGATGGCGGCCTTCCGACGCTCCGACATGATGATAGGCTGCGCTGTGAGTCGCGACCGCGTTGCGATGACCCTGCGATAGCGCGCGCAGGCATAAATCGATATCTTCATAGCCATTGACGTAATTTTCGTCGAAGCCATGGAGTTCGAGGAAGCGCGCGCGCCGCAGAAGCATGCAGGCGCCCGTCACGGCGGGCGAATCAACCGTTGGGCCGTTTTTTAAGGCATTTAGCCGTGGCCGAAAGTGAAACGGCTGCCCGGTGGGATCGAAAAACACGCCGGCGTGGTCGATCTCCCGGGATCTCACTGACAACTGGATATTGCCGACGACACCGATGCCCGGGAGGAGCGCGATCTCTAGCATCGGTTCAAACCAGCCCCGCAGGAGCACCAGGTCGTTGTTGAGCAAGGCGACAAAGTCGCCTTGAGCCTGCTGCACGGCGCGGTTGTTTGCGACCGCATAGCCGAGATTGCTCTTATTTATGATGGAGCGAACCGACGCTCGACCGATCGTCTTCAGCCAATCTTGAGTGCCGTCCGACGACCCGTTGTCGACGAAAATGACCTCGTGCTCGAGTCCGGCGGGCAACGTCTCCCGCAGGCTTGCGAACATGGCCTGCGTGAGCGCCAGGTGGTTGTGGAGAGGTATGATTACCGATAGTTGCACCCCGACCGAGCATGATTTCGCCGACCTTGCTGGCAACGTAGAAGCGGCATCTTGCCGCTTTCCCAACGCGGCGGGCTTGCCGAGGCGGATGAAGTTCCGCAATGTCGCCTCCGCATGAAGATCGCCGTCCTTGGACTCTGGCATCTGGGCTGCGTGACCGCAGCCTGCACGGCGAGGCATTTCGACGTCGTGGGGATCGACTTCGATCCGGACGCCGTCGCCAATCTCCAGAAAGGAAAAGCCCCATTGTTCGAACCGGGTCTGGATGTGCTTTTGCAAGCCGGACTGGCCTCCGGACGCCTGAGCTTTACCACCGACATAAAGACCGCTTGCGCCAAGGCGGACGTCCTCTGGGTCGCCCGAGATACTCCGGTGGACGACGAAGATCGCGCCGACGTCGAAAGCGTATTGAATGACGTCCGCCGTTGTATTCCGATGCTGCCCAAGGGAACGCTGGTATTGCTTTCGTCTCAATTGCCCGTGGGCACCTGTCGGCGGCTTGAAAAGGAATTCTCCGAACCTGGTTACCGGTTTGCCTGTTCTCCTGAGAACCTCCGCCTCGGCGATGCGATTGCCCGGTTTGAAAATCCGGATCGGATTGTCGCCGGTTGCCGGGACGCCAAGGCACGCGCGGAGCTTGAGACGCTCTTCCGGCCATTTTCGAGCCAGATCATCTGGATGCGCCCGGAGTCGGCCGAGATGACGAAGCACGCGATCAATGCATTTCTCGCGCTTTCCGTGACCTTTATCAATGAAGTCGCCCGCCTCTGTGAAGTCACGGGCGCCGATGCGAAGGAGGTGGAACAGGGGCTCAAGAGCGAACGTCGCATCGGGCCCGGGGCTTATCTGTCGCCCAGCGGGGCGTTTGCCGGCGGCACGCTGGCGCGGGATGTCGTCACTTTTATCGATCTCGGCGAGAAATACGGCGAATCGCTCGAGGTCATACCCGCCATCAAGCGCAGTAACGACCGGCACCGCCTTTGGGCATTGCAGCAGATCAAAAAGGCGTTCGCGGGAAAGACCGGCCGCCGCATCTTGCTGCTCGGCCTCACTTACAAGCCCGGTACGAACACCCTGCGGCGCAGCGCCGCTGTCGAGCTGGCTCGGTCGCTGAATGCCGCCGGTTTTGACGTGAGGGCTTGCGATCCTTCCAACCCGCCTCTGCCCGCCGACCTCGCCTTCATCCAATTCAAGGCCAGCGCCGCGGAAGCGGCCAGAGATGCCGACGCAATCGTGGTTTGCACGGCGTGGCCGGATTTTCTGAAGCTCGACTGGCCTGACTTGATCGCGCGGTTGCGCCAACCGCTCGTAGTCGATGTTGGCCGTTTTCTCGACAAATCAATCGCCGGCCTGCCCAATCTGCGGTACCTCACGATCGGTTCTCTCTCATGAAACTTGCCGGCCTCAACGCCATCATCACCGGGGCCAATCAGGGCCTTGGCCTCGAAATCGCCCGGCACTTCGCAAGGGAGGGGGCGAGCATTGCCATCTGTGCCCGCACCGAAGTCAAGTTGACGGATGCCGCCGCCGACTTGCGCCGTCTGGCTGCGCCCGGGCGGACCGTTTTTGCCCGCGCTTGCGACGTCTCGGAGCCCCGCGAAGTTGAAGCTTTTTGTTCCGCCGCCATTGCCGCGCTTGGGTCCGTCCAGATACTCGTCAACAACGCCGGTGTCTATGGTCCGAAAGGACCGACCGAATCGGTTGATTGGGATGAATGGAAGCGCGCCATCGAGATCAATCTTTACGGCGTCCTGCTGCCCTGTCGTGCGCTCATTCCGCATTTCAAGGCGCAAGGCCGGGGCAAGATCATCAACCTGTCGGGCGGAGGCGCGACGGCTCCGTTGCCCTTTATCAGCGCTTATGCCGCTTCCAAGACCGCTGTCGTGCGGCTGACCGAAACCCTTGCCGAGGAGCTGCGAGCCCATAGAATCGACGTGAACTCGGTCGCGCCGGGCGCCCTGAACACCCGGTTGCTCGAAGAAGTGCTCGAAGCCGGTCCCGAGATGGTGGGGGAGGGTTTTTACAAGAGATCGCTCAAGCAAAAGCAGACTGGAGGCGTTTCGCTCGAGTTAGGGGCGGGCCTGTGCGTGTTTCTCGCCTCGGCTGCAAGCGACGGCCTGACCGGCAAACTCTTTTCGGCAATCTGGGATCCGTGGAAGGAGGGCCTGGCCACCCGCCTTGAGACACTCAAGAACTCCGATATCTATACTCTTCGTCGCATTGTGCCCGAACACCGTGGCGAAAATTGGTCATGAAGCGCGTCTGTAAGGTGGTTTGCGTCTGCGCGGTCGTGGTTGTCGCTGTTGTGCTGGGATTGCACTGGGCGAAGCCGGCAGCGCAGACCGAAACCCGTTGGACGATGATAAACGTCGCACCCGGATTGGGGCAGGCGGACTGTCACCTGATTGAATTCCCCAATGGGAAACGAGTGCTTATAGATATTGCCGATGGGTCGGATGCCCGGGGCACGGCCCTGGCGTTTCTCCGCAAGCGCGGCATCAATCATATCGATCTGGTGGTGATCAGTCACTTTCATCTCGATCATTACGGAAAGCTAAGAGATCTGATCAACACGGGCATCCGCGTTGACCGGGTGGCCCTTAATGTGCCAGTGGCCGAAGTGGGGAATCGCGAGAGTATTTATGGCTCTGGCTGGGATACGATCCAATCCCTGCTGAGGTTCCTGCGCGAAAAAGGTGTGCCCTATTTTACCCCCAAACCCGGCGACCGCCTCATCAAAGTCCCTCTTTCCTGCTTTCCGGATTCTCCCGCCTTTGCGTCGCTTGACGTGATCAGCCTTTACGACGGTCTTCACACGCCCATCGGGAAAACCGACGTCAACGACACCAGCATCATCCTGCGGCTGAGTGATGGGCCGACCCGAGCGCTTTTTACCGGAGACCTCAACTATCGGATGGGGATGTACATGGCCCAGCACAATTTCGACCTGGCAGCCGACATTCTCAAGGTGCCGCACCACGGCGCCGAGCACAGCGCTCCCGACGAGTTCTTCGAGCGTGTCAACCCCAAGGCGGCCCTCGTCCCGTCCCCAAAGACGCTCTGGTGGTCCCTGCGAAGCAAGCGAATCCGCACCTTTTTCCAAGACCACCACATTCCGACCTACGTCAGCGGCATCAACGGCAACGTCACGGTCCACATGACAGCGGATGGCTTTACGATCCAAGCGGAACGCTGAGTCGGAAAAGTTGACCCGTCTTCGCGCCGCTACGCCGTGTTTGAAGAGCCGATGCTCTCGAGTCACCTGGAATGTTAATTTTTCACCGGTCCAGACCAACTCTTCAAGCGGCTCGTTTCTCGGGGATTATGTCGGACAGGACCAAGCTCGGCCGATTTCAAGTACAGAGCATAGCCGTCAAGCGACGAATGATAGCGAAATCCATGTTGGATTAACGCACTTTCACTGTCCTTTGATACCGAGTACATCACGAATTCGCCAACTTTCAAGGCGGTCGCTCCGCTCACGATCTTATCAATCTCGCCGGGTAGAAACGGGAAGGCTGCGGCCAGGAGTCTCAGGTTTTTACGCTCTTGGAATTCGCTGTCAGAGAAATTGCGTCGATAGATTTCGTCGTAGCTTCCTCGGACCCCCAAAAGCAACGGATGATTCGTTAGGGCGGGAATCAAAACCGTTATTTCTTCCGGGGCGACGATTGCGGTGTCGGCAGGGGCGATCGCAGCTGCGAGCTTGGCCACGGCCCAATAGTCGTTCGGCACCTTGAGTGGAGAGAACGACAGGGCGACGTGATTCTTGAACCTGAACGAATTATATGGCGAGAGCCAGGCCAATACACCCAGCTCAAGGACGATGCAGGCAGCCAATCCGGTACGGTGCCAGTCAGCCCGAGCGGTTTCGAGCAATTCGGACATAACCAACGCGGCCATACCCGCGATCGGAAACGCCCAGAAGAGGCGCCAGACTATCACCGGGGTCACTACGTCTTTCGACAAGATATCGAAGAGGAAGGGATTCAGCAGAGAGAGAAATAATATTAAGCTGAGCAGGGTCATCGTCTGCCGCGAGCGGAGCTCCTCGAGAAGGGTGGGCGCCGCCAGGACGCCAAATAAGACGAAATACCGACCGTGTTGGCCGCAGAAACCTGCAAGCGTGCTGGACAATGCCGGCGTTTGCGGGAATAGATGTGCTACGTCTTCGATTTTACCGCGGGTGCAGAATCCGAGCAAAAGCGGGTAGAGGGCAACGGCGAACAGGCCCAGGGCGGCGGACCATCGCGAGCGCCAGGCAACTGCAATCGCCACGAACAGGATGATGGGAACGACAAAGATGCTGGACGACGACATCCCAAGGGCAGAAAGCACACTCAACGCCAAGAAAATCCAATCCCGAAAGCTCGAGGTTGCGCTGAATCGGAAGGCCAGTGCGTAAAGGCAAGGCATCATGACACTGACGAAGGCCGCCTTGCCCTGAAACATTCGGACAAACGCGAAGTTGCCGATAGATTGATGGTGCTCGCCAAGGAGCAAGAGGATTATCATCACGAAGCCGGTTGGTAGAATCCATCTTCGGGTCAGGGTCCGGAAGAAAGCCGCCCAAGCCAGGGGTAGAAGAGCTCCCAGCACCAAGGGCATGCATGTATGGGCCCAAAGGATGGGTTCGCCGCCGAAAGTCCGCGCCAAATATCCATTGAGTAATTCTATGGAACTGAAAGCATAAACTGGCAGCAGGAGCGGCAGGCGGTGGTCTCCGTACATCGGATCTTTGGCGAGCACCGGCAGTTCGGGATGGCTCACTGCATCTGCTGCGACGGCCACATAAAACGCATCATCGGCGTCCGGCCGGTGTGCAATGAAGACCAAGGTCATCGACGTCACCGCTAGGCTGCAAAGGATAAGTCCGGTTCGGCGTGTCACGGGGGCCGGCTCCGTAATTTGCGCGGGAACCCAGGGACGAAGCCGGATCACCGAAACCGCGAGAAATCCAAGCGATAGCCCCCAAAAAACATCATAGGACGAACCGAGAAACAGAACGATTGGAATTGCGCACGCCGCTTGCCATATTCCCTGAGTGCGTTTGCCGGAAACACCCCCGGCGTTGCCCGGGTCGAGCTTGGCCCCTAGCGGTATCTGCTTCGTGCCATCCCGGAGAAGAAGGAAACTAAGCGCTGCGGCTGCCAAGAAGATCCACGGGGCCAACAAGCACAGTGTTTGGAAGGGCAGCCTCAGAAAAACGCAGGAATGGCACAACAGTGTCCAGAGGCCAAAAAAAACCACAAATACATTTAACATAAACGAGTTGTGATCTGAATTTTACCCGAGGAGATCAGGGATTGATTTTGAGCTTCATCCAACGACTTTAGTCGAAATCCCATGGCTAACAGCACACCCCTCCCCCCGGTCGATGCTAACCAGAGGGATTCGACGGGAATTGGCGTCGGGGTCATTATCCCTTGCTATCGCGTAAGTCGGCAGATCATGAAGGTTCTTTCCGCGATAGGCCCGGAGTGCAAGCGGGTTTATGTTGTCGACGATGGTTGCCCCGAGGGATCCGGAGATGTTGTTGTCTCCCAATGCGCCGATCCTCGTGTCCGCGTGCTCCGACATCGGCAAAACTGCGGTGTCGGTGCCGCCATGGCCACGGGATATCGTGCTGCGCTGGAGGACGGGATGGACATATTGGTCAAGATCGACGGGGACGGACAAATGGATTCACGATTCATACCCCTGCTTGCCCGTTACGTTGCATCCGGCGAAGCCGACTACGCCAAAGGCAACCGGTTCTCCGAACCGAGTCACCTGCGTGGAATGCCCGTGGCCCGTCTAATTGGAAATGCGGCGCTGTCGTTCATGACGAAACTTTCGACCGGCTATTGGAATATCTTTGATCCCACCAACGGGTTCACGGCGATTCATGCCGAGGTTATCCGACGGATACCCATGGATAAGCTCGCGTCTCGATTCTTTTTTGAATCCGACATTCTGTTCCGTCTCGCGTTGCTGCGCGCCAAGATCGTCGATATTTCCATGCCGGCATACTATGGCGCCGAGCGGAGTAACTTGAAGGCTCTTTCCTCAATCCCTCTATTTTGTTCCGGACACATCAAAAATTTTCTCAAACGTTTGGGGTACTCGTATTTCATCAAGGATTTCACTTTGGCTTCGCTTCAGTTCGTGGTCGGGGTGCTCTTCTGTGCTTTCGGCACGGCGTTCGGAGCTTTCGTCTGGTACCGGAATGCAAAGGCCGGCGTATTGACGAACGTCGGAACAGTAATGATCGCGGTTTTGCCCATAATTTTGGGAGTACAATTCCTTTTGGCTTTCATGGCCTATGACATCGCTGCTTTGCCGCGGAAAGCGGTACACGCGGCGCTGCGGCGCAATCGATTGGATTTTGGCGATGAGAAACGTGGATAATTCTAATGCATCCTGATCCCGAAGAAAATCTGTGGCAGGACTACATTGCCCAAAGCTACTTCAGCTCAAATTATGGACGGGGGTTGGCCGGTTGGTTGATGCGCAAGGGACACGTCGAGTTGGAACGGGACTTCCATCCCGGGGCACGATTCGAGAAGGTCTTGGAGGTCGGAGCTGGAGAAGGCGTTCATCTTCCGTTTGTACGCCACAGTTTTTCTGAGTATCTATTGACCGACAAAAATATAAGCGCCCTTGAAAGGGTGAGGTTTTCGTTGCCGCCAGGAGTGACGATGCAGGTGGAGGATTCGCTCAATTTGAGCTTTCCGGACCACGTTTTCGATCGCGTCATTGCCGCGCATTTGCTGGAGCATCTGCCTCATCCGCACCTGGCGCTGCGGGAATGGTACCGGGTTTTGAAACCCGGCGGCGTTCTTTCGCTGATTTTGCCGTGTGATCCTGGCGTTGCGTGGAGACTTGCCCGATGCTTCGGACCCCGAGCACGAGCCCGATCAACCGGCATCAACTACGACTATTGGATGGCGCGAGAACACCTCAATTCTATCTATAATTTATTGAGCTATATTCGGTTCTATTTTGATTTTCGGAGGGAAATATTCCTGCCGCTGCGGTTGCCGTTGCCGGATATGAACCTTCTCTATGTCTGCACTATCACGGTCTAGCGTTTGCCCGGCATGCGGCGAGGAGTTGCGTGCGGGATGCGTTTCCTGGGTTGCCCAATGCCGGCGGTGTGGAATTTCAATCGATTGTGCTCCGGTCCCCGGAGAGATCTCTATTCAATTGGATGAGGTACGGAGAGTCTCAGCGCTGTCCCGTCTCCGGAGCGCAGCTGCCCGGCGCATGCTCGATCGAATATTGGCCAAAAATCCGTCAGGGGGACGTCGATTGCTCGACATTGGCTGCGGTCACGGCTGGTTCCTTTCGGCGGCAGCGGCACGCGGATTTGATGCCACGGGTATCGAGCCGGATGAGAAGGCGGCTAAACACGCTTTAGCCTTGGGCGTTGCGGTCCGCCAAGGGCGGTTTCCTGATGTAATGAGTCCAGGGGAGACATTTGATGTCATTGCGTTTAACGACGTGATTGAGCACTTGCCGGATCCGCTGGAATCGCTTTTCGTCTCGCGGTCGCATTTGACCCCCGGCGGGATCATTGTCGTTTCGATTCCTGTGACCAACGGCTGCTTTTACCGCACAAGTCGCCTACTGGCGCATGTCGGTTGGCGTGCTCCATTGGAGCGATTGTGGCAACGGAGGTTTCCATCGCCGCACACTCATTATTTTAGCCGCAAAGGGTTTGAGCGGATGGCCGAGAGAGCTGGTCTCAATGTCGTCCAATCGTGGCGCAAGCCGTCAATCTCGATTCGCGGCCTTTGGGACCGATTGCATTTTGGCGGAGATCCGAACCCAAAATGGTTATTGCCTGCTATCTGGGGCACACTGATCCTCTTGTTCCCGATAATCCTCATGCTGCCTGGGGATACGGTGGATTTTGCTTTGCAAGCCGGCGAATCGTCGAAAAAGCCGTGAGCATCCTGCGGAATACCTTCGAGCACTGCGTTTAAAGTTATTGCGCATGATATATGATCGTACAAAGCTGAAACCGATCCATCGCTTGGAGGTCGACCCCAGGTCATGCGCAACAATTTAAGACCCGGTGGTTAGCTATGCGGATCTGCATCATTGGCGGCGGTCTGGTCGGCTTGGCAACGGTGCTGCAGCTACGGCGGCAATTGCCGGATGCTGAATTGGTCCTGCTGGAAAAAGAGGACGGATTCGGGCGCCACCAGAGCACGCACAATAGCGGCGTGCTGCACGCCGGCCTCTATTACCGCCCCGGCTCGGCCCGGGCCCGGCTGGCGGTTCACGGCATCCGGATGATGGTTGAGTTTTGCCGCGGGCACGCCATCGCCCACGAGATCTGCGGGAAGCTGGTGATCGCGGTCGACGAAGCCGAGGTGCCACGTTTGAAAAATCTCCACGAGCGCGGCCGCCAGAACGGACTTGGCGGTCTGGAATGGCTCGAGGGGTCAACCGCCATTCGCGAAGTCGAGCCCCATGCCGCCGGCGTGGCGGCTCTACGGGTGCCGGAGGAAGGCATCGTGGATTACGGCGCCGTTGTGGCCGCCATGGTTAAGGAGGCGCAAAAGTCAGGCACGGTTCTGCATTCCCGCACTCGGGTCGACCGCCTGATTCCGGAGCGCGGAGGCTGGCGGGTGGTGGGTCAAGGCGCCGAATTTTCCGCGGACTTTGTCGTTAACTGCGCCGGTTTGCACTGCGACCGCGTGAGCTCGCTGGCCGGGGAAGCCCGCTCCACGCGCATTGTCCCGTTTCGCGGGGAGTACTACCAACTCAAGCCGGAGCGTGCCCACCTGGTGCGTCATCTCATCTATCCGGTGCCGGATCCCACGTTCCCCTTTCTTGGGGTCCACTTTACGCGCCTGATTCATGGTGGGATCGAAGCTGGTCCGAATGCGGTCCTGGCGACCGCCCGGGAAGGGTATCGCAAGAGGGATTTCAACCTTGCCGACATTTGGGATTCACTGACGTTTCCCGGCCTCTGGCGCTTCATGGGGCGCCACGCCGGGATGTGTTGCGGGGAGGTGCGCCGTTCCCTGAGCAAGCGCGCGTTTTGCCAATCGCTGCAGCGTTTGGTCCCCGAGATCGCCACAGACGATCTCGTTGCCGGAGGCGCGGGCGTGCGCGCCCAAGCCATGACGACGCAGGGCGAACTGGTGCAGGATTTCGCGTTTATCGAACGGCCCAATGCCCTGCACGTGCTCAATGCTCCCAGCCCCGCGGCCACGGCGTCGCTGGCGATCGGCGATGAGATCGCCAGGAAGGTTTGCGGGCTGGTTGGCCGGGCCTCACGCTGACCCCGCGCCTGCGGTCGCGGCCTTTTGGGCCTCGAGCCATTGCGCGCATTTCTCAAGTCCGCCAAAGGGGTAGAGCTGGAAGCGGTTGGTCCCTTGGACCGCCGCAACGAATGCTTCCGGATTGTTCGACATGAGGAGTCGGCCGAGGCTGAAGCCCTGTTTTCTCAAGACTTCCTTTGCCGCGGTGACGCCGCAGGTCTTGGCATATTTCAGGAGCGTCCTGAGCGAAGCCGGACCGGCAACGCCCACCGCCACCGGGTCGATAACGCCGGTCGCGCGCAGATCGGCGATGTAGTCGCTGACATTCTCAGGGGAAAAACTCCACTGGGTGACGATCTCCACCCCGAGGCCGGCATCATGGAGAAACTGCAGCTTCTTCTCCAGGCTCAGGCGCGAGTTCGGGTCTTCGGGATTGCCTTCCGGATGGCCCGCCAGGCCGACTACGCGCAAGTCCGCGCGCTCAAAGGCCTTTGACCGGAGAACCTCCAGGGTCTCTGAAAACGGGCCGGCCAGCCGGCCGGCGCCACCGCCCACCAACAGCGCCTTGCGGATCCCGAGGTCGCGAATTCCCTCGAAGAACCCATCCAGTTCGGCCTCGCTCCTGAACTCCCGTGCCGCGATGTGCGGCACCGGGGTGAATCCCTGCCCGGCGATCGTTTCGATCGCCCCGAGCGTGGCTTTGATCTCCGAACCCGGAATCATGGTCACGAAGACCTCTTCGACCAAGCCCCGGACAACCGACACCCGATGAGCATGAGCGGGCACCACCTCGAGGCTCCAGCGGCGTTGCGATTTATCCGCCATCGTTAGATCGCCTCCGTCTCGGGCCGCGAAGTGTGGACTTTCGCGCGCACATCGATCTGGACGTGGCGTTCGACCGTCGGCTTCGACGTGCCGCCGTTCTCCTCGCCCCAGACCACGATGACGTCGGACCCGTCTACCGCCGCATCGCGATCGACCATCGCCAGCGAGAACCACGCCCGCACATTCGAGGTGTAAACGCTGTACGTGGACAACCCGATCAGTTTTCCGCCTTTCATTACCCGGTCGAAGGGCAACACCGAATATTGACCGCCCGGCAGCTCGAAATGCTTGTAACGATCACCGCTCCCCAGTGCGCTCCCGACGATTTTGAGCACATCATCGCGGTTCCAGACCAGCCAGACTTTCTCGCGGTGGAGCTTTTCCGCCATCGCCTCGAGGGCGGGGCGCCCCACGAAGTCGTGATCAAACTTCACATGACGCCCGTAGCCGAGATCCCAGGGGGTTTGGTAATAGTCTTCGATTCGCGTTGAAACGAAACTGCCCCCGAGCGATGCGTTGGCTTCGAAGCCATCGGCCGGGAGCCACTCACGGTAAGCTTTCATCGAATTGCTGAAGATGGCCGGCATCGGCGAAGGGATCCAACCCGACTCCGGTGAGACCGTCGAATAGGCGCGACCGCCGACCTCGCGGAGACCGAGTCCCGCTCCGGCTTTCAGCAACGCGTTGCGAACGTCCTCGATATGCTCGGAAGGTCCAAAGAGTTCCATGCCCAGCGTTCGCGCCATGCCATGACCGAGGGCATTGATCCGTCGTCCGCCGATGGAAAGCTCGGCGATATTGAAGAACTTCACCGGAGGCACGGGCCCGTCGGCAGCCTTTTCGATGATCGCCATCGCATTCGGGCCCTGGATCTGAAACCGGAAGGTCTTGCGCCGTCCCTCGTTCTGGATCGAGCGCTCGTCCCGGGTGACCGTGACATTGTAATCGCCGGTTTCGGCGTTGTAGGCGACCCAGTGGGGCACGGACGGCCGACCGCTGATGTTGACCTTGTCCTTGCCCAGGCCAAAGAGAATCGCGTCGCCGATGACATACCCCTCGGGGTTGCAGCACACGATCTGCTTGGCCTTGCCCGGTCCAAAATTGGCGAAGCTGTTGACCGCCAGGTTCGAAAGCAGGCGCATGAGATCCGGGCCCTCGAAATAGATATCGGTCATGTGGTGGGAGAGATCGAAAAGAGCCGCGGTCTTCTGCCAGGCTTCCTGCTCGTCCCGCCAATTGCTGAATTCCGGTTTGATCGGAAACGCATAGGGGCCGACCTGCGCGTTGCGCAGCATCTCGACCGGGTTTTTCCAGTCCTTTAATTTGTCTTCAAGGGATTTCATAGTTGTAGCCGGCACAATTTCATTTCGGTTCCGACATAAATGCCATTTTCCCTGCGCCTGCAAATGCAATACTAATGGTGCATTGCTCGCGAAGAGATTCTTGCGGCAAAGATCGAGCCTATTGGGCTAGAGCGCGCGAAAAAATTCCGACCAAAGGAAACGTGCCAATCGCCGCGCTGTCGGCCAGATCTTGAATCGGGTCTCGCCGCGCAGGCGGGCTGACTCGATGACCGGGAACTCGATTCTCGAAATGCGCAACCGGTAGGCTCGCACCGTCATCTCCAGGTCGATAGTCACTCCTGTATCGGAAACCTTCATACGCCGGAACGCGTCCACCGTAAATGCCTTTACGCCGTGGAGCACGTCTCGAATACGCCAGCCCTCGCGGCGCCACACGAGCGACGCAAACAGACTCAGCACCTGAACACCCCATTTGCGCGGTCTGAAAAAACCTTCATCTTCCTCGTTTCGGGCGCCGGGCATATTCCGGCTTGCGACGACCAGCTCGAATCCCTGGTCAAGAAGCGGCCCGAATTCCCGCAAGATCGCCGGGTTCAATGTTCCCTTTGGGAAAAAAACCGCAATCGCCTGAGTTCGGGCCAATGCGACTGCGTCGGCATATGCCGCATTCAGGCTTTTCTTGCGCTGTCGGTGCACGGGAATGCCCTGGGACTCGAGAAACTCGGCTGTGCCATCGGTGCTTCCCCCGTCCACGGCGTAGATATCGTCAAAGCATTCCCGCGGCAGCAGGGGAACGTCGACTTTACATCCCTCAATTTCGTTCCAGACGACCAGGCAGAGAGACTTGGTGGGTTTACCGGTGGAGGGCGGCATTGGCGGCTTCAAGGGCCAGGTCGACGGCTACGTCGGAATTCATGTGCTCCCAAGTTCCCCAGCGCCCCAAGGGCAAAACATCGCTCCGGGCGCACCATCTTTGTATGACCTCCAGAGCCGCGGGTTTGCCGATAGTGCTCACCGGGTAGGCGTACTCGTTACGGTGGCGAAAATGGATGGCGGGGCCGGAACGCGTGGCATTCGTCTCGGTCCAATAACCGCGAGCTCCAGGGCAAAAGTTGTGTCGAAGTAAAATGCGGTGATAGGGGATCGACTCGTCTGGTTCGTATGTCCAATGGGACGGACTCGGCAGGTTCTCATTGCGGTAGTCCACGTCGATTGAAACGTGCTTAAGCGCTGCGATCGCGGCGGCCACCTCAGCCGACAGGCGGCAACATTTGAGCCAGTGAGCCCAAGGGATGGTCGTTACAAGTCTGTCATAATAGAATTCTCCGTTCACAACCTTGCTTGTCAGGTCAATGGTTGCGACCGGAGTTTCGAGAACAAGCTGCTTGCCGAGCGAATCGCCCATTCTGCGCCAGACTTCGCCGTAGCCGTGCGATCGCGGGTAGAGAAACGTGCCGTGAGCTGGCAGGGATCCGGAGACTTTGCGCTCCAAACAGCTTTGCAGGGTTTCCCGGAATGACACCGATGGCAGCTTGTGAAGCCAGTAGGTGCCGAGTCCGTCCAGGGGCAACGACCAGATCTTGCGATTATAGGGCAGCAGGTATTCCTCGGCGATCCGGTTGCCGAGTTTCCATCTCACCCAGGCGTCGAATGCCTCAGGTTGGGGTTCGCCGCGAACACAACCGGCTTGCGCAATCGACTCCAAAAAGTCCATCTGGTCGGCGACGGGAAGTTGCCAAAGATTGCCCTCGAGCGGATGATCAAGCTCAATGCCACGCAACCGGATTTTGGCGATGCGCTTATGCTCGACCCACTCCTCCCGTGGCATGAACGAGAAAAGGAAATCGAGCACGCGACGTCGGCGAACGTCGAGAAAGTGCCCTCCGCCGATGTCAAGCGGGCCGCCGTCGCATTCGACGCTGCGGCATAATCCACCTGCTTCACTTTCTTTTTCGAGCACGATAAATGAAGTTTCACCAGCCCGTTTGAGGGCGTTGGCAAGAACGAGCCCGGATGGACCTGCGCCGAGAATGCAATAGCGGACATTAATCACCCAACGAAGAAAGAAACTCTCGGAATCACTTGCAACAGAAAGAACGCCTCGCCCTGGGATTGGGTCCAGGGTAGGCCGGTCTCCCTTAAGACTGATCCTTCAGCCGTGTGCCGCGGTCGACGTGAGCAGCCCCTCATTCTTCCGTCGACGTCCGTTCCATAGGGAGAGCACGACGAAGCCGAATGCCGCGAATACGGACAGTGGGGTGTAGCCCAGGTCGTTGTAAGACATAGGCCATTGAAGGATTGGGAAGCCCAACACGTCTACTGCAGCCATCGATAGACTGAAGAGCATTACAGCCGCTGCGGGCGCCAAGCTGGCCGCCGCCCACGCAACGTGCTCGCGAGCGCGCCCACGTTTGATTGCTGTGATCGTAAGGAAAATCATAATCCCCAAAGTTGTCATGGAATACAGTATAAACTGGAATTCCAGCATAACGTTAAATACTGCGCGACGGACTCTATCAGAAAAGGCGGACCAAGATGTGGGTGCGACTTTGTGAGAAGGCGCCAGTGGCATGCAAGTCAGTTTGCTCATTCGCTGCAAATCTTCAGGTTCGCCTGAGGATATCTCTCCCTCTGAAACCGACATGCCGCTCAGCGTATAGAGCAGCCGCAATGAATAGCCGGCGGAACAAACGATGCGTCTGTAATCGCCCGGCAGTGGTGCCGCAAGCAGCGCGGGTCCATGGCTTCCCGCGGCGATGCGGCCAGTCCGTGCGGCTTGACCGAGCTCGTCCGCTATGGACGCGAAAAGCCCCTCTGCCGCCGGCGCGCTCCGGGCGCCAGCCCAATAAGCCGCATCACGCAATGCAAATTCGAAGTCAGAGACAAAAAACTCGCGGGTTCCCGGAGGGCGATGATTTAATGCAATGTGACCTTGATTGGAAGCTATGGGATCTCCGGGCGGGCCCTCCAGGTACGGCCGTAATTTGGCAAATGACGGTGACAACGCATATGCCTTGAGGCGGGTCTGAGTGCGAATTGGAACGAACTGTTCACGGGTATTGGGTTCGAGGCTTGTCAGCACCTGATAGGCGCGCGTGAAGGCGGGAGCGCGCCGCACTGTGGTAACGGCGATGCCATAGTCACGCAGATTGAGCATTGTGATGGCGCCGACCGGAATGGAAAAAGTCGCGAGCACGCATGCCGCCGGAACTAGGCACTTACACCTATCTCCGCTCCGCCAGGAACCAATAACTGCCAATGTCACGGCGTAAACGACCACGGGCAGCAACCAGACCGACTCCTCACGATTAACATAACATAGGGAAAAAAGCAGTCCGGTCAAACCGGCCCATCGCACCAGCGAACGCGAACTCGTG
>Ga0206847_10180_pt1 | contig 21073 bp, 32 predicted proteins | sample Alteio_BWOrgCont_17_FD_152880 | JGI IMG/M metagenome (GOLD analysis project Ga0206847, IMG submission 152880) | Enriched cells from forest soil in Barre Woods Harvard Forest LTER site, Petersham, Massachusetts, United States -... | ecosystem: Environmental > Terrestrial > Soil > Temperate forest >... | reverse complement strand
AACTGAACCCTTGGATTCACCATACGGTCGCTGCGCACCCGCGCAAAACTGTCCATGTAACCCTGCGCAACTCTTTTCCAGATCATCTCCCGAGCAAACAGATAAGCGCGTTTGCGCATGGCATGGCGTATGGCGGGAGTATCCAACAGTTCGATCGCCTTTTGAGCGATGGAAGTGGGGTTCTGGAAGGGGACGAGCGCGCCGCGGCGGTCGTCCAACAACTCGATCGCGTGCCAGTAAGGGGTTGAGATAATCGCCTTGCCTGCGCCGAGTGCAAACGCGAGGGTCCCAGAAACTACCTGCTCTTCATGGCGGTACGGGGTGATGTAGATGTCCGCGGCGCCAATGAATTCAACCATCTCTTCGGGACTCACGAAACGGTTGTGGAAGATCACCTGCGACTCTACTCCCACTTCCTTGGCTAAGGCCCGTAAGTAGGTTCGATAGTGTTCGCCTTCACGGCGGAGAATGTGAGGGTGGGTCGCGCCGGCGATGATATAAACAACATTCTTGTGTTTTGACAAAATGTCCGGCAGCGCCTGAATGACGTTCTCAATTCCCTTATTTGGAGACAGCAGGCCGAACGTGAGAAGCACGGCTTTCCCTTCCACCCCAAATCGATCTTTGTAGAAATTGGGATCCAGGAACGGCAGGTCGGGAACCCCGTGAGGCACCATGTCGATTTTGCTGCCAGGCACTTTGAAGATTTCCTGCAGGAACTGAGAGGACAATTCGCTCATCACGATCAGGCGGTCGGAAAGCTCCGCGATCTCTACCATGACCCGCATCTGATCAGAACTCGGCTCGCGAAGGACCGTGTGCAAGGTGGTCACCACGGGCATCTTCAAGCCACGCAGGAGATGCAGAACATGGCTCCCGGCCGGACCGCCGAAGATTCCGTATTCATGCTGCAGGCAGACCATGTCGACATTGTTGAAATTGAGGAACTCGGAGGCTCGCTCATACGAAGACAAATCGTCCTGGTCAAGCGCGAGCCTAACTCGCTCTGGGTACTCATACCCTGATTCCGTGTCACTAACCGGCACAGCGAATAGCCGTGCCGAGCCACATTCAGTGGAAATCGCGGCGCACAAATCGGTGGTGAAGGTCGCAATCCCACATTGACGCGGAAGATAGTTGCCAACGACCGCGATGCGGCTTGGGAGGCCAGCCCCCGACTGCAGCCGAATCGACGTGGTGGGGGCTCGACGGTATGCCACAGGGCGGCGGCTGACCAGTCCGAGGGTTTCGTTCGAAAGTGCAGTTCCGATGAATGACATCAATGATTCCGTTGTCCGGAGTAGTTGAGCCGCTTCGCAGGTGGTGTGCGGAATCTCCAGTATCGGCTTGTGAGGAGAGGAGGACTGGTCAAAAGTGACCATCTTTCTGTCCGGCAAGCAGGCATCATGTGGTCATGAAGGTCACCGAAAAACAGGCCTTGACAGTGCGGTGTCCCACCTGTGGGGCGAAACGCGGAGAAAAATGTGAGCTCGGGACAGGACAGCCGCGTACCGAACCCCACCGGGATCGTCGTCTGGTAGCTGGGGAGAAGTAAGTCTTGCGTGCGCCTCTGAACGGGCACCGCGCGGACCGGAAACGCGTCTAACCTCTGGCCCATTCTGTGTCGCGTCGGGATACTCGCCGGGTTTCGTCGCTATCCAGGCAGCAGCTTTCCTGGATATGGCGGGAGTGCGCTGAGACCACCGCGTAGGGAATACCGAGGAAACTCCGGGCAACGATTCCAGTTACTTCGAGGCTATTGAAGCTCTGAGGCCTCACCTTCGCCAGGATTCGTTGCAATGCGTTCTGGATCTTGTGCGCTTGAAGAGCACCAAAGAACATCACCTTGACTTCAGCCGCCATGAAGAAGAAGTTCCATTTCGCGGCACGGATCTTGCGATCCACTCCGAAGCCGTCGAGAGATTCGACCACTCCCCAGTTCTTTAAATAAGGCTCGCTCTCCAATCCAAGGAACTTGGTCATCAGGGGCAAGTTTTCGATCAGAATGGCACCGACTTGAACAGATTGTGGCATAGACCTCTCCAAAGAAGTGTTGGCTGCGTGATCAGGCTCGCATGAGCGCAGCGGCTACGATCAGCAACAACGAAACGAACATGAGCCCGCCGCTTCCCAGCAGCACCAGTTGGCTGAACAGGTCAGACTTCATTACATCTTCCGGGTGCATTTTGTCCCCGATCCTCGCGCAGGCGTGCCATCGCGGCCGGCCCTGACGAGGCGCCCTCCACTGGAGGGCGGTCGGTTGCGGATTCCGTCGTATGAACGTCCGGCAATGGCCCGCGAACTACCTGGTCTGGGTAAGCTATTGCTTCTAGGGGCGGGCCGCCTGGTTTGACGGGTCCACTGGTGTCTGGAGGCACCTATTAGGATCGGTCAGTCCTTTTCGAAATACTGTGCAGAAGTGCTCACTTCCGGAATCTCTCTGAGGCTATAATCGGCTCATATGAAGGTGGCTGCGATAGCCAAGAAAAACGGCGAATTCAACCCCAACGTCTTCCTCGCGACCATCGGCGAGGGCAGAAAGCTGTGGTCGGTTCCGAAAAAGCAAACCATATTCGCACAAGGCGATGCGGCGGACGCTGTCTTTTATGTGCAAAAGGGCAAGGTGAGACTTACCGTAGTCTCTAAGATCGGCAAGGAAGCCACCATTGCGATCGTCGGCGAAGGGAATTTCTTTGGCGAAGGAGCGCTGGCTGGTCAAGTTCTTCGCATGGGATCCGCGGCTGCAATGAGTGATTGCGAGCTCTTGCGGGTGGATAAGAAGGCGATGATGGATGCGTTGCACCGCGAACATGCGTTTTCCGATATGTTCGTGGCCTATTTGCTGGGGCGGAATATCCGTTACGAAGAGGACCTGGTCGACCAGTTGTTTAATTCCAGCGAGAAGAGGCTGGCTCGGGTCCTTCTACTGCTCGCTCATTTCGGCAAGGAAGGCATTCCGGAAACCGTGGTCCCCAAGATCAGTCAGGAAACCCTGGCCGACATGGTTGGCACAACCCGTTCGCGGGTCAGCTTCTTCATGAACCGGTTCCGGAAGCTGGGCTTTATTCATTACGCCGGCGGCGAAGACGGTGGATTGCAGGTCCACAGTTCGCTGCTCAACATCGTTCTCCACGATTGAGCGCGTCCATACGCCCGCCACTTTTTGCGCGCCGTAAGCTGCTACTCAGTTGCTCCCGTGTTCTCGGGCGGGTCGGCGCGCCAAACGTATAGATATTTCTCGTCGCTCGACGTCACCACAGGGATGTTTTTCTCTCGCGTTACGCGGTTCAAAGCCGACCGAAGATTCTGCATCTTCTCGCCGTTCAGGCCACTTAGCGGGATTCTGACCGCTTGTTGGGCGGTGAGCTTTGTGAGGTCGCCGAGAATGTCTGCTACCGCCTTGCGATGTTTTCCCTTACGACCCTGTGGAACCTCAGACCGGTCCATCGCTGTGTAGTGAGTGCCATTTCCGTTGCGTCCCATCGGGCCCCTCCCTTCACCTCATGGGAAATCGTATCCGTACGGCAGAAATCGTACCGCAACAAGCCGTACTCTGCAACTAAAAATCTGTAAGAATTCGATGTATCGCGGCAATCTATCGCGTATAGGCGCATTACATTCAGTGTTTTCAGCGAGATACGCCGCCTACGTTGCGCTAAGACTTACTAAGAGTTCACCCGTACGACTGAAACCGCGCTATTGTGCTCACAGGTTTGGGGGATTCTCAAGACATGCTGAGAATTAGAACCATGCAGCGCAGATGCTTCTAAGACTCTCTTGAGGGCGCCCAGCCATGACTCCCGTGACGATGGCTAGAAAAAATCGCGACTTCAATCCCGATAGCTTCTTGGCGACTATCGGCGATGGCAGGAAGATGATGGCCGTGCCGAAGCGGCAAACCATATTTACCCAAGGGGATGCGGCGGACGCAGTCTTCTATATCCGGGCGGGCAGAGTGAGGCTCACCGTCGTTTCGAAGGCCGGAAAGGAGGCCACGCTCGGCATATTGAACGAACAGAATTTTTTCGGCGAAGGCGCGTTGGCCGGCCAGCTGGTGCGAATGGAGTCCGCGGCTGCGATGGCTGATTGCGTGCTCCTGCGCATCGAGAAGGGCGCGATGATGCAAGCGCTTCACCGGGAACACAGCTTTTCCGACATGTTCGTGGGATATTTGCTGGCGCGCAATATCCGCTATGAAGAAGACCTGGTCGACCACTTATTCAATTCCAGTGAAAAGAGACTCGCCCGCATCCTCCTGCTGCTCGCTCATTTCGGCAAGGAGGGCGTGCCGGAACCCGTGATCCCCAAGGTCAGTCAGGAGACCCTGGCCCAGATGATCGGCACCACTCGGGCGCGCGTCAGCTTTTTCATGAACCGGTTCAGGAAGTTGGGGTTCATCCATTACAACGGCGGTCTGCAAGTGCACAGCTCCCTGCTGAACGTTGTTCTGCACGACTAGTCTCCGCATCTTTCCGGAGCAGAGATTCCAGATAATGCAATCAGGCGATCCTAAACCCGTTGCGATGTTGACCATAGATGGCCGCGTCAGGCGTGCGATGTGTTCGGCCTGTAAGGAGCCTCTTCCGCTAGGGGATGAGGTCGGCTCGATCGACGACCAAAAGTTAAAAATGGAAGAAGCCTTCAGACGACACATGCGATTTCGCCATCTCATGTCACCTTACCCCCACGAGCCCTCAGGATAACTTCCCAGTCGATCCGATTCACCCCTGATCGCGCCTCCGGTAACAAGCTCCCCACACCACCCGGGAAGCTGGTCTGCGGCGCGCCGCCACACCAGGTCCGTGCGTCCTGTTCTTACCGTCGGGCAAAGAAAAAGGCCGGACTCGCCTGAGTCCGGCCGTGAAACGCGCGTGTATCCGAGCAGAGTTTAGGAACGCAGTCGTGAGGGTCCGAATGTTGCCGACACTGACCAAGGTCGAACGTTGGGCTGGCCGACATTAACCGGGGTCGAACGTCAGTATTTCCAACACTAACCCATGACTGCGTTCCGGGCTTTCGTACCCGTCCACACTACCGGTTGACGATTTCAAGAACTGTTCAGATTTGTACATCTTTGCAAATAAACCTCGTTCACACTGTCAGTAGCATTAACGAGAGGCGGTTCGATATGACCCTGATCGAGCGATCCAATGTGCATAAAGTCTTACTGGTGGACGATGACGCTGCGGTTCGCGACATGATGTATGAGACTCTGAAACGCAAGGGATTTGAGGTAGTCACTGCCGCCACCGTGGCTGAAGCGCTGAGACGCATCGCCGCAGAGAGCTTCGATGTACTCATCACTGACCTGCATATGCCCAATCCCGGGGATGGTTTTACGGTGGTTACGGCGATGCGCCACTCCCAGCCGAATGCCCTTACGCTGCTGGTCAGTGGCTACCCTGACGTGCAGAGCGCTATGGCCGCAATCCTTCTGGAAGCGGACGAAATCATCGTGAAACCATTCGAAGTCGGAAGACTCGCCGAACTTGTCCGTGAAAAGATGCTTGATCGCAAACCTGCTGCCAGGGCGTGCAAGGAGAGAGTGGGCGTGATCCTGCAACGGTGCGTTGCCAGTATCGTCGAGGCCTGGTTGGCGCGCGCGAAACAAAGCAGTGAACTAAACTGCCTCGCGCTGTGCGACGAGGAACGCACCGGACACCTCCCTAAACTCGTCGAGGATCTGGCTCTCCGCTTGAGCGCCGCGGGCGTCAAGGCGACCGAGAACAAAGCCGGCGATTCCCCCTCCGCCGCAGCCCACGGCAAGCTGCGATATCTGCAGGGCTACACCCCAGCCATGCTGGTGCATGAATCGCGGATACTCCAGGTGACCATATTCGAGACCCTACAGACCAATTTGAACCATCTGGATTTCAGCTTGCTGTTACCCGACGTGATGACCATCGCCGACGAAGTCGATTCTCAGTTGACCCAGTCGATGGATAGCTACATGAAGGCTACGCAGAAGCCTGCGGCAGCCTAGGCAACATCGCATCCCAAAGTCAAGCCCGATTAAATCGTACAAACGTAACTTTTTAGGATGGCTTCGGATTTTTACTGCTTAAGCCATGTCAAGCGGTGATTGATTGGGGGAGGAGCCATACCATAGGCATCATGGCTTGATGGGTTCGTCCGGGTCGTCGGGGTCCTCGGGGTCGTCCGGCTCCGACGGGTCCGGTGTGTCCCCGTCGCCAGTGCGTTCTTTATGCTCGGCCCACAGCTGCTCCACTTTTCGTTTAGTATCGTCTACCTTATCCGTCATCTCTATCACGCGTATCTGCAATGTCAGGACGGGTACCATTACTGCCGCGATCTTGGGGCTGAGCGTGCCCAAGTGTAAATCGTCAGCCACGCGTTCCAGCCTGGCCCGCACCGCCATCACGCTGTCCAATGGCAGCAGCGAACCAGCACTCTCCGTGGGGACGTAGTGACTCTTTCGGCCGCCGATTCGGCCCAGTTCCACAGCCTTATCCGGATTGGCGTGAAGAAAGCACAGGCCTCCGTCCATGGCGGCGGCGCGACAGCGTCTCCCGTCTTTGGTTCGACCTTTGCAACGGTTCCTCTTGCGTTTCGGCTTCGGCTTCGGCTTTTCACTCTCCATACAGCTCTCCTTTGTAAAAGAATTTTGGGGAGTTTGGTGTAGTGGTCTGGCTTCAATGTTGCGAATACATGGACTGCTATCCCTACCGCCTTCTCCTTCCGAGGCGCGCCGGTCGAATCGGGGCCTGCGCCATCATTTGCAAACGACGGACGTTTGCCGAGGTGTAATCGCCGGCTTCCACCAGCGGCCGGATGGCTTCCATCACTTCCTGTTCTTTCGATTTACCGGCGGGCTCGGGGTGCGACATGATGATGTACTTCATGGCATCGCGGGCGTGGTTGTCCTTGTCTACGATGGCTTCGCTGGCGTTTCGTCCGAGCATCTGCTGCGCGGTCAGCTTTACCCGACGGGTCCGCATTAGCTCCCACAGCAGGTTCGGGCAGTCCCAGTTATGCAAACCAAGTACCGGCTTCTCGGCGTGGTCACGGCATACGATCTTCACCGTCGGCTCGCGCTCTTCGAGGTTCGACCAGTGAGCCCCCAGCCGCTCGGCGAAGCTGATGTCCGAGCGGTCGCCCGAGAAAGGCGCGAACAGTTCGATGCCTTGCTCGATGTAAAGCTCGTTGATCGACTTGGCTCGCTCGGCATGTTTCCCCGGCGCCGTCGGCTGGTTGCGGTTCGATTGCTGCATGTTGGTATCGAAGATCGTCGGATCGGCGTAGGTGACGCTCAGCTTCCGGATGTCCGGCATCTCGCCCAGCGCAGGTGCGTGCTGCCACACTTCCTGGCCAGGCATGTAGTACTCCCCACAGAAATACAGAGTTCCGGCGAAGTCCATATAGCAGCGGAGCAGAACTGTCGGGTTAGTCCTTCCGTGGTCGAAGCCACCGAAGACAGTCCAGCGGGGATCGGGACGCCAGCGGGGGTCCTGGATGACAATTTTTTTCCAGTGCTTGATCAGGGCGTCCGCAAAGACCAGTTGCCCTCCACCCGCTTCATCGATAATCTCCATCTCCCGGTCCCAATCCGCCTGCGATGTATAGGCCTTGCGCTCATTCCGTCGCCATTCCGGATGGGTTTCTGGATCGCGCTCCGGATGGGCAGAATAGCGCAGTTGCCCAACCGGAATTCCACCCTTGGTTCGGCGAATGCTAAATCCCTTGCGCACCTCCACAGGGGTTTGCGCCGGCAGTGTTTTTGTTTTTTCCAGGGCCTGCTCGACTCGATTCATTCCTCTTCGCTCCTTACAATGTCTCTCCGGGCATCGGCATACCAGCCTGGCCCGGCAGAACTGTTGAATATGATCTTTCCTTTCACCGCAGAAAGCGCCTCGTTGTAGCACTCACCGGCGTCGGGTTGATGGCTAGACTCATCGTTCAGATAGCCCCAGGGATGGTAGCTGCGGATTTGATTGGCTCCGCCGGGGATTCCAATGATCCTCCCTCCGTGAGCGAATACCAGCGAAAGGTCCGACTGACCACGCTTAGCCAGGGGATACGCTTTTTTGAGCCAGGCGGGTTGATGTTCGTAGAGGCACTTGACGTATCTCAGCAACTGTTTCACTTTGTCTTCTTTTTGGGTCTGGAGCAGAACGCCACGCTCTCGGACCGTCATGGCCTCGAAAGTGAGGTAGCCAACACAACCCCAACTCGCCATCATGTCGCGGCTTTTTTCCAGCCAGACAATACGTTCGGATTTCAAGAAATCGAAGAGGTCTGAGATGTAAGGCCACCGCGGGAAAGGCTCGTAGGGCGAAGGGCGTCCTTCCTCCTGCCAATGCTCGTTCCAGGTCTTCGTGTAATCCGTGACCCACTCGAAGGGGTCGCGGATGGCGGCTCGGATACGAGAGTCGTTGCTCGGCCGCTGTGTTCTTGCGCACTTCGCAGATTGCGCCTTCAGTATCGCTAGCTTCTTCCTTGTTTCCTCCCACGTCATGCTCGCTCCTTTTTGCGCGTCCCGCTCCTGATCTCCGCCACGGTTGTTGTTAGTGATGGAGCATTGCCAGCCCTAGCGGTCATCGAACGACCGCGCGCACCACAAGCCCCTACGTCCGACCTTTCAGATCCCGACTCATCACTAATTTCTTCTTCCTCACGTCGCTCAGTTTCTGCCCACCATGGAGCCACTGGAGTGCAGTGAAACCGGCCGATCTGGTGATCATCGGAGTGCGGTCGTCGTTCGGCCCGAACGAACTGCCATAGCCTTGATCTGTCCCGGACCTGGTGGCGGTAATGGCCCGCTGCTTCGTTCCGATGAATCGAGCCCTGCCGCATATAACCAGCCGCGCTGCGTCCTGTTGACGCAAGTGGTTGTGGCGTCGGCAGTCTGGCTGGATGCCATACTGTTCCAATTTCGCAACTTCGGGGGCATTCAAATCACAAATCCGCAATGGCTTCCTCCACGGGCACACTTCGCCCTGACTGCGATGTGCACTGCTTCCGGTAAGGGCCGGGTCCCTGTTGGTCACCAGACCTGAATCGCCTCAGCCTGGCCACAAGCTTGTTGTACGAGATGCCGATGAAACTGGGGAGAGTTTGCGGGTTACTAAATTACCGATTTTTTGTAACTCGGAGGAGCGTGTTGATTTGCATTTGCAGTTTTGTTTCCGCAGTTTGGATTTCTCTTCGGACGGTGGTCCGCCTTTTATTCGTAGTCCAGGCAATCCAGGTGTAGAAGAACCAATCCGGCGTCATGGAGGGTTCCCTTGCTTCTCCGAGCACTTTTCCAATGCCATACTCTGCAAGCAGGTCTGCAGACACTGCATTCTTGGCATGGAGGTCGGGATTCGTCAGTGGACACCGCAAGAACTGTTCAAGCAACGTCAGATTGACCTTCAGCATTGGGTATCCGCCCATTCTCACTAGCCCGAGTACTTGATCAGCCCAGGGCTCCGCAGACTCCGAACGCCCCAGCTCTCGGCTGAGCCGATCAAGCTCGGCAAGAAAAGCTGGCTTGCATAGCTTGAACGTTATGTCGACGGTCTTTTTAGGGCGCAAGCCCCTGGCGGACTTGGCAAATATGAAGAGTTTCTGACCAACTTCCGACAAAAGTCTAGGCCCCTTGCTCACATTGGGTCGCTGCGCGTTCCAAAGAAGTTCCACGACACTGGTGGAAAGAAACGCTAACGCTCCGTATCTCCCTATGAAATTGAGCGCAAGGTCGCTCAACTCCGTTTTCACCACGTCAGGCGGGAGATCATTATGGGTGCGGACGATTACCTCGAGGACGGAATCGCATAAGCTCGTGAACGCCGCGTCCATCCGGATTGAGAGCGCAACCAGATCCACGCGTTTGGTAGGGAGATCATTGAGTTGGCCCAAATCGATCTCGCTGAAATATTGAATGTTCTTAGCAGTAATGAGAAGGTCCGTAAACGGCTCGCTCGACTTCGTCGACATGTGTCACGCTTCGTGGTGGTCGGGCCTGCGCTTCCGATTCAAGACAGAAGAGTATCACACGTGCACAGGGCTGCGCCTGATTGGTCGTCAGGCTAGGGAGCAAACAAGGGGAAGGATGCCGATGCCAGCGCGGTCGCACGGACTTAGTTATCGTCCTTGATTCGGGAGCGAGGAGTGACGGGCGGTGCTGGCATGTCGAATAATCAGGCAGGTTGGCGGATTCCCGGCGACCGCAACGATAGAGAGCGGAGGATCAGCAAGGGTAGCTTCACGCTTTTTCCTTCTGCTGTTTGACTTTGGCCCACCTAGCGTTGACTGCACGACGCATCTTTTCGCTCCGTTGTTCGGGAGTCATATTTCGGGCCGTAGCTTTTCCGCCTTTCCGTCCCAGCTTGGCAAGATGCTCACTGAGGGTCGTCATTTGTCCGCGATTTTACCCCACACTTTTGTAGGAGATACACAGCGGATATGTAAGTCTATGATTCTACGCCGGCTAGAGTTCTTGACATACACAGCGGATATGTATAGGATTGTTCTCGTAAAGCAGTAACGCCTCGAGAGAGTGCTTGAACACTCGCCCGAGGCTAACCAAATCAACCTAGTTGGAGGCTGAAAATGGCTACACCCACTCTAGCAAACCGTCCCGCCCTGCTCTACACCCTGAAACCGGACACGAATATGTGGTGGATGCTCCGCCTGGAGCTGAACCGCTTTGCCCCGCGTTTCCACAATCACCGCGCCGACGCTGAGAAGCTGGTCGCACGCTATCAGAAGGTGCTGGCCGCGCGGGAAACGAGGTCCCATGAAGAAACAACTTAAGAACACGGCGTCCGAGGTGAAACTCGCGAACTCCCTTTGGGGGCCGCTCTCAGAATCAGGTGCGGCGAGTCTGACGCAGTTGATTGAGAGCCTTTCCTTGCGGGTCAGCCTTGGAGACTTGCTTTGCCTGGACGGGCATTGGTATGTGACTCATGCCGGCCTCATCCGGCTAGCTCGCCGAAGCCGATGCCATGGGATTCGGGTTCAACCTGCGCGTGAGTTTTGCGATCCCTCAGTACAGCGTTGGGCCTTTCGGGCCACAGTCTACAAGTCCAAGACCTGCCGCGGCTTCGTCGGCTACGGCGATGCAGACCCCTCCAATGTCTCCTACCTGGTGCACGGAGCGGAAATGCGAGTCGCCGAAACTCGGGCGGTCAACCGAGCCCTCCGCAAGGCCTACGGCATCGGCATCTGCTCGGTCGAGGAGATCGGTGCCTTAGCTGGTCAGCCCGCTTTGCGTCCGGAGTCCAAGAAACTGCCGCAGCCGGCCAACGGTAACGGCAACGGCAACGGGAACTACGGCGGCCCGATGGTCCGAGATCGCCTCTGCCAGTTGATTCGCCAGCATCGACTCGATGCCACGTTGGTCAAGTCCTATGCGACCGATTTCTGTGGTGTGAAGAGCCTGCGCGAAGCCACCCGCGAGCAGGTCGAAAACTTCGTCACTCATCTGGCCGATTGGGCCGTGAAAGACCGCAATGCCCTGCTTTGTCAGCTCAACAGCTACCCCAGTCAGAAAGAAGGTGCCGCGTGAAACGTCAAGTACCTGGCCTCGCCGAATCGGCCCGAGATTCGCGGCCTGAGATTCCCGACGGCATCTTCCTGGTTCGGGTTGAGGGTGTTCAGTTTCGCTGGCATGCCCACAAGCCCTTCTATGTTCTCCGGTTCTCCATCCTTGAACCCGGCCTTCTGGCCGGTCGGTCCATCATGGGTCGTCTCTACTGCACGCAGAAAGCGATGTGGAAGCTGGGCTGGTTCCTGCGGGACTTCCTTTATGACCCGGAACTGCTGGCCCACGAACAAGTCGACGAACGAGCCCTGGCTGGACTCCGCGGCGTGGTTAAGATCAGCCACACCGTGATCAACGGGATTTCGCTCGTCAACCTCGACGGCTTCGCTCCCGCCAGTCAGTGGGAAGAATTATGCGCAGCTCCGATTTCAGGTACTACCCGTTCCAAAGCGGAGGAGGCAGCCCGATGACCTATTCCTACACCCAGATCAGCCAATACCTGACCTGCCCCCGGCGTTACCGTCACCGCTACCTCGACGGCTGGCAGGAGAAGGACACCCGAGCTGCCATGCTGTTCGGCCGGGCCTTCGAGCGGGCTCTCAGCGCCTATTTCCTGCGAGAGGACGCCGCCGCAGCCCTGTTTCGCGAATGGACAGCCTGCCAGAACCAAGGCCTGCGGTTCTCGAACGGCGATACCTGGGACCGCATGCTGCAGCAGGGCATCATGTTGCTGGATCGGTTCTGCCAGGACGATCGCATCCGCATTCGCCAGCCTCGCCGTAACCTGCAGATCAAGTTCACGCAGCCGTTCTCCGAGACCAATGACTTTGTGGCCTACATCGACGCCATCGGGAAGGTGGACGGCACCCGCTGCCTGATCGAGTGGAAGACCACCTCCAGCCGCTACCCTGAGGAACCCGACGGCCTGCTGGCTCTCGATCCCCAACTGGTTTGCTATTCCTGGATGACCGGCATCTCCGAAGTCGCCCAAGTCGTCTTCGTGCGGAAGCGATTGGTCGAGGTTCAATACCTGCGTACCACCATCACCGACGAGCAGCGGCAGGAGTTCGGCCAGTTGGTCCAGGACACGATTGGGCGGATCGAATCTGCCCAGTTCCTGCCGCACAGCGGGATCCGTTTCCCACAGAACCCCTGCAGCACGTGCCCTTATGTGGGGCTTTGCCTAGGAAAGCAGGGCTTGGTCGAAATCGATCTGGTACGACGCCCGGGAGCAGAAAACCTTGGTTGGCTTGACGAGCTTACTTACTAACAATCCGCCCATGACGCCCAAACTCAATCGCCGGCGAGCCGTGTTTGTACTCACCAAGATCGACGAGATTCTGGCGTGGGAGAAGAAGAACGAAGCGGAGCGGGACACCCGGTTCGTCGAGCTCGGGCGCTATCTATGCGAAGTGCGGGCGGGACAGTACTGGCAGGTGGAAAACGTGAAGTCGTTCGATGAGTTCCTGGAACGGCGGTTCCCCGAATCACGAAGGAAGGCGTACTACCTGATGTCCATCCACGAGCACCTGCCGCCACAGGCGAGACGGGAACTGAAGGAAGTGGGATGGACCAAGGGGTTGGAGTTGGCCAAACTGGCCAAACGGGACCGGCAGCACTTCGATTGTGCAACCTGGTTGCACAAGGCCCGCGAACTGCCCAAAGAACAGTTTAAGCGGGAGGTCGAGAAGGAGCTAACCGGGAAAGAAAGCGAGCCGTCGGAAATTATCTACTTCAAGCTCTACAAGAGCCAGATCCCGGTGGTGGAACAGGCGATGGAGACGGCGGCTATGATGCTGGGGACGGACAAATCGCGCGGCTACTGCCTGGAAATGATCTGTGCGGACTTTCTGGCGGGGGCCAACCTTGAAAGTGGCAACTCGCATGTTCTTCTGCAGTCGATCGTGCGGTTCTTCAGGTTCCTTCCGGGTGAAGAAAGAAAAACGTTTCTGGACCACTTTGCCCAGAAAGCGTCGTGAACTGGGCCCGGCCAAAACGCCCTCCTGTGCGGCTTGAGCCCGCGCTGTATGACCAACTCCGCAACCAAGTGCTACGCCGTGATGGTTGGCGATGCCAGGCCTGCGGCGCCATGTCGAATCTTGAGGTTCACCACAAGGAATTCCGCAGTCAGTCCGGCGATGATTCCGAGCAGAACCTGATTACCCTTTGTGCTGTCTGTCATGCCAGCTTGCATCAAAATCGAGCAGTGCAGGAGTAGCAAAACATGCCAGCCCAAAGACGACAACCCCCGGGCCAGAGTCCCATACGATCTTGAGTACAGCCGGCACGTTACCGAGTGCCGAAAGACGCTCTCTCCATCCAGTCCAGAAGTTTTTCGAGTCCGCCATGTTTGGGGTGTTATGCCCTGAGGCTTCCGAGGACCAGGTAGACACCCATTACTTCCTTCCGATAGCCTGAACACCGCCCTTTGCTGGGACTGTTCATCTCCTCGATAGATACAGCATAGGATTGGAAAGTATGTACGACTGGTCCACACTGCACAGTTCTGACAATAATTTAGATATATGTCCTAGCTCACACTCTTGTTGCGAGCGAGGCAATCATGAGGCTGGGCTTTTCGCATCATCGGGAAGTGCGTGGCCAGTGACCAGATCGTGATCCGCGCTTTGATCAGCAAATCGGGAACCGATTCCGGAAGACGGCCCCAAGTAGGTTCCAAATCAATCCACGAACTTGGCAAAGTTATAGAGAAACGCTGCCTTCCAGATTCTGCGTGGCGGGTGGTAACTGGCCCATCGCATTCGGCTGGAATAGCAAAACTGCACCACTCCCCTTTTGCCCCATCAGTTGACATACCGACCAGGCGCGGCGAGCCTTTTGCCCTGCGACTTCTTCAACCGCCCCATCCTTCTATTTTCAACGTCCGTTTCTTTCAAACGATCCTGTCGTCGGATCTTGGCCTGCAATTCTATAATTTCCGACTGGTCGCGGATCGTCTTCCATGCTGACGCCAGGTCGTCACGAGTTGGCTGCTTCTTAGGTTTATGCTGGTTCACTATGCAGCCTTTGATTACCAAGGAGCCCGCTGGCGTTGCCTTGAATCCTGTCAGTCCTCACAAGCAGAACCTGGACGAACGGATGATGACCCGTTTACGATTCCAGGATTTTGCTCGAGGACTGCCAGCCTCACAGAGATCAAAATGTTTCCCGTTTGACCCCTTCGCAGTCAGGCATTTGTCAGTCCCCGGTTGGGCATGTCTGATGGTGCCTAGGCCATCATGCGGTTGGTCCAATTAGCAAATAACCCTTCTCGATTGGTGGTCTTGCGGATTCGGTGTGTGGCTTTTGACTCGGGGCTTCCGCTGACCGACCTTCCGGCGAATAAGCCAACAATCCACGCATGCGCCGCTTGGCCTTGTGCAGTTGCGATTTCGAGTTGCCCACCGAGCATCTGAGCATCTCTGCGATTTCCTGGTGTTCGTAGCCCTGGACTTCGTGCAACAGGAAGATTGTCCGATAGCCATGGGGAAGTTGCTTGATTGCGCGGGCCAATGCCAACCGGTCAACGCAGCCTGCCAGTCGACTATCCTCAGCTCCGTATTCACGGCGTATCCTTACTTCGTCGCTGTTGCAGTAGGGCTCGTCCAGAGAAACCTGCCACAGTAACTTCTTGCGAAAGTGCATTAGTACTGTGTTAACGGCGATGCGGTGCAGCCAGGTCGAAAATGCCGAGCCTCCACGAAACAACCCGATCTTACGCAACACTTGCATGAATGTGTCCTGGGTTAGATCTTCCGCTTCCGCCCCATTATTGGTCATGCGCAAACATACGGAGTAGATCCGTGCCTTGTGCGCATGAAACAACGCAGCCAAAGCATCCGCATCGCCTTCTTGGGCACGCCCAACTAAGTCGTAATCCAAAGGACCCGGGCCCGTCGTTATAGAGTTACTGTTCATCGAGGCTCCCTTTCAATCGCAAGTGCTATGTGTGTCCGTCGCTAAGTAGCGGATCTTCGCCTATCTCGTTGCGGAATACTGTGTCGGATGGCTCACTCTGCGAAAAAGGCCGCTTCACGCGTAGTGCGCCTTGTATCTGATGTGGTAAGAACCAAACAAGCGAGGAGACGATCAGCAACTGCAAGGCTGGATTTCAGTATTGGAAGTCCTTAACTTTGATCCGTATGCCAAATCTCGCCCACAGTAGCAGGGTAGGTGGGCTTGTCATGGTTGGCCTAGAGCCGTAACGCTTTAACTGTGGGGTTTCTCAAAGAATTGTCGCCAGTCAGCACCGCACACCTGAAGTAAAACGAGCTGTCGTGAGGGCCGAATGTTGGTTTCAACGCTAGCCCATGACAGCCCTTCTTTATCGCATTGGGTAATTACAGATACTACATATCGCCGACTCGCAGAACTGGTCAATATTGACCAGTTCTACCTGAAATACGAAAGAGCGGGAAGCATTGGTCGCCGATTTTCGCAGCGAGACGCTCGGGAATGGGGTTCGATCAGGAAACCTGCGGCTAAAGAGCAACATCAGGGTAGACCAAGAGCGTTTGTGAGAACAAGCCGCCAGTCGACGAATAGTTCGGTTCTTACTTGGTCACCAGCAATGGAGTTGTGAGGCTAATCTGCGCGGAGAGTGCCCCTCTCGCCTGTCCATTGGCGTTTGTATGTTGGTCCGGTGATGTGGCCACCGAGACAAGCGGGACCAACAAAAACAATACAAGCCCGCTAGCAATCTGTCGCATTAGCCAATGACCCACGATTCTTGGCACCTCCAAACGTGCAAATCTGCGTGCGGTGAGCCATCCGTCTTCGAAGCCAGTTACACTACCCTTCTCGGGAGTTGAATATTCTACTTGTTGAGTCTGCCGAAACGTATGGGCCGGGAGACGGTCGAAGCTATTCACGGCGTCCGAGGTATTATCAAACGTCTCAAAAAGATGGTCTACTCTCCTTAGTTGCAGAATCGTCGCTGCTGCGTCGGGGATTGCCGCAAGTTTGACGTCCCCATTCCCCTTCATAGCTTCTTCCAGGCAACGTAGCAGCACTTGGACTCCAGCGCTGTCGAGGTGCGGTACTTTGGAACAGTCGAGCACTACTCGAGGCCGAGTCGGCTTCAAGAAAGGTTCTACTTCGCTAAAAAATAAGCTTCCTTGAGCTGCGTGTAACCTTTCTGGCAATTGCTTCACAACCACTGGTCTTAGATTTGTCATATTCATCTGTGCATTTGTCCCAACGTTCCCAACAATACTGATGTTTCCGTCCCTGGGAAAGAGAGATGATTCCGCCCTTTTGACCCACGGCTTCTTTGGAGTCAGCCCAAAGCAGTACGGCGAGGTGCTGCGGGGGTCAAGCTCGCGTGAGCGCAGCCATTACGATCAGAAACATTGAAACGAATATCAGGCCACCGCTGCTCAGTAACACAATCTCGCTCAGCAGGTCAGGCTTCATTAGATCTTCCCGGTGCATTTCATTCCTCTTCCTCGCCGGAACCAGCCCCGACAAGATGCCCTCCACTATAGGGCGAACGGTTGCGGATTCCGGCCTGATGAACACGACCGACAATAGCCACGAACCACCTTGTCTAGGCAGGCGCCGCCTCAAGAGGTGGGCCGTCTGGTTTGGCGGCACCTGCTCTCTTGAACTTTTATAGATTGGATCTTTTCCTTGCGAGATGCTGTGCAGAAAGGCTCACTTCCGACGAATCTTCTGCACGATGTAAGAGGGAATGATTCCGCCCGACTAGGCACCTTCAAAGCTTAGACGGTTTTGTATCTCCGCCCGGTTTGGAAAGTGCAACGGAGGTGGCGGAGGAGCGTTTGCAAGATCTCCCAGTAGTGTCAGCCACAAAGGCGAGAAACAGTTATTGGCGAGCGCTAATTGAAAACTGGGAGCTTGCGCCTGGCATAAGCCCCCGCATCGCAATGTCCCTGCAGCGGGAGCGCAAACCTAACGCCGCCCCCTTCGCGGTATGGGAACTCGATTGGCAAGATTATCCTGTCGCCTTCAAGTTGAGGGGGTTGGCACACCACGTCATCAGCGTAAAGATTCCCGTAATATTCCCTCCCGGCGACGTACCCATTCTTCCGATGTCGTCATCGCAGCACTGGTTTATTGCGCACCGAGAGGACGCCGCAAGAGTTCTCTTGGTACAGGAGCAGGTGCAAAGCCAAACCGAGCGTCATCTTGAAACTGCGCACGGGCACACTCGCCTACAGGCGCGGTATGACTGGGATGCCGTTGTGCTGGATTCAACCGCCCGCCGCATGGTGAGAACTGATTTCGAGCTTTTCTTCGAACGAGAAGACTGGTTTCGCCAGCACAACCTGCCCTATCGTCGGGGTTATTTGTTGTGGGGGCCACCGGGCAACGGCAAAACTGCCACGCTCCGTGTGATGGCGGCGCATCCTCACATCCGAGCCTAGTCGCCGAACTGGAATCCCTCCTCACCTGCGAAGTTTGCGGTCAACCAGGAAAACTTCGGGAGGTCGATTGGATCAAGACTACGTGCGACGAGCATGCGGGCCCACCCAAAGCAGAAAGCTGATGGCAAGCGGTTGGAGCGAGGTTATTTCACCATGCCGCTGTGAAGCCGTTGGCAAATGATATGAGCTTTATAGCTCAGATGTTCGCCTCCCAAACGGGGATACTGTATCCATGACTGTGCTTCAGAGTCCCTGGGAGGGAGTTCACATAATGCGTAGCCATGTTGAGAGTGCCGTACGTCGAGCAAAGGAGAACACATCCGTGGACAAATCGACAGACCAAGATCGTAGCAAGGGAGCGGTGGAGCAGGACGCGCAGAACGAAGGCGGCAACACCAGCATGCAGGGTCAACTAGGGCATCGTGATGAGAATACAGAGTTGAAGAATGCTGATTCTGATTTGTCTGGGTGAGACCAGATGTTGCCTGTGCAACGCGAGCTGAGATTCTTTACTTTTCGTGGTTGCGACAACCTAGGAGATTGAGTGATTAGGCCCAAAACCGATGTTTTGAACCCCGACACACAAGCAACTGGTGCCAAGTTTTCTATGCGTGGCCGGTCACCCTCTGAGAACTGTACAAGGATTAAGGACCTCGGCTTCACAACGTCCCGGCACATCAACATGTACGGCGAGCGTTTTGAGATTGTTTCGGACCCCTTCAATGAGGGTAATTGCATAGCGGTTCACGCAATCAGCGGAAACGATCCAAAGATACGCATTCTGCGACTGCCGGTTGCAATTCTCGTAGGTTTGGCAGATCGATTTCCGAAAGGAAAAAAGTTGGTCGGACAATAGACTTTCAGTTTTGGGTGGGAGGTGACCGTTGAGCTCGTTGCACAGCGGCTCCCAGCCCCCGTGGCCCAAAAGGGTCGGCGCAGCAACTCAGTTTTCATGCGGACTTTCGCCCCCTTTTTCGGCTCGACCGAAGGTGGTCAGCCAGTATACCTTCGGGCCAGAAGCGGGCTCTCGGCGATGCTGTGGTAGGTCGCCCAAGAAAGATGTGCGGTGCCGACCAAAACACTTTCCCCTAATCGCATTTTAGGTCAGAACACCTGAAAACCCCACCCTAGTCATTGGGTTCGATTTCCACAAAGCGGTCAATTTTGAACAGTCGACCTATGGCTGTTAGCTCTACCATTCGACCGCTGTGGCATGGGCTATCTGACATGCGTGTTCCCGTAGGTCGTTTGCTAATCAATACCAAGGGCCGCATGATCTCTGGCGCATAGGAGGATCCCTGAACTCGCCCTACGGTTTGCCCACAGAATGTTTCTCTTGTCATCTGCGCTCCGACAATTTTTTCTGCGCGCTCTCGCAAGAATCTTCAGAGGCGTTCAATCACATAAAACATGCAGCGGTTTTCCCAGAAAGCGCGGTCATTTTCATTGAAGGCCAAAGTCCGCGTGGCGTCTTCATGTTGTGTCAGGGTCAGGCCAAGCTCTCCATTGCTTCGCCTGAAGGAAAAGCCTTCATTCTGCGGATCGCGAAGCCGGGAGAACTCCTCGGCTTACACGCAGTCGTTACCGGCAAGGCGTATGAGGTGACGGTGGAGACGATGCGGCCTTGCCAACTGAATTTCGTGAGCCGAAAAGACTTCCTTCAGTTCCTCAAAACGCACGGCGATGCCTGTCTGAAAGCGGCACAGCACATCAGCCGTGACTATCAGGACGCATGTGATGTCGTCCGCTCGGTTGGATTAGCGCACTCTATTTCCGAGAGGCTAGCCAAGTTCTTGTTGGAATCGTCAGGGGATGGGCAGATCGCCAATGGTGTACTGTGCACAAAGCTGGCGCTGACCCACGAAGACATTGCCCAACTGATCGGCACTACTCGGGAATCGATAACTCGCACCCTCGCGGAATTTAGGAAATTGGAGATTGTTGAGCTGAAGAATTCCACATTGACGATCCGCAACAAGCCTGCGCTGGAGGCTTTGTGGCGGCCTCAGTCTTCTGGTAGAACTGCTGAACAGCGATGACATCCCGTCTTGCCCAAGCATGGAAGAGCCATGGGTCACCAGAAAATCTGGGACGAGAACATGCAACAGGCCGCTACAAAAAGAGCCGATTCTGAACCTCGGTGAGTTCCACGGGCACAGAACATGCTTCATCATTGTTTATACATGGCATAGCATTGGCAGAAGCGAGCATTCTTGACCAGACTACTGAATTCGCCGTTGATAACATGGTTGCCATGGGGAGGCTCACTATGAACGAGGTTAGCGTATACACCGTTGAACACAATGCGTGGTCCATCGCAAGGCAATGTGACATGCATTTCCGCCTGACCTACGAGCGCGTGTTCCTTCCAGTTCAGAATCTCTGGCGCGATTTTCTTATTCATTGCGAGGAAATAGGTCCAGCTCTCCCGTCCCAAAATCTTGCTCCGGCATTTGTGAGATAAGCATGGAGTTTTTCCAGCTTCACCATCCGCCCGACGTGACCGTGTTATGTGATCGCAAAGACTGTGAACAGGTGGCCGACTACTTGGAAGTGGACGAGCACGGACAGGAATACCGGGTTTGCGCTTCACACACCGATAGCAAGACCCATGCTCTGCGGTTGCCGACGCAGAAACCGAGTCCTGATCTCCCTTTCCGAAGCCGACCTGCCGCTTGAATCGTAGTGGCGCCCCTGCAGCGCAACATTGGCACGCACCAAAAACGAAAGCGCCCAGACTCCGTTTAGAGTCACTGGACGCTCGTCGAACAGGCTTTCCCCGATCAGTCTGAGAGACTCAATCCATCTCTAGGCAGCCTTAATTCTGAGCTTCGCTGCTTGTTCGAGTTCTCTCAAAGCGGCCATAGTGCGTGCACTGTAATCTATGCGCTTTTTCGACTTCGGACTGTCGGTGGGGTTTGGTGGGGGTATCATGCTTTGACATTGGCTTCTCCTGTTGCTTACCTTTTTGGATGACAAACACTGCGTCCGTCGCGTCGCCCTGAGCGAAGATAATCTGTTTCTTTCGAAAGGAGATCATTTGCCTGCCATCCCCGATGGTAGAAAGGAAGATGTTGGGGTCGAAATTATGTCTTGCCTCTGCACTCATGTGGATGGTCCATTCTGGCGACGCCGAGACGGGTGCAAATTTCGATTTTGCGGACAGATGATGCTCAATGGCTGGTCAATTCTGCTC
>Ga0206847_10179_pt1 | contig 21102 bp, 21 predicted proteins | sample Alteio_BWOrgCont_17_FD_152880 | JGI IMG/M metagenome (GOLD analysis project Ga0206847, IMG submission 152880) | Enriched cells from forest soil in Barre Woods Harvard Forest LTER site, Petersham, Massachusetts, United States -... | ecosystem: Environmental > Terrestrial > Soil > Temperate forest >... | reverse complement strand
CGCCCTCGACTTGAGATAGATTCGTTTTGTGTCGGCCCCTGACGTCTGGCGTTTGAATCAAAGTGATGGAATCCAGGCATTGGGTTCCTTGATTGACCTATTCGAAGCTCAGGCACGCCGGACCCCCTCTCGGGTTGCGGCGAGTTTGATCGGGCAGGCTGATCATCTTACTTACAGCGCATTGAGCGAGCAATCGGAGCGGCTTGCCCACAGGCTGTCGGCGTCGGGCGCGGGCCCGGGGAGCATCGTGGGCGTTCACCTGGAGCGCACTCCTAAGTACCTGACGGCCATTCTGGCAGTGCTCAAGTGTGGCAGCGCGTTTATGCCGCTTGACCCGAAATACCCCCGCGGGCGTCTGGAATTCATGGTCCAAGATTCGGGCGCCAAGCTATTAATAACCGATAGTCGGCTAGCGGGAAACATCAAAACGAATTCATCCCAAATGGTACTGCTCGATCGGGAGGAGCCAGCGATCGAGTCCGAAGTTCAGCGAAATCCGGCCCCCGTCTCCTCGCCGGAAAACCTGGCCTATGTCATCTATACCTCGGGTTCGACTGGAAAGCCAAAGGGTGTCCTATGCCCGCAGTTGGGACTTTTGAATCGTCTCGAATGGATGTCCAACGTTTTCCCGTACGAGCCCGGCGAGATCGCCTGCCAGATTGTGCCGCTCAGTTTTGTGGACTCTGTCTATGAAATATTCGGCCCGCTTCTCCAAGGCGTGGAGCTGCGCATGATTCCTGAACAGGTGGCGCGAGGCTCACCCCTAGAGCTGATGCGCGAGATCGAACGCAACCGCATTTCAAGAATCATCGTGGTACCGACGGTTCTAGCCCACTGGCTGGACTGTATCGCCTCGCTAAACCGTAGCGCCTTTCCTCTCAAGTACTGCTTCGTTTCCGGCGAAGTGTTTCTTGCGTCGCTCGCGAAACGCTTTCGCGAGCTTCTTCCAAAAACTCGGCTGATCAATTTCTACGGATCATCGGAATTGTGTCATCACGCTACCTGGTTTGAGATCGCCGACACCAGTGGAAAAACGGTACCGATCGGGCGCCCAATCGCGGCCACAGGGGCCTATGTACTCGATTCCTCTCGGAATCGAGTGGCAAATGGCGAAGCGGGCGAACTCTACATGGGCGGGCCTGGCATCGCACGCGGCTACCTGAACCAGCCTGAGCTGACCGCCGAGCGTTTTGTGGAGAATCCTTTCGGGGCCCCAGGATCGAGACTGTTCAAGACCGCCGATCTTTGCCGGGTCTTGGAGGACGGCAATTTGGACTACTTGGGACGAATCGATCAACAGTTGAAGATTCACGGTTGTCTGGTGGAACCCGCCGAAGTGGAAGCGGCGTTGAAGAGCCATGCCGGCGTAAAAGATACGCTCGCAGGCGCGCGAGAAGATGGTGGAGGCGAGAAGAAGCTAGTGGCATGGGTGATCTTGCGACAGCAGGGAACGTTAACCGCTGCCGAACTCCGGCATTTCATGGAGGACATTCTGCCGGCTCACCTGGTGCCGTCACAGTTCATGTTCGTGACAGATTTTCCGCGGCTGCCGAACAACAAGGCGAACCGGCGCGAGCTGCCTAGTCCGTTTCAACTTCAGAATGCGCGAAGGCCCGCGATCAATCGTCCGCGGGAGGGGACAGAACGGCGTCTGGCCAATCTCTGGCAAGAACTACTTAAACGCGAATCGCTCGATCGGGACGAGGAGTTTTTTGACCTGGGCGGTGATTCATTGCAAGCCGTCCGATTGATAGCGATGATCGAGGAGCGGTTCGGGGTGATGATTCCATTGCACACGTTACTCGAGTCGCCGACGATCGCTCAACTCGCGGTCGCTATCGAGGAGCAGAGATCATCGATTTATCCCCGCTACATTGTCCCCATCCAACCGTTTGGATCGCGCGTGCGGTTCTTTTGTTTCGGAGCAGGTCCCGCACTCAAGCCGCTGGCACGGCAACTTGGAGCGGATCAGCCTTTCTTCGGCATCAGTCTCGATGAAGAGGATGTCTCTGGCTGGGACCACGGAACTCCGTTGGGAGAAATGGTGCGCCGGATGTTGCCATCTCTGCGCGAGTTCCAACCCGATGGGCCTTATTGCTTGGGTGGCTACTCGATGCACGGGCTGTTTGCTTTTGAGGCCGCCCTCCAGCTTCAACAGCAAACTCAACAAGTAGCCGCACTGATCCTGATGGATAGCTACCTGCCCGCGGCAGCCCGCGATCGCTGTCCGGTTTGGATGCGTGCCGGGTCTCATCTTTCTTCACTCGGAAACCGAGTTGCGAAAAGAGATGCGCAACTACTCTTGCGGCACTTAAAGTCTGCGTCTTCCCAAGCCGGCTCATACCTAAGCAGGAGGGTGCGCAAAACCGAGGCCTACGCCGCGGCAGCCGGTCGCGATGGAGAACCGGCGCTTGCGGACTTACTGAGGGCAGCCGAGGCTACGTTCATGCCCCGGTCGTATCGCGGGTGCATCACGTTGATCGAGGCTCGAGATCAGCTTCTGGGTGGATCGGCCGGCGCCAGATTCGGCTGGAAGCACCTCAGCGGGGCACAAGTTGAGACACGAAGCGTTCCTGGTGATCACAACACCATGCTGCAGCATCCCAACGTAGATGTTCTGGCCCATGAGATCGCGGCGTGTCTGGACGCTGCACAAGTCAATCACGCACCACGAACAACTCGTGTCATCTAGAACCTGAAATTCACGAAACCCGGATCGTTTGGTCCCTCCGGCATCTAAGTGTCGGAGCTAAGTATATCCGATTAGGAAGTGGATACATCCTGGATGACGGCCCATCCTTTCACAACCAAGTAGAGGAAGGCCGCCCGACATTACCGGCCCCAGCACGTGCTTGTCGCGCTCCCGCCAGATTAGGCTCCCGGAGCCCGATAGGCCACGGATTTCGAGAGCGCTTCATCCGTCTCTTCTACGGTCAGCAGAACCGTGGTCCTGGTGCGCGCCATTCCGCTAGTCTTCTGTTTCTGAAATAGCTTGACTGGTACGGCTCGCCGGTGCATCCTGGGGTGGATGACTGTTCGCGGTGCCGCGCCCTTGCACTGTACGAAGCTGAGAAGAAGCAATTAAGGCGGATCAGCCGTCACCGCAGTACACCGCATGGAGTCCTGCTGCGAGTCGAGATCGTGCGGGCTGCTGCAGAGGGAATCGCGAACCGCGCAATCGCTCGCAAACTATCCACCTCGCTCCCGACGGTGCTGCTGTGGCGGAGGCGGTATGAGGCCGAGGGGCTCGCGTGTATTCTCGAAGACCGGCCGCGCAGTGGCCGTCCGAAGCAGATCTCGGTAGGCAGGGAGGCGGCCATCGTGGAAGCTACGCTCAAGACCAGACCGTCTGACGCCACGCAGTGGAGCGTGCGGACGATGGCCAAGGCACAGAAGGTCAGCCCGGCCACCGTGTACCGAATCTGGAAGAGGCCCAAACTGCAGCCACACCGGGTCGAGAGCTTCAAGTTCAGCGAGCAGAACGTGCAGCATTCTTGCCGTCGAATCGGAAGCAAGCGAACCTCGAAGCCCGATGAACAGCGTTACGCGATGGATAGTCCGCGAAATGTCGGGCTTAAAGCTCAAAAGTGCGGGCCTCGGGTCAGCGAATTGATGATACAGCATTCCGCACACTTCAATGCGGTAGTGATGGCCACGGTGGCGTCCAAGTATTTTGACCACACTCCGCTGTACGGCAGGCGGCGATTCTCCGCTTGAACGTATCACGCACTAGTCTGAGAGTGGAGCTCTGGTCGCAATGAATAGGTGCCGATAATGGTGGATAACGGGCTACTTCCTCTGAGCGCGTTTCTCATAACCTATTCACCGAAAACTCCGCGCCCGCCTGGAATTTGAAATGGATAACTTCCGGATGCGCCGTCATCCAGGCACTATCCGATTCGTGATCGACTAAACTAAGCTGAATCTTCTTTATGCCGCTTTCACCAGGCGACAAGCTCGGCCCCTATGAAATCCTCGCGCCTCTCGGTGCCGGCGGCATGGGCGAGGTTTACAAAGCCCGCGACACGCGCCTGGACCGCATAGTTGCCGTTAAAGTGTCCCAGGAGCGGTTCAGCGATCGTTTTGAGCGCGAAGCGAAAGCGGTCGCAGCGCTGAATCATCCGCACATTTGCCAGCTCTATGACGTGGGACCTAACTATCTTGTCATGGAGTTTGTCGAAGGTGAAACGCTGCGCGGTCCTCTGCCCCTGGACGAGGCGCTGCGAATCGCCGGCCAGATCGCCGAGGCGCTGGCGGCGGCCCATGAGAAAGGAATCGTTCATCGCGATTTAAAGCCGGGCAATATTCTGATTAAGCCGGACGGCTCCGCGAAGGTGCTTGATTTCGGCTTAGCGAAAGTAGCTCCGGCCGTTGAATCGGCTCCGGCTGGCGAGGATTCGCCCACCCAGGCAATGACTGCCACGCAGGCCGGAATGATCCTGGGAACCGCCGCATACATGAGCCCGGAGCAGGCTCGCGGAAAGAGCGTGACTCCTCGCGCGGATATCTGGCCGTTCGGCGTCGTCCTGTACGAAATGCTGGTGGGGAGGCAGCTCTTCCGCGGTGAGGACCTCACCGAAGTGTTGGCTTCGGTGGTAAAAGATCAGCCAGATCTGACGGCCGCGCCACAGGAAGTACAACGTCTGCTGCAGGCATGTCTGGAAAAGGATCCGAAAAAGCGGCTGCAGGCGATTGGCGATTGGAAGTTGCTGCTCGATGCGCCGCAAGCCGCCCCCGCCAGAAATCGGACGCAGAAGTTTTGGCCGGCGCTGGCGACAGTCCTGGCGATTGTCGGCGGGTATGTATCCTTCGTTCATTTTCGCGAAACCTCGCCGCCCGCAGATCCGATGAGACTTTCCGTGACCCTGCCTCCGGGGACTCACCCTTCATACGCGCTTCTGTCTCGCGATGGGAGCCGTCTGCTGGTCAATCTCCTCTCTCAGAACAAGACATTACTCTATACCCGCCGGCTGGATGCGGCGGAGTTTCATCCGTTGGAGGGAACCGAGGATGCGCGCTCGCCATTCTGGTCCGCCGACGGACGTTTCATCGGTTTCTTCGCCGATGGAAAGCTCAAGACGATTTCCGCCGTGGGAGGTCCGCTCTCGATTCTCTGCGGGCAAACCGGATTGGGCGCTGGAGGCGGCGCGTGGAGCGATCGAAATGTCATCCTTTACTTCACGGACGCAGGGATAGCCTACCGGGTAAGCCCTGCGGGTGGCGAATGTTCTCCCTTAAAGACGGCGGACGAGAACTTGCGAGGCAGTCTCCCAGAATTCCTGCCGGACGGGAACCACTTTCTTTTCCTGGGCGCGAATCGGATGGACTCAACGATTCGGGGCGTGTATCTTGGGTCGCTCGAAGGGGGCAAGCCGCGCAAAGTCCTCAACGATTATTCGAGCGTGGTTTATTCGGCTCCCCTTCCTGGCTCGAGGGCTGTGCACCTGCTGTTCCTGCGCGCTTCGCAGTTAATGGCGCAACCTTTCGACCCACAACGGCTCGAAGCCGTGGGCGATCCATTTGCCGTGGCCGCGCAAGCGTCTGCGTCCCTCACGCCAAACCAGGTGGCGGCCTCGGTGTCCGTTAATGGCACGCTGGTTTACCTGAGCAACCGATCGCGAAACTTGCAGCTTACCTGGCTCGACCGATCTGGAAAAGAGTTGGGAAAGATTGGGGAGCCGGGCGAGCGGACTGGGGTCTCCTTGTCGCCGGACGGAAACATGGTTGCGTTCCGTGAACGTACGCAAACCGATCCGCTGGGTGGCATTCGATTGTTGGATATTGCCCGAAACTCCGAGAACAGATTCACTCCCGAGGGCAAATCGGCCTCTGCCGTGGTGTGGTCACCGGATGGCGCTCGCATCGTCTATTCGGCGCCGGACGGTGGGGGAACAAACTTGTACATGAAGAATGCGAATGGGGACGGGCAGGAGGAGCGGCTTCTTCCGGCGGGCCCGAATCTTCGCACGGCGTCTGACTGGTCGGCCGATGGACGATTTCTCATCTACACCGAATTCGATCCCCAGACCGGCTCCCACATTTGGTATTTGCCGAGCCCCGGTAAGCCAGAAAGCGCGGCGGTTCGATTTCCTCCGATGGACGTTGTGGGGGCAGAAGGGCAATTGTCCCCCGATGGGCTCTGGCTTGCGTATAGTGGCACGGCTGACGGAGTTTACGTTCGTCGCTTTCCTTCCGGCGATGGCGTGATGAAGATCGCCGGCAATGCCATTGAACCGCGGTGGAGTAGGACTGCCCGTGAGTTGTTCTATCTGGAATTTGTGAATGGCGGCAACGAAATGAATCTCATGGAAACGAGGATAGAGCCCATCGTGGGCGGGACTCTGCAGTTCAGCGCGCCCAAGAAGATTGCGAATTTCCGAAGCCGCGTGATACTACCGCAGAACAATCAGTTTTCGTACAGTCCCCATCCGGACGGTAAGCGGTTTCTGGTAAACGTCAGAGAATCGGATGGCAGCCCGGAAGTCAACGTGATTACGAACTGGCAAAGGGTGGCCCGCTCGGGGAAACCATAAGAAGCTGAACGTGGTAGGCGGTCCCCGTCCCGCTGCCGGACATTAGGGTCCCGAGCGGCCGAAAGTTTGCCTTCTGGTTCGGCTACTCGGAAGTTATCTTGAAACATCGTTTCCTAAAGCCGGGAGACGGCTTAGCGTTCAGCAATTTTGCACCTAGCGGCCAGCGCCATAGCGGACGCCTAGGTCGTGAAAATAGAGTCCGTTATTACGTGTAAGTGGAAATGCAGTTACTAAACGCTGCGGCGTTAAGCAGGATCTAGCCCGCCGTGCCCAGCAAATGTCAGCAACAGGCGTTATCCATCCGAGTGCTGTACGGAGCCACTTTCCCTTCGCCCCACATACGGACCGGGCCCGGCTCCGCGAGGTGGGGTGGGAAGCAGCGCGCTCAACTTCGCCAACTGGACACAGAGCGCGTGTCAGTTGGAGACATGTTTGGTGGATGAATTTGGGCGCCCGAGCATGCCCCAGGGCCTGATAGTTGGTTTCTATTTCCTAAGTGAAGACGTCGTCGTCGTATTGGTGCTAATCGTCACTTTTTGAACATCCCACATGCTCGCGGAGCCGACGTAGACCGTGTTTGGATTTCGGCAATCGAGCGAGTGAATTAGGTTACCGGTGTCCTCCGCGCCATGGTCCTGGCCGGTGATGAACATGCCGAGGACTTTTCCGTCCATATCCATTTTGTAGACCTTCCCCGTACCGTCTCCTGAGAACATATACTGTGGGGTCGAATCCGTGACGCAGAGGGCCCAAGGAGCACCGATGCCGGTGATGCTCTTCTTAAAGTTCAGATCGTCGTCATAAACCTGGATTCGCCTGTTCCCTCGGTCGGCTACATAGACATTGTTTTGGCTGTCCGAGGCGATGCTATGCGGGGTGCTGAACTGATCCTGCTCGTGCCCCCAGGTCCCCAACATCTTCAACCAATGGCCATCAGCCGAAATCTTCACCACGCGCGAGTTGCCGTAGCCGTCGGCCACGAAGATATTGCCCTGCGAATCAAAGGCCACATCGGTTTCGCGATCGAATGCCCCCTTCCGGCCCGTCGGGTGCTGATTCCTGTCGGGCGGATTAGGCCGGCCAAAGTGCAGGATTTCGAGGTTCCCCTGGAGGTAATCAATGGCCTCCGGCGTCCGGCCAAGCCAAAATATGGACTGGCCCTCCGGGTCGTACTTGACGACCATGCCGGAACCCTCATCAACCTGCCATACATTGTCCTGTTTATCTACGCGGACCGCGTGTGCAAATGCTTCGGCGTAGTTATTTGGACCCCACTCTTTGACGAATTTGTAGTTCTGGTCGAATTCCCACAGCATGGCAGCCTTCCCACCACGCGCAAGTCCTTGGTTGACCGAACGCGAGTACACGAAGAGGTGGCCCTTTGAGTTGGTAGCCACCCCGACCGTTTGACCCATCGTCTGGCCAGGGATGCTGAGCCGAAGGTATCGGTCATTGACCTGCAGCTTTGGATAGCTTTCCTCGAGCTTTGCTTGTTCGGCTCTCTGCTCTTGGGTGCCGGCAAGGCCTTGGGCCAGCACCGTGCCCGGCGAGAGCAAAAGCATGCCTGTGATAGCCATCGCGCCTAACCCGACAAGGGATAACAAAGCATCCGTAGTTTTCATGTGATAAATACTCCTCCTCAAAACGAACGTCTTGGCGGGGACCGCCAGGTTGGCTTTCCCTATTGTACGAAAAGGCAAATCCGGGAATCGGAAAAGTGAAAATGACGCCGCCTTTGCGCATTTCCACCGAGACTTTCCATTTCGGGCTGTCAGTCGTTCGAGCAGGACCAGCATACACCTAAAGCCCTCCGATTTGGCAGACGTGACTCCAACGAAGAGCTCCAACCCGCGCTCGCGAGAATTCCTGGTGACCGCTGAAGTTGCGCTCACACGCTCCTGCTCGTCATGGACGGTCTGCTAGCCGTGAGCATTCGCTTACGCGAGGTCCTGATCCAGTAGCGCTCGTTTCGGACTGCAACTGCCCCGCACCTGTGCTGACCAGGAAAGCTCAACCCGTGTATCGTTAGGCAACCCGGAACTGATCCACATGGCCGAAAAGTCGCCACCTTGGACTTTGACCCAACAGGGTGGTCCCGAACCTGACGTGCGGAGCCCATAGACCGTCCCTGGTCGCCCAACGTAGATCTACACTTCGGCGTTAATGGCGGGTGATCATCGAGGAAACACGACTCCCGCGATGTCCCATGCCGAGGAGCGCATCTACATTAGGCATGTGATACCGCCACAAGTGAATAATCTATGCCCTTGCGCCGTCGGGTGACCTGGCTAGCGATTGGCCTCAGTTTGATTATCAATGTCTCTCCCTATTCGTCCCTCAGCGCCCGCATCGGATCGATCAGCGAAGCCCGGCGAGCGAGAACGTAGGCCGCGACAAGCGTTACCAGCAGAAGCGGTACCGCTACCGCCGGCAGCAGCGCGTGGTTCGTGCGGCCAGCCACAACCCACAGTGCCGATGCGAGCGCGCGGCACGCAAAAAAGCTGAGGATCAAGCCGGCGCCCGCGCCAATCGACCCCGGCACCAGCCCCTGCCGCAACACCATGCGAAGCACGCCTTGCCGGTCCGCTCCAATCGCCGTGCGGATCCCGATCTCGCGCGATCGGCGGCTCACCGAGTATGCCACCAGCGCGTAGAGCCTCAACCATCTCCATCGCCAGTGCGGATGGCAGCGGCGGCAATGGCGCCGTGATCATCAATAAAGACGGCACGCCGAACACAGTCTCGAATCCTGCCTCGTCCGGCGACACCGCGGTGATCTACGCCGCGTACGCCGGACCCTTCGCGAATGGCGTCAAGGGCACCGACGGCCGAACCACAACTTCCGCTCCCTACTCGGCGCCCGCCGGTCCTGTCTCGGTCACCTTCGGTGGCGTTCCGGCTACGAACATCCCCTACTTCGCCAACGCGCCGGGATTTCTCGAGAGCGTAATGCAAATCAACATGACCATCCCGTCCGGCGTCACGTCCGATCTGAATATCCCCGTGATCATTTCCGCCGGCGGCGCGACCAGCCCACCCTGGACCACCATCGCGGTTCAGTAGATCAATCTCGACGCGGTCAGATGCCGGTGTACCACGCGTAACCCATCAGTCCGGGACAGATCAATTTCGTTGTGCCGAACGTTGGTTCGGGGCCTGCCTCCGTGGTGGTGAAGAATTCGCTGGGGACTAGCGCGGCCTTTAGCGCGACAGTCGCTCCGTTTGGGCCGGCATTCTTCGCGTGGCCCAATAACCATGCCGTCGCCACGCGGCAGGATTTCAGCCTGGCTGCTAAGAACGGAACGTTCGCAGGCACAACAACCGTACCAGCCAAGCCGGGCGACACGATCATTCTGTGGGGCACTGGTTTCGGACCCACGACGCCGCCGGCTCTCGCCGGCCAAGAGACACCCAGCGATACAACCTACTCGACATCCACGGCTCCCGGCGTGAGTATCAACAACCTATCGGCAACCGTCTACGGCGCGGCACTTGCCCCGGGTTTCGCCGCGCTGTACCAGATCGCGATTCAGGTTCCGACGGCGCTCACCAACGGCGACTGGCCGATCATCGCAACCATCGGCGGCGTGTCCTCGCCGACCGGCATGATGCTGACAGTTCAGCAGTAGTTGCTCTGTGGGCGCCTGAACTACGTTAAGGCAAGTGTCCGAGTCGCCCACTACTCGCTCGGTGACGAGGTTGGCGATTTGTAGCGGCGCTACGCGCGAGCGATCCTGACCAGGGCCGAACAATAGGAACGAAATCGCGCTATAGTCGGCTCACAATTCTTCGTCGCTCGGGGCCATGAATTTTCATGTGCCACTTCGCTAACCTTCATCGGGTCGATTGGTGTCAGCGAGGGAGTCCCTTGGCCGAGGCCTCGGCTCCAGGTGGTTCACGGAACAGTTCCACAGAAATGCGCTCGTAACACACTTCCAGGACGATCCACTTCGGTTTGTCTGCCCCCTGCCTTTGGCATTATTTTCTAACGAGCCACATATTGCACCCATGTGGTGAAGGCGCGCCAACCGGGTGTGAAGGCGATGGGAAACTTAATCACTTCCAAAAGGATAAGGAAAGTAGAGGCCCACAGAGTCGCACGGTGAATCTTTCGGGCGGACCAAAGATCGTAACCCACTATCGGGAGCAGGAACGCGAATTGAATTGCAAGTTCGGCAATGAGGATGGACAATGGTCGGCCGTTGTGCAGGAAAGCAAAAGGCCAGCGACCAATCGCTGCGCCGGTGAGCGCAATCGTGGCAATTAGCATGAGGCGCTTATGGGCCGCCGGATTTGAGCGCAGGCGGAACCCAACAAAGATGAGCGTCGCAAAGATCAGATCATCCGTTAGCGGGACAATGTAAAGGAACGGAAGGAACTTGGCGTAAGGAAATTTCGGGTCCGCAGAGAGCCGCACGAGTTGTGCCGTTCCCACCCACGCGCCGAGCAGTACCATCAAACACGCAAGCATGAAACCTGCGATACCCAAGCGGCGATGGATGTCTACTCGGCCTACGGAGACCAGGCAAATTTGGGTAGTGAACAAGAGGATCCAACAGGACATGGCTGCGCCGTGAATATGGACGATTGGACTCGGCAGCGGAGCGCGGAAGATCCCTGCCAGATAGTAGCTGTGCGCGAAACCGAGAAAGACCGTGGCCAGTATGAGGAGAGCCATGGCTGAAAAAAACACGTTGTCGAAACGACGGCCTGCCAGACTAATTGAGGCCGGGCGGTTAAAGACATCTGTCGTGCTAGACAAAGCTACCTCCAAACAACGGCGGTGGTGCCGGGATGAGCCGGATTTACGTCAGGACGTTTCGCCTGGAATAGAGTAAGCAACAAATCTAGCTGCCTTGCTGTAAGCAACTTAACTCCCAGAACCTTCATGTGCCACCTCCGGGCGGGATCTGGATGCGAGCTTAGTGTCGCGTTTAAAGAATCCCAATCTACCGCTGCTCAACTGTTGCTAAATTACTTCTTTTCTCGCAAACTCTGTGTTTCGAGCTAATTGGCGCTTGAGCTGAACCATAACTTGTGCTCTCATCACCGCCGCACTATGCTAGATCAGACGGAATGTATGACCCCTGAACCCCGAGCCCCTGCAATCCTCCAGTTCGGGGTGTTTGAGGTGGATCTGCACGCCCGAGAACTATACAAACAAGGCGTGCGGCTGAGACTTCAGGAACAACCGTTTCGAGTCCTGACTGTCTTGCTCCAACGCTTCGGGGAGGTGGTGAGCCGTGAGGAGCTGAGGGCACAGATCTGGCCCGAAGACACCTTCGTCGATTTCGACTCCAGTCTGAACACTTCAATCAATAAGTTGCGTGAAGCCCTGGGCGACTCCGCCGAGAATCCACGCTTCATAGAGACAATGCCGCGACGCGGATACCGATTTATCACGCTTGTCACGGCGGGAGTTGGGACGGCGAGAGCGCCCATCGCTAACGCGAGCGCCGGCGCCCCTGCTAGCGCGTTGAAGATTGCACCTCCCATTTCGCGCCACCGCGTACTGCCTTGGATTATTGCCGCAGCGGCGGTGCTGGTTGCGGCGGTCGTGGGCTTGGGCCGGTGGCGATCAAATCCACCGGTTGAGCAGCCTTTGGTCCAATTGGATGTGGACCTGGGAGCGCAGATCACCTTGCCCGCTCCCGCCTTAAACGGAAGCAGCGTGATTATCTCGCCGGATGGTACGCGCTTGGTATTCGTGGCGAGTGTCGCGGGTGGCCGGCCAAAGCTTTTTACGCGGAAATTAGATCAACCGAATGTTACAGAGCTCGCGGGCACGGAAGGAGCGTCCGCGCCATTCTTCTCTTCTGACGGGCAATCGGTGGGATTCTCCGCTAACAACAAGCTGAACAGGATCTCGGTGAAGGGCGGCGAGGTGGTCTCATTGGTGGAGGTTGCTTACTTCGCCGGCGGTAGTTGGAGCGAGAACGGCGACATTATTGTAGGGCGGGCTATGAAGGAAGGCATGGCACGGATTTCATCCAGTGGTGGAGCGCCCACTACTCTGACCGAATTAGCTATCGGGGAAGGCTTCAACGGAAGCCCCCAAATACTGCCTGGAGGCAAAGCAGTGTTGTTTGTGGCGGGCGCAATAGGGAACTCCGATAACAACACGATCGAGGTCGTCTCATTAGATGATCGTCGCAGGAAGTCCGTGGTGCGAGGAGCCGCTTCAGCCCGTTATCTGCAGAGTGGCCATTTGATGTACGTCCGCAAGGGGACGTTATTCGCAATCCCGTTTGATTTGGCCCGGTTGGAACTGCGCGGGACTGCCGTTCCAGTTTTGGACCAGGTGGCATACAATCCGATCACTGACGCCGCCCAGTTTGACCTCTCTCGCAATGGCACGCTAGTGTACCGCAGGGCTGGCGACGGGCTTCGAATGTCGATCGTTCAATGGCTCGAAGCCACGGGCAAGAAGGAGCCGTTGCTGGCCAAGGCTGGTGAGTATAAGGAACCGCGGCTGTCGCCGGATGGCAAGCGGCTGGTCCTGGTGGGGATCGAGGGAGGGCGGCACGACATCTGGGTTTACGACTTGCACCGCGACACCATGACGCGGTTGACGTTCGACGGGGGGCCGTATGGTGATCCGACTTGGACTCCTGATGGACGGTACGTGGTATTCGATTCTTACCAAGGCGGTATATATTGGACCCACGCAGACGGGGGCACCCAACCACAATCGTTAACACAGAGCAGGACTTTCCAGGTGCCCGTGTCTTTCACGCCCGACGGTAAGCTCTTGGCGTATCACGAGACCAGCAGTTCTGGTGTCAACCGGATCTGGACTGTGCCCGTTGAGAATAACGGAGGTTGGTTGCGAACCGGCAAACCCGAGCAGTTTCTCAACGGCCAGTTCAGCCAGGGCTTTGCGGAGTTTTCACCGGACGGCCGTTGGCTGGCGTATGCAGGGAATGAATCGGGGAAGTACGAGATATACGTGCGAGCTTTCCGCGTTTCGGCGTCCAGGGCCGGCGGAAAATGGCAGATATCGAATCTCGGTGGCCAAGTCCCGCGCTGGTCGCGGAATGGTCACGAGTTGCTCTACTACGACGGCGATCAAATCATGACCGTGAGATACTCGGCGAAGGGCGATACGTTCCTGGCTGATAAGCCGCGGCCGTGGGCGGCGAATGCCACAGGCACGCAGGGTTCCGGTTGCGATAACTGCTTCGACGTGTCGCCGGATGGCAAGCGCGCGGCCGTTTTGACGTCGGTAGGGGCGGAACCGCCCGAGAAGGATCACGAAGTAGTTTTTCTGTTCAACTTCCTCGACGAATTGCGACGGCGCGTGCGGATGGACAAATGAGCCAAATCTTTGCTACTTCGCGGGCACATCCAGACGCAATCTGCGGCTGGTCGTAAAACCGCCTAGTCGGAGAGTGGCAGCCCTGGTCCCAATGATTAGGCGCCGTTAATGGCTGATAACAGGAAGTCTCCAAAGTTCAGGAGATCAGGCCCCGTGTTACTTTAGCGACGTCGCACTCGGGGCAAAGTATTACGGCTTGATGTTGGCGCGTGATCGTCGGTCGGAGCGGAATTGGAGGAGCCGCTGAACGATGGAACCGTCTCTACGGCGTGACACCTACTATCGGATACCCATCATTACCGGTCTAGTGGGCGTACTCAGCGGCTATGCGCTTTACTTAACCTACCAAGAACAATTCTTGAAAGAGAAGCCTTGGGTATTTCCCACGGCCTTGGGCATCGCGGCGTTGACCGCCTGGTTGATCGAGTGGCTGCGTGACGTCATACTTCATGGGATTGAACACGAACGTTCGGATGCCCATCCGCTGACGCGAGCGCTAGCTACATTCTTCACCATCGCGTTGTTCGAATTGTTCGTCACGGCCATTCACGTCTGGGCGGACAAGGGCCGCCAGGTGTTCGACGATTTCCCCGACCTCATGGGTTCGAAAGCCGGCCAGCAGTGGGCTATGTGGAACTTGGGCGCGGCCATTGCCATTTGGTTGTTGTTGGGCGTCCTCGTCGCACTGATGTTGAGCCGCGAAATTCCAGGCCCGGGCGACGCTCTCCGCCGAAGCCTTCGCGCCGGCATAAACAGAGGCGCTTGGGCGGGAATTGTCATAGCACCTCTCTTCGTACTCGCATTCGTGCTTGTGGTCCGCCTCGGATTCACGTTGCAGTGGGTATCGGCTGACTATCCCGGTTGGGCAGCCAAGATCGGAGTCTCTCTTGTTTCCAACAATGCCGGAAGCGAGGTTTACAAGAATCCGTCGCTCGATTCGGGCCTAGTGATGTCGTCAAGACGGCACACAGATGACGATTACCCTCGTGGCAACAGCCTGGTCGCAAGCTGGTTACGCGGGCTGAGCCACCGATACGATTGGTTCCACCATGCATTGCTTTGGCTACGCCCTTCGTTCGATTGGTTAGGCCAGCGATTAGAATGGTTCGGTCCGCGATTGGAAGTATTGGATCGGTTAGTGCATCAGCACATCGGACATGATCCGCCTCTTCTCCTCATCGTAATTGTCGGCGCCATGTACGCACCAACCTGGATACTCTGGCTCCTCCTTCAGTTGAGCCCTTGGATGTTCTGGATCGCTTTGATCGCCTCAGCTACCTTGCTTTTTCGGATGGGGCTAGAGTTTGGCAGGAACTGGGACGGACTTCGCGAGATCTTCAGCCTGGATAACCTGTTGCCGGCGTGTCTCGTGCTGGGCCTGACTTTCGGCGTTTTTCTTCCCGTGTGCCGAGGCTTCTATGCCGCAATGGAACCGTTGTTCCGGATGTCCGGCTTTTGGGAGCTGCCATTGGGCGCGATTGTCATGTGGGGCCTGCCAGCGGTTTTGCTTGGAGCCCTGGTTCCTTTACTACGCCGCCCGTCACAAACGCCCCGCAATTGGTGCTTTGTTGGCTACGGTGCGGCGGCATTGCTTGTGACTGCCAGCCTGGCCAGCTTTGCATTTTCCGGCCACGGTTCATCAAGTGTCCAAGGAGGCTGGACAGCGCTCGGTCTCGCGGCTGTCGCTGCGTTGATCGGGCTGTTGTTTCAACGCGAGATTTTGATTGAGACGTATTGGCCAATCGCGGCGCTGGTGGTGGCTCTGGGAATTTCGGGAGCAACATCGCTCTCCCAGGACGTCTTCACGTTTTCGAAATTCGCGCAAAACTTGCAGGATGTAAATACGATCAAAATCGCGGACTCGCCAGTGAATGTGGCAGCCAAGCCGCCCGACGAAGCTAAGAAGCCAGAAGATCTCAAGATGGAGAAAGTCCTGCAAATCTGTATAACCGCGTCGTTGGGTTTTTGGCTGACGATGGGATTGCTGGCGTCCTGGTCGATTTACGAGCACAGCGATGAATCGCTTGTTTCGATGCGCACCTAAAATGGGCGCAGGGGGAGAGCCCATGACTCCGCCCCAGCCTTCGCACCCCACGAGGATTGAACCGCCCACAAGGAGCTGCTAAGCCGGATCGACACCGGTCCGCTCGCGGATTCCTCCCGAGAACCTACAGCCGGGAGAGCGATCGCTTGTGAGCGCTGAGTGAAGCGAACTCAAGAACAGCTTCGGATTGGCGAAGCCGTGATCCCCTGTCAAGGTACCGATTATGGCGAATAACTTGTTTAGCCGTGGCTCACACGACGCCGTCAAGCGGAACCAAGTACCGGACATCGTCGATCCGTCGGCGCCTAGTTTCCCTTCGTATCTTCCTCGAATCTGGGCGACACCGATTTTTATGTCTCACCTTCGAGCGAAATCGAGTCCGCCGGTGTCCTCACGCCCGGATCGCCTTGGTCGAGGCTGGTGAGCCAGCCCGTCCATCCCCCATCCGCGCTCTTATCGACGTGTACTAGCAACCGTCGCTGCCGGGGCCCCGCCTGCCAATCGCCCGCGATATCTTGCGCGAAACATGCGCTCCCGAATATCGCTAAACACGCAATTGTCCAGCCCACAGTTTTCATCCTCGGCACCTCGCTCATATCTTAACTTCAGATCTGGGGGCGCGTCGACGATGCGAGAATGCATCAAGTTGACGGTAAACACGCTAACCGTACAAGTGCCCGATAAGACGTATTTATCGGTGGCCTCCCATAGTTCGGTATTGTCGTTCCGTTCGTAATCCGGCAGCAGTGGTGAGCTCATTAGCCATACTCCCGGGGCCGCGACTCTAACGGTTTTCGAAGCTCGCTCGTAACCGTCTCGCAAATTTCCACAACCATAAACTGGACACTGATGCACCATTTCGTAGCGCATAGACTGGAAGCAGGATGGCCCGCCGGCTCTTGCGAGCGTTTCTATGGCTGCTGATTTTCGTGGTCGAGTTCGCCCTGTGTCTCGCGCTGTTCATCGGTGTGAGGGCTTTCCTGGCCGCGCGACGGCTCGATCGCGAGGCGCGGCAAGTCCGTGTGACCGCGCCGGCCGAGCACCCGCAATTGAACTTCGCCTGCCAAATGGAGACGGCCGCACTTCAATCCCTCTTCTCCGATCCGGATGTGATTCGCGATCTGCAGCAGCTCCACGCCGGGATCACGCTTTCGCTGATCGATCTCAGCCCCGGCCGCGCTCAGGTGGTCCGGCAACTGAATTCCGCCGGGATTCCGGTGGCGGCTTGGCTGGCACTACCAGGCGAGCAGGGCTATTATCTCAATGCCTCGAACGCTGTGCAGGCAGAGGTGCGCTTCACTGAATTTCAGAAGTGGACCGCGGATTCGGGGCTGCACTGGTCCGGCATCGGTCTCGATATTGAACCGAATCTTCAGGAGTTCACCAGCATAGGCCGCGCGGCCTCGGCCGCGCTCAAGCGGCTGTTCGATCCCGGTACCGTCACTCGCGCCCGGGCCGCTTATGGGGCTTTCATCGCCCGGATCAAAGCGGCAGGCTACAGCGTCGAAACCTACCAGTTTCCCTTCATCGCCGATGAGCGCGCAGTAGGCTCCACGCTGCTTGAGCGCCTGTTCGGCATCGTCGACGTTCGTGGTGACCGCGAGATTCTGATGCTCTATTCGAGCTTTAACCGGACCGCCGATTCCGCGCTCATCTGGCAGTACGGTCCATCCGCGCAGTTCATTGTCGTGGGCATCACGGCTGGCAATCCGCAGCCGGACACGCGTATGGGCCCGTTGAGCTGGGAGGAACTGTCGCACGACGTGATCGTCGCGAGTCATTTCTCGCCGGTGGTGGGGATCTACAATCTCGAAGGCAGCGTGCACCACGGATTACTTCCGCGGCTGCAGGCGCTCGACTGGAACCAGCCGGTCATCATATCCGCCGATCAAAACCGCCAGATGATCCGCTTTCGGGCTCGCGTGCAGGCCGCGTTGTGGACATTTGCGCGCCTGCCATACTTCGCGTTGGCGATTTTGATCGGCGACGCGTGGTATCTCCTGCGTCGTCGCCGGAGTTAGAATCCGCGTCGAATGGATGGCTCAACGATCCTTACGAACACTCGTGGGGACGGAATGGCATACACTAAAACAAGACCGCACCAGGAAGACCGCCATGAGCGCACTGCGACTCATCGCCGCATTTTGTCTTTTCCCCATCGCCCTGTCCGCTCAGCCCGTCAGCGACTCAATCCAGCGCTACCAGGACCAGCTCAGAGCCAACCCCCCGCGACTCCCTCGCGCATTACCAGCTCGCCGAGGCCTTTGTTCTTCAAAAAAACTACCAATCCGCCGCCAACGAATTCCGCGAGGCGCTCAACGGAAGTCTCGATCCGCGCTGGACTGAAGTCTGGTCACACCTGGGTCTCGCGAAAGTTTTCGACGCCAGCGGCCAGCACGAACGCGCCTCCAACGAGCTGCGCCAGGCCTTGCGAACCGGCGACGACACCGGAGGCGCGCAGGATGTCGCCTCGTCCCGCTTTAACCGAAGTAGCCCGCTATGAGCCATTATCGGAAGCAAAACTCCTCTAAATTCTAACCTCGTTTACGTCAAATCCTGAGTTTCCACAACTCCGTTCCTTTGCGCCGGTGGGTTGGCGTCGTTTCTCCGAGTGGCCCGTAATCCGGCCGTTGTCGGTCGAGCGCTAGGTTTCCTCGCGCGCGATTTCAGCCTGAACTAGCGGACTCAAAATCGTGCTCGCGGAACCGAACCTGGCGAGGAGGATGGCTGCTGCAATACATGCGCCGATGCCAATGATCGCATCGGCGAAAAAAGTGCCGGTAATGCCTGCGATCGAGTATGCATGCCCGTCAATCACGGTGAGGTGGGTGACGGGGATGTTGGTTGCGGCGGTAAGAAAGGCGAACGTAGTAGCAGCAAGTGGGTTATCGGGGCCAATGGCCTCGAACACGATAGCGATCTGGATTGAGAACGCGATTGCCTGGAACAGGAACTCACCAAAAACTGCCAGTGCGAAAGTGAAGCTCGTGTGGGGCAAGATGACAAGGCTCAGTGTGAACAGGCAGCCCAGGATGCCATTGGCGAAGTAGAACAAGCGCAAACGCGAGGACCGCTACCAAGTTCGCTCCACGATCCTGACCTCTCACGGTCTCGCGGTGGCACGAACAGATCGGCGATCCCACGCTGGCCGACGGAATCCTCGACCGGCTGGTTCATAATGCTCACCGCATCGAGATGCGTGGTGATTCGATGCGCAAGAATCGGGGGAAGGCGGCAGAGCGAAGCTAACATTCCGCCGTTGCCTTCACGACTTTCAACGGGATCGTCCGCCACCACACCCGAGCGGAAGAAATCCTGACGACCTTATCAAATCCTGCTTGTTAGCCTGATCATGAAAACCGAATACTCAGAAGAGCAGCGATGGCAAGACCTACAATCACTAACCCGACGCTTCCGATCAAGAACCCCTTGAAGTGATGAAAGTAGGGCTTAGGAATCACGATATGCTCCGTGCCCGGGAGGATGACCCAGCGTGGCTTGAACCAGCACACGATGAGCCAATCCAGGATGAGCAAGTCAACGAGGTTGAAGATAAAAAGCACGCCGAAGGCATAGGCAAAGAGTTCCCAGAAGGAACGAGTTCCCAGAGTCGCGGTTCGCCAAAGCAATGCCGAAGCAAAGGGAACCCCGATGAGCAGGCCGAGCAAGATAGACATCCGCCGCTCCTTCTCCGATTTAGGCGGGACGATCTCTCGAATCTCCTTAGGATAATGCCCTACGAATATGCGGGGGTTGAACCGCAGCAAGACGAGCAAGTATGTCGAAGCGACAACGGACAGCAATGCTCCATCTCGCGCGATGCGCATCGTATCTAACAAAGGACCATCCCCTCGATGCCGCAGTTGCCCGTCGTCGTGTGGATCTGGTACGGGCCGCGTTTATCGGCTACGGGCAGCAGCATGAGATTGAATCAGCTAAAGCTTACCAGACCAAAGAAGTGGTGTAGTGTTGAGCAGCTAAGGTCAGCCAGATTCGGAGCACGCTGTACGCGCTCCGGGTCACTGTGTGCTGAGGCGGGGACCAGGGCTGCCGCGCCTTTCCCCGCACCCCTTTCTCCGCTATGGGCAACTTCCTTCGCTGCGCTTCGGACAGGTTTTTCTTGACGAAGCCGAACACTTCCTGCACGATCGAGATGCCAGCGTCTCTACGCTCCGATGGTGTTCGGGATCATCCCGGAATGCCGTTCGGATTCCTTCCGGAATGAGCGTTCAGCTTCGCCGGAATCCCCAACCCCCACCACCGGGAATCCTGTTCTGAATCGACCCACCCCCGGTATCGTTGGGTCCTCCGGCTTACTTGTGCTTCGTAGCTTTCCTGTCACGCTTGAGCCCCTCCGCGGCTAGACGTTTCGCTGTCCGTCTCTCGGCTGCTACTGTGGCAGCTTTCTTGGCGCGGGCTGTGCGCTCCTCCGGTGTCATGTTCTTCGCTGCCGTCTTGCCGCCCTGCCTACCAAACTTTCGCGCTATCTCAGCCATTGCGGCGCGAATCTCCGCCGGAATCTTCAAGCTCATACCTTCGATCGTACACCTAACAGGGTATGGTGGCGTGAGTCGAGAAATGTCCGACAGGGCTATTGACTCCTTATGGGGTAAGCTGTCTTCTGAGCGTGATTCTGGTGTTCGATTCGTAAGGGGAATCGAACACTAGGGCGAAACGGGAACCGCGACAGTGTCAACTGGCACGGTCCCCTAAACAACGCGAAAGGTAAGTTTCACGATCTCTACCTCAGACAATACGGCAACCAATCAACGCGACGTATACCGCAAGGTCACGGACGCAATTATCAATGCAATAAAGCAGGGCGTGGCGACGGGGCGAATGCCCTGGCATACGTCCGGCAAGTTCGCTTTCTCACCTCTCAACGTAACGAGCCGGAAGCCGTACCGGGGCATCAACACGCTGTGTCTGTGGAGCGCGGCGCAAGCCAAGGGTTACAACTGGGCGGAATTGGCCACGTACCAGCAATGGCAGGACAAGATCGGACAGGTCCGCAAGGGTGAGAAGTCCACAACGGTAGTGTTTTGGAAGTTGCTGACGACTCGAAAGAAGGTCAGGACGGTGAAACGCTGTCCAGCTCTCGGAGCGTTTCGAAGGTCGGAACACGTGGCTTTGGATACCGAGGATTGCAGCTTCGCATCGCAACCAGAGACGAAAGGGAGCCGCTGGCGAGCCATACCTCAATCACT
>Ga0206847_10178_pt1 | contig 21269 bp, 19 predicted proteins | sample Alteio_BWOrgCont_17_FD_152880 | JGI IMG/M metagenome (GOLD analysis project Ga0206847, IMG submission 152880) | Enriched cells from forest soil in Barre Woods Harvard Forest LTER site, Petersham, Massachusetts, United States -... | ecosystem: Environmental > Terrestrial > Soil > Temperate forest >... | reverse complement strand
CCGTCCCCCCTGTGCGTACAGTCCGTCGAAATCTTTCGACATTCCGGCCAAGACCACATCCACCAGCTTCCTCACCCCGCGCAGCGGATGATCGGCTGGATTCCGATCCTCCAACGCCACATAACTGAACATCCCCGTTTGCAGTTGCTGATCGTCTCCTCGCATCCTTGCTTCTTACCACACCACCACCGGGGATGGGCAGTGGTTTTTCAACAACCTCCTAGAACCGGGTCTCATAAATAGTTTAATGATCCGCTGCGGCATTGCAGACTCGGGAGGACATGTGCCGACATGCTGGCCTACTGATCGGTCGGGCGGCTGTATAGGAACTGCAATGCCCGCGGGAACCTCTGTGCCCATGCCTCTTCGTTATGCGCTGCTCCCGGCTGCTCGACGACCAATAACCCTGGGATTCCGAGCCCCTGACGCTGAAGGGTATCTCGAAGCCGATGGACATTGTCCAATGCCTCACTGATCGAACCCGACGCCGATAAACCTTGTGAGGCCATCGAGCGAATCTGTCAGCTTCATGGAGAAGATAATTATCAAAAGCGTACAGCGAAGGGCTTTCGAGCAGCAATTTCCCAAATCATCCTGGATTCTTCATGACAGTGAAGAGCGCGATGCCAGCTCCATAAGAAGAGCCACCAAGCCCTGTCTTCGCTGGGTCAGGGTCGGTATGATACTCACGATTGATGAAAGGCATCACCTCATCCAGCAGGAACTTAATCCAGCAGGGACTTAGGGTAGTCCTTGCCGAGAACTCTGGGCATTTGGGGCCTGAGGGTCTCGTCCGGGAAGGGCAGGTACTCCTTCGGCCTTTCTGCCTTGCCTTGCGTTATCAATCCCCACGATGATGAGCGCCAGTCATCATCGCTAGGCTCCTCTGGTTCATCTCGCAAGCACTCTAACTTGACCGCTTGTGGAAAGCAGAGAGCTTAATCAGAGTCTACTTAGATACGATGTACGTTGAGTGACGCCGAAAAGAAGGCAGGTCTTCACGTGCTACGCATCCTGTTTGCCGCGAAGCGATGCATCCAGCAAGAGGTGCGAAAATGCCACCTACGATGGCAATTGCATGCCGGAGCGATTGTTCCCTGAACTCCGCTCTTGAGTAGCACGACAAGAGACTTATCGAGGTCGGTAAATGAGCCCTTGGCAAATGACAGTCCTAATGAAGCCTCAAGCGGCAAACCCTACGTTCGGCCCCTGCACACCTCCCTTTCAAAAGACAGGGGCCTTCCCCACACGCCGACGCAACTCATACTTTCGTTGTGGTTGAGCCTTCCTTCAAGGAACAAGCTTGAACACAGTTCCTACTCCAGAGGTTCCCCCAGCGGAAGTAGTACCATAGAGCTTACCGCTCCTGTCTCGCACTAAATCCATGTACAGAGGAGTTGCCCCATCCGTTCCGCCAGTAAAGGTGTGCAACACAGTCAACTGACCAGTAGGTGCCAAGAGGAATACGGTGCCAACTTGATTCGCTCCTCCCTTTGTTGCTGTACCATAGAGTTGGCCTTTAGAGTCGCGAACCACTGCCCCGGTTGGCATCGCGCCGTCGGTGTCGCCAGTGAAGCTATATAACACTTTCTCTTTCCGTGTCTTCCCAGTTATCTTAAATACCGTGCCTTGACCCGTCGTGCCGCCAATGGTAGTTGTGCTGTAAAGATTCCCCTTTGAATCGATGGTTACATTTGCCACTGGCGTTCCCCCGTCAACTCCGCCAGTAAAAGCGTATATGGTGCTCAACTGACCCCTTGCACTCAATTTGAACACCGTGCCCTTCCCGTTCGCACCGAAGGCACTCGTTGTGCCATACATATTCCCGGCAGCATCTCGCACAAGACCAGCGTATGGTTCACCTCCGTCGTCGCCGCCAGTAAAACTGTAAAGTACAGTCTCCGTGCCAGCCTTATCTAGCTCGTATATTGTGCCCAGGTTAGAGCTACCTCCGTTTGACGTCATCCCGTACAGGTTGCCAGCGGCATCCCGAATCAGGCCGGCTGGGTAGCTCCCATCCGTAGCTCCGCCACCAAAATCATGGAGATCTGTCTCGGTGCCATCAGCCTTCACGACGAACACCATGCCAAATCCCTTGCTACCACCAACTTCCGTAGTACCATAAAGGTTACCGGCAGCATCGCGAATTACCGGAGCCTCAGGATTCTGGCCATCGGGGTTGCCTGAAAAGGTGTGTAGCACCTTCTCATTCCCAGTCTCGCTCAACTTAAACAGAATGCCAGTTCCGTAGCTGCCCCCTCTGTATGTAGTGCCAAACAGGTTGCCCTTCGCGTCACGAATCACACCGGCATACGGTTGGTCACCGTTTACTCCACTGAAGCTATACAATGTCGTAAACGTTTGCGCCGATGCTATCTGGCCCGCAAAGAGTGCCAAGAAAAGGCATATCGGTGCCGCCAAAGTAAGTCGTCTTACCTTGTGAATCTGTTCACCATGTAGACCCGTCATCGCATTGTCTCCTCTTCCACGTTTACGAATAGTGATTGCAACTGTACGAATAAGTTTCGATGTCGGTACTGCGCTGGAATTAGCGCCATAGCCGCTCATCTATTTTGGCGACTCGAACACAACCCCACAACCGTGTCCAGAGCATGCATAATCATTGCCGCCATCAAAGCCAGTGCCCAAGAGGCTACCTGCTGAGCTAGGTACCATACCACTTTCGGGGTTTCCGCCGTCTTTCCCCCCTGTAAACTTGTAGAGCACCGTCTGCTTCCCTGAGGCGGACAGCGTAAACATCAGGCCGCAGCCTGAGTAACTTGTATAGTAACCGCCAGGGCAGCCAGCCAGACCGCCTGCCTCAGTCGTCCCATACAAATTGTGGGATGAATCCAAGACCAAACCGCCGATTGCGCCAGCACCGCGGCGTCCAATCCCTGGAAAGCTATAGATCACGGTGTACTTGCCAGCTGCATCTATCTTGAAGATCGTTCCACAACCCGGCGTGGACGAGAATATGGGCTGGCATGACCCGGTGCCACCCAGTAAGGTCGTTCCGTAGATATTGCCGGTTTCGTCCAACGACACGGGTCCCACGGGCGACCCCCCGTCCCCATGGATGCCGCTGAAGATATGAATGAAGGTCTCGTGTCCCTTGGGATCGATCTTGGCAATCGAGCCGCAGCCGAAGGCAACAAAATGATTAACTTGAATGCAATTTTGAGAGTACCGACTTGGACCGCCGGTCATGCTGGCAGCGTAAAAATTACCTCGGGCATCTCGAGTTAAGCCTAGTACTGCCGTACCGTCATCTTGCTTGGCACCAAAGTTATAGAGTACGGTCAACTGTCCGCCGGTGCCCAGTTTGAATAGGACCCCGCTTCCATACGCTCCGCCACCGTACGTAGCACCATATAGATTGCCAGCGGCGTCTCGAATGATACCTGATGAAGGCGTTGCACCGTCCGCCCCCCCTCTGAAGGCATAAAGGACAATCTCATCCCCCTTCCCATCGGTGGAAAGTCTGTATATTGTTCCGCTGTAATATGCGCCCCCAGTCCAGGTTACGCCGTATAGATTGCCGTCAGCGGCTATGGCTAACTGACCCATCGGCCATGCTCCGTCCGCACTATTGCTTCCAATGAAACTGTGTAGGATTGTCTCGTGGCCCTTTTTATCCAGTTTGAACACTGTCCCCAATCCAAACTCACCCCCACCTAACGTGGTGCCGTAGACACTCCCGTCATGTCCCACGAGAAGTGGTGCAGACGGCCCCTGAGGATTCTCTCCGTCGTTGGAACCTTTGAAGGCATAGAGCACAGTCTCCTTCGTACGATTGTTAACGGAGTGCTGTCGATACGGTTGTTGTTGCGCTGACGAACGGCGACTTCCAAGCAACCCACATGCCACAATTAAAGTGATTAAGATAGGCACTGCAACTCTGTCTGCTGTTGAAATTGTGTTACGCCGTCGCCCCGTGCTTATCATCATGTTTTCCCTCGAGTTGTGGACTTGGCATTGAGTCTTCGATCGAGCGTATGACGAGGACCACTTCAAACCGCTGCTCTTATTTCTCCGGTACATTGCGATCGACCCCATCTGGGCCAGTTCATTGCAACACTCTTATCACCGACAGAAAAGACAGTCCATTTAATTCGATTGAACTAGACGTAAATGAAATGATGCCATATCAAAACGAGAGAACCCGGGGTGCACTACATCAGTTCTGTGTCTTAAACTTGACAGTCCGTCACGGTAACGCTATCGGGGCCGGGGTGGCCAAGTCCATTCCACAAAGGCACGATCCATCGCAATTCCACCCCGCGGCGCTTCAGTTTCGTTGCCAGCTCAAGGAGAATCAGATTTTTCGGGGCCAAGACTAGGGGAAGCGATGCCTAGAGGATTGAACCGTTCTTATCAAGATAAGAAGCGTCATCGGGGACCTTCCTGACCCTCTGCGGACTCCTCGGAACCTTCGAGCACCTTCGGTTGGGGAGCCGGAAACCAGCTCGCATCCTTACCCGGCTTTTCTATGTAACGTGGCAAACTCTTGGCGAACTTAAGAACCGATTCGAGTTGATCGTCGTCGAGACCAGAGGCCGCCGAGCGAAGTTTCAAGTCCCTGACGGTGAGGTTTGACGACACGTGAGCGGTGACGCTTCGCGACGGCGCGTTCAACCCGAACAGCTCCGAGAAATCCGACATGATCGCGCGCCATGCGTTCGCCTGATCCGGCGCGAGATCGCCGCTGAGAACGTTGTCCGCGTTTTCGAGCAGAGCGTGACCGACCCGGCGCTTCAGTTCCTTGATCTCGGTCGAATTCTCTGTGAGGAAAAGCTTGTCTAACGCTTTCAGGTCCGACCACAGTGTGACCCGGCTGATTTGTTCGTTCTGCATAATTTCCTCTCGTGTCTCGCCGCTCTTCACTCGTTCGATGATCCGGCGACGACGCGCCTCGCGGTTCGGTTCACTCATGGTTCCATCCTTTCTTGATTGAATTCATTCGGACTGTTCCTTTCTCAGTGCATAAGGTCTTTGGTTGGCTCTAGTGCCGGTGAGTTCGATTACGATACCTTCTTTTTTCAAACCCTCGACGGACACATCGAATATCCGCGTTCCCGCGCGCCGTGCGTTTACAGCGTCACTTAGGCTCCGGCGAGTTAGTCTGCCTTTTTGTCGCAACGCGCGAACGATCTTCTGTTGCATCATTGCCAAGGGGTTGTCAGCCGGGACACTAAACAACGCCTGACGTTGCGAGAGCTGGTAGTCGCCGAGCTTGCACGCTTTCCGCATGGTCTCGGCGGTGATGGTCTTCTCATCAAGCAACCACGTCAGGTGAAGCGCATTGCGAAGTACGAGGATGTTCAAGCGCGCGGTGATTTCCCGTTGATCGTCGAGGTAAGCGCGGTCGATCTCCATGATTCGCCCCCACCACTCATCTAAGACCGCATACGCCTCGGCACTTACCTCGGCGTGAAAAGGACTTGTCTCCAACTTTTCGAGCTTCGCAACGAGCGCCGATTTGACCGGACGAAGGCTTACATCAGGGAGATGGCCGACACGCCGGGTTTCATCATTGCGAACGAGAGTCAGCCGTGATAGAAACCCCGTGCCAATGCCGCGCGAGATGGCTTCCTCAAACGTCCCTGGCTGTGTGGAGGTGATGAGAGATAGGTCGATGATTCGCGGTACATCTTCCAGTTTCCGGCTCTTTGTGATGGAGGGAACAACAAAACGTGAATCAAACAGCTCGCGTAACTGAGAAAGCAACGCGGCGCCAGAGTTCTCGATGCGCGTCTTGTCCAAGAGGCTGTCAAGCTCCGCAGGATTCAGCAACACTCGGGCGCATGTCATCCCGGCTTCGTACAACCCCGGCTCGCTTCCGGCGTTAGTTTCAACCGCGCCGATCTGTTTCCATTTCGGTCTGGTACCCGCGCTCCAGATCAGGTCGCCGACCTCCATCTTCTCGATGTCTTCAAAACAGCACTTGAACAAATTGATCGCCTGCCGAATGGCCGTGCCTTTCCCGCCGCTCATCCAGCCGATGAGCAAGAGGTATTGACGCGCGCTCATGCCCTGAATGTCGCCGTACAATTGGTTTCCAGCGACCGTACCGACAATTGTTTTGAGCGCCTCGATGAAGAACTCGACGGGGATGTAGTTGCCACGAGTGCATTCCTTGCCGAACACGCCGTACAACGTGCCGTCCCAAACCTCGACGGGGTACGGCATCACCGGCGACGCCGGTTCGATTTCGGCTTCCTCGCTCTCCCATCGGAAGAGATACGGCGCGCTACCTGCCTCAACGATCAGGCGGTATTCTCTCCAGGTCATCTTTTCGCAGCTCGCGTGATGACACTGGAAGCGGATGTGACCGTCGAGAACCACGAGCCGTGTCGCGGTCGTATGCGGATGCCGGTCGCCGTGTTTCCCACGACACGCCGGATTCTGAATCGCGAGCCATTGACCTTCAGGACCTTCTTCGAGCTGTTGTCCGTAATGCTGACACCAAGCCTTCAGATCAGCGACGGTCGCCGGTCCGTTCGAGGCCGGAGTTATCACAACCGCTTTCGGCATCGTCGCGATGGACGCGATCACCGCTCCGAGCTGTTGAGTGGTGACCGGACCTTCCTTCCCAAACAGCGGGTCGGGAGGAAACAACCGGCTGCGATGATGAGGTCGCTCATTGCTGGGAGTGCCTTTCCGATTCCACGAACCATAGGCGCGCGTGATGCGCCTGGCATCGGATACCTTGGTGTCGATCTCGACGCCGTCACCGTCGAACTTCAGCGCAAGTGCTTCGAGGAATCGCTTCACCAGAGACGTGCTTGCGTCGTCATTCGGCAGATCGACCGAAACCAACAGGTGATAGCCGTTGCCGCTGTCCGCCTGGACGATGTAGGGAGCCGCACCGATACCGTTCTGGGTGAGGAACATGAGAAGTTCTTGCGCGCGGACATACGTCTTCTCTTTTTCCTCGCGAGTTGCCGGTCCGAGCGTCTTCAGTTCTTCAGGCCGGTCAAGGTCGATGAGAATCCAGCGTCGGCGCGTGATGTTCGCGCTGGTACATGACTCACCCTTCCGCGCCTCGTGCATCCGATTGAGGCCACGACTCGCGAATCCGGGAAGGTTGTCGCGGTTGAGTTCGTTCAGGCTGAGATAGACGTTGTATTTCTTCGAGAGGTCCAGGTCGTTGAGTGCCGCGATCAGAAGAGTCTCGTCATCGAAAGCGCCTTCGAGTGGCACGTTCGAGTCGCTCAGAGCAATGAGAAGGACGAGGCCACGGAAGAACCGCAGGAACATGCTGGTGTAAGAGCGCCGCACCGCGTTCATGTCGGCGACAAGAGCCTTCAGTTGCTCGTCTGTAGGCAGTTGTTGTGTGATGGAGATCATGCGAGGTCCTCCTCATCGAGAAGGGGAACGTAGCCGCTCTGGGCATCAATGAAGTTCTTGCTGATTTCACGAGCTGATGTTCCCAAGGCTCGAAGGCTTTCGTTGGAATCGCGAAATAGCTTCAGAGCTTCGAACTGGGCTTTTCGGCGGCCTGGGGAAATCGTTTGTTGAATGCGTTTCATGCAAGCATCATGACCCGCAATCAGAAGTGTGTCAGCCCACGATTGTTCAATGAAAAGTTACGGTTACTTCAGGTGGTTACGTGTGGTTACCTTCGAGGGAATGGACAACACCGATGAACCATTCCAGCGACCTAACTCGACAGCGACAATAGGAGCACATGAACTGCTCTGAGTGCATCAGGCTCCGTGAGGCGGGTGTGCAAGACCACTGTACCGCTTGCTGCAACAGACGAGCGGATGAGGAGAAGCGTCGGCGTCAGCGGATCGCGGTGCGGAAACTAAAACTCACTTCACCACGATTGATGACCCTGAAGGACCGAGAATTGAGACTCACCTGCTGGGCGGACGGTGAGTGTTGGACAACCGGCGATGAGATTCCCTTGCCGACCGACTCCAAGAAAATTCGGCGGTTTCGACGAGCACTGAAAAAGCTGAAGCGGGCGATTCGCCGTGAAGAGATTCGGATCGGAACCCTGCATTACGATTACAAGAAAATCGTAGCTTTGGAGCGATCACTCGGTTTAGCCGGACCGTTCGATGAAGAGGCAGCTCGACGATACAGAGCTGAGCAAGAAAACTATCTCCAACAGATGTCTCAGACGCCGGAAGGACGGGCCACCTTGGAAGCTTGGGACCGTTGGGAGAGACAACAGGATTTAATATACGGTGTCTGGCGACCGGCTATCCGGGACGCGCAAATCAAGACCGAAGCGGCTCACGCCTGAACCCCGGTGCTGGAAACGACCCCAGTGTGTGTGTAAAAGTTGAAGAAAAAAAACTCTCTGACCGCAGTTTGATACCGGGTTGATACCGGGTTCTATTGTTTTCAACACGTATTTTTTTCTCGATCCTTTGTTTTCAACACAACACTACACACATACACACACTGACTACCTTCGTTGACACCAAGTTTCAAACATCCTCAACGTCCTAACGACCGCCTTGGCTTAACCAAGCTTAACCAAAAGTGACGGCACTTGTGACCGCAGTTTGTGCTTGATACCGGGTTTCATCCGGGTTGACCGCAGTTTGATCGCAGTTTACCTGGACCTGGTTCGTGAACGCGTCGTGAAAAGGGCGTCGGCGTTCTTACAACGTAGTGCACCCTTCAAAGGGCGCGCTGTGGGCGCGATCCGCGCAGGCAACTCCTTTGCTTACAGCATGACCCTCTAGTGAGCTAACAGAGCATCATCGGCAGACGCGCATAAACACTAGCGATTTCACCGCTTTCGATTCTAAGGCCCTAGGAGCGACCGCCGAGTGCCGTTCCGGTCGCTTGACGTGGTAACTCGCACGCCTGGGTTACCTTCTGCCGGAAAATCGTGGCTATAAAGAGGCTGGACGTAGTGCCAGAATCGACGTGTGAACAGGCCAGCTCCAGTGCTAGAATGCCAGCCGCGCTACCAGACCGGAAAGGGCATCTCGATGTCTCGCCGGTCAGGTCAAAACGGTTGGATTGCATTTCGCAAAGGCATCTACTATGCCCGGTTCTGGATCGATGTTCCTGGAAGATCGACGCGGCTCTGTAAACGCGTTTCCATCTGTCCGGCTTCAGGACCGGGTTCACTCAACGCTTCCGAACGATCACGACGACTCAAACAAATCCTCGTGGAGTTCGGAGCCAACAACGAGGTCACGGCACGTGCGACTCAGGCCGCGAATCTCGGCATTACTCTTCAGGAGCAATCAACGCGATGGCTCGAATCGGTACAACGCCGGAAGCGGAAGCCGGTCAAGCCTCGCACCGCGCAAGCCTGGAAGAGTCACCTCAAGTACATCAACGGGAAGATCGGCACGATGCAACTCGCTGACGTGAACAACCGCAACATGAAGGAGTTCGTCGCGATGATGGCGACCGAGCAGAAGGCGGGAGAGCCGCGCTTCTCGGCGAAGTCGATTGAAAGCTATCTCGCGGTCATCAAGTCCGTCGTCGCTTCTGTGAAAGATGATCGAGGCGCGACGGTGTATGCGGTGAAGTGGGACGCTGAATACATGGACGTGCCGGTCGTCGAAGAGCAAAACACTCCCGTCTTCACAGCCAAGGAAATCGAGACTATCATCTCGAAGGCTGAGGGTCAGGATCGATTGCTCTATGCAGTGCTCGCGGGAACCGGGCTGCGAATCGGGGAAGCCTTCGCACTCAAGGTGGAGGACATTCAAGGCACGGTCCTTCACGTGAAGTCGAGCGCGTGGGAAGGAACACTTTGCAGTCCGAAGACGGTGAACGGCAAGCGCGAGGTCGATCTGCATTCGTCGCTTGCTGAAGCTCTCCGCGTTCACATTGGTGAGCGCGCGACCGGCTACGTGTTCCCGTCAGGACGCGGGACGCCGCTTCGCAAGTCGAACTTGTTGCGGCGGTCGCTTCACCCGATTCTTCGCGAGATGGGGAAACCGCTGTGCGGGTTCCACGCCTTCAGGAGATTCCGCGCCTCGCATCTCGATAAGGAGATGGTTCCCGAAATTCTCATTCACATTTGGATGGGACACTCGAACAAGGACATGCAGCAACGCTACTCGCGTAGTGGCGTGAAGATCGACTCGCTGTTCCGCACAGTCACCGCTCAGCGCGTTGGTTTGGGGTTCGAGTGCAACGTAACTGCCAAAACAACCTGTGAATCGCGCCCAATCGCGCCCACAGTGAGCAACGCTAAGTTGTTGAAAGGTTGGTCGGGGAGAGAGGATTTGAACCTCCGACCCCCTGGTCCCGAACCAGGTGCTCTACCAGGCTGAGCCACTCCCCGACGAACTGCACGGTCGCCTGCGAGAAGAACTGCAGCGCGGGCGCGCAGCAGATGAATCCCGCAGCCAGGAGTGATTATATCACCGTGCTTCCGCGGCATGCTCTGGTTGGCGGAGGCTTTGGGTTCGGCGATGCCGAACTGCGACTCCGCGCAAACTCAAGGTTTCGCCGGGCGCCAAGCTCTACCGCAAGCCCTGAAGTCGTGTCTTTCTCCATGGATCCGTCAGCTTGTCATGCCCTCAAGTTCGTCCAGGGTTTTGGCCCAGCCCACAGCCGCATGCCTCGAAGTGTTAGACTTTCTGGTTTCATACGGAGGGAATCGTTCATGTACATTCATCGCGTAGGAGTGGTCGGCGCGGGCACGATGGGGAACGGAATCACCCATGTGCTGGCGCGTAGCGGTTACCACGTCGTGCTGTGCGACGTGGAACAGCGGTTTCTCGATCGGGCCCTGGAGACGATTGGCAAGAACCTGGATCGCGAAGTGGCCAAGAGCAAGATCACTGCGGCCGACAAAGCAACGGCTATGGGACGAATCCAGCTGGTCGTAGATCGCGGCAAGTTGTCGGACTGCGACTTCGTGGTCGAAGCTGCGACCGAGAAGTTTGCCATCAAGACGGAAATCTTCCGCGACCTCGATCGCATCTGCCCGCCGGAGATTATCCTGGCTTCGAATACGTCGTCGATATCGATCACCAAGCTGGCAGCCTTGACCAAGCGGCCGGAGAAAGTTATCGGGATGCACTTCTTCAATCCGGTGCCGGTGATGAAGCTGGTCGAAGTGATTCGAGGGCTGGCAACAGCGCAGCCGACGTTCGAGACGGTACGCGACCTGGCGCTCAAGTTGGAGAAGACGCCGGTCGAGGTGAACGACGCGCCGGGATTCGTTTCCAACCGCGTGCTGATGCCGCTGCTGAATGAGGCCATGTACACGGTGATGGAAGGCGTGGCCACGCCGGAAGCTGTGGACGAAGTATTCAAGCTGGGCATGGCGCATCCCATGGGGCCGCTGACCCTGGCGGATTTCATTGGGCTCGACGTCTGCCTCGATATCATGCGCGTGCTGCTGGATGGGCTGGGCGATCCGAAGTATCGGCCATGCCCGCTGCTGATCAAGATGGTGGATGCGGGCTGGCTGGGAAGAAAGAGTGGGAGGGGGTTCTATAAGTATTAACGGCGCGGCACTTGGCACTCAGCATTTAGCAGCGGACCCATCGTTCCGCTTCGCGCCAGTCGGCATGACACATCCCATAACGGCGAACCAACTTTAGGAACTATGCCGATCTACATATCCATGCTGCGCGGGATCAATGTTGCCGGGCACAAGCTGGTCAAGATGGCCGCGCTGCAGGCGGCATTTGAAGCGCTTGGATTCGAGCAGGTGCGGACCTACATTCAGAGTGGCAACGTGGTGTTCAAAGCTGCCAAGAGTTCTCCGGTCAATCTGAGCCGGGAGATCGAAGGGAAGATTCTGGATGAGTTCGGGTTCGAGGTGCCGGTGATTACTCGAACGTCCGAGGAAATGGGCGGGGTGATTCGAGTGAATCCGTTTCTCAAGGAGAAGGGAATCGACCTGTCGAAGCTGCATGTAACTTTCCTGTCAGACGTGCCTGCGCTGGCCGCCGTGAAAGCGTTCGAATCACTGGCCGTGAAACCTGATCAGTTCCGGGCTTCGGGACGCGAGATCTATTTGTATTGTCCGAATGGCTACGGCACTACCAAGCTGTCGAATAATGCGTTCGAGAAAGTGTTGTCGCTGTCGGCCACGACGCGAAACTGGAACACGGTGAACAAGTTGTATGAGATGTCGCTGGAGCCGAACTGAGAGGCGCGGCTCGACTCGACAGTGCGAGCAATTCTTTGCGCTCTGTGTGTCTTCCTTTCCTCCCTTTGCGGTGGAAGGCTTTTGTGGGGCCGATAGAAACAGCTTGACCGCAAAGGTCGCTAAGTTTTCGCGAAGGCCGCAAGAAGAGCAGCCGCAACATCGGCGGAACGAACCTGGCTCCGGCGGAGGATCGCAATTCGAAAATGACTGGGCAGCAAGGGTCCCGAGGTGACGCGAAGATTTATCTGCTGGGCGGAATGCTTGGCATTGGCGCCGGCGTCCTTGATGTGAAGGTCGGAGACCTTTTGCTGACCGCCCTTGTCGTGCTTTGCTCGACCATGCTGCTGGCCATGTTGCGTCCGGAGCGGCCGTGGCGCTGGATTATCATGGTTGGCGTTTTTGTGCCGATTCTGCAGGGGCTGGCATACTTTTTTTTCACCGAGAAGCCCTACCGAGCCCAAATTTACGAATCGTTTCTCGGATTTCTGACTGGCATCGCCGGAGCCTACGGCGGAGCGGTAATGCGCCGGGCATTGAATGAATTGAGGAAGTAACGATAGATCAGTTCACTTTTCGAAAAAACGGGGTATGCCCCCTACCCACCGGTCTAGTGGAATCATCGAGTTGACTTTTCCCCGCTAACATATAGATTGTAAATGGCTTACAGGTATAATCTAGATTTCTAAGGAGTTATAGGCCTCAAGCTTGACTTTATTTACCGGCTATACCTGGGGGTGGTCGAGTGCCGGTCTGAGGTTGAGGAAACGGTGAAGTCGCCGGATGCCACGGGTAAGCGCGTGAACTAAATAATGTTCGGAGGCTAACCTAGTATCGTGGTAATATTCCTGTCGCTCGCCTCTAGCCGGAAGCGAGGTTTTGGGGCGGAGGTTCTCTATGAGCGGACGGCGCGCGGTTTGGACGAAAGTATGCAGAGTGGCCCGAACCTCCGCGGTTTTGGCAACTTTCGCCGGGTTGCCGCTGGCGCAGGGCCAGAAGTTCAAAACTCTCTACTCGTTTACCGGGGGCAACGACGGTGGACAACCGCACGGGCCTTTATTGCTGGACGAGAAGGGCAACGTGTTTGGCACGGCTTATTGGTCCGGCAACGGCCTCGACAACGGCACGGTATTCAAGGTGAGCGCAACCGGGAAATTCACCCTGCTGTATGCCTTTCCGGGGCAGGGTAGCAATGGGCAATACGGGGCGAACCCTGATGGAGGTGTGGTTCGAGACAGTAAGGGCAATTTCTATAGCACCGCCGAGTCCGGCGGACAATATGGGTTGGGGGTGGTGTTTAAGCTCTCACCTGCGGGAGAGGAAACCGTACAGCACGACTTCAACGGGAGTTTTACTGACGGAGCAACTCCTACTTCCTCGCTGCTTCCCGCACCCTCCGGGATTTTCTATGGATCGACCCTTGAGGGGGGCAGCGGCAAATGCCGCGGCCTGCCGCACGATTGCGGCATCGTGTTCAGTATTGACCAAAAATCCAATTTCACGATTATTCATGACTTTCAGGGTCAACCCAGGGATGGCTTCGGACCTTGGGGGAATTTGGTACAGGATGCCCAAGGGAACCTCTACGGTACAACCGCGGGTGGTGGTGATCAAGCTGGACTCAATTGCGATGGCCTGCTGTATGGCTGCGGCGCGGTCTTCAAGCTATCGCCGAATTCCGACGGGACCTGGACCGAGACCCTGCTATACAGTTTCACTGGAGGCGTCGATGGGGAGGAGCCACTGGGCCTGGCTCTGGATGCTCAAGGCAATCTTTACGGCGCAGCTTTGTTTGGGGGGAACCCGGCGTGTGTTGGCGGCTGCGGCACATTGTATAAACTCGATGCAGCGGGCAACTTTACCGTCCTGCACAGTTTCACCGGGGGAAAGGACGGCGCAGGACCCGGAGGGGTGCTTCTCGACCCATCCGGCAACTTTTATGGTGCTACAGCTGGCGGCGGAAACTCGGGATGCCGCTTTGGGTGCGGCGTTGTCTTCAAGCTAGATACCAAAGGCAAGTTCACGCTGCTGCACAGTTTTAGTGGACCAGATGGAGATAACGCGGGCTTCTTGATCTTTGACAAGACAGGAACCATCTACGGAACAACCGGGTCGGGCGGAACCTCCAACTGGGGAACAATCTTTGAAGTCAAACCCTGAGGAAGATGGGCCGAACCCGTGGAGTTCGCGGCCCCGAACTACGGTGCAGAGTGCCCTTGGTTGAAAGCGATGGTCAGCCAGGAGAGTGAATCCGTCAACGGGAAATGGTATGCATTTTCTGCGAAAAGTATGCACTTTCTGCTTTTTTGTAAGAACTAGCTAGCTTCTCGTGCCGGCCGCGCGAAACTTGGCCGGAGACAGAGACTGTTGTTTCGTGAAGAAGCGTGTAAAATCGCATACCCGGCGATATCCCAAGCCAGCCGCAATGACCTTGATCGGAAGCTCCGTGGTCATCAAGTGTTTGGTAGCGGTGAGAAAACGTTGTTGCTTAGCGTACTCGCGGAGGCCCATCCCGGTATTGCGATGGAAAAGCCGAGCAGCGTAAGCGGGGGAGATTCCTAGTTTCAATTCCCGGCAGGCGTGTTCCAGGTTCCAGTCCATAGCTCCGCTATGGGCACGAATGGCCTCGATGAGCTGGGCGACTCGCCGGTCCATATTGCAACCTCTCCGGCAGAACCGCAAAGTAGAAATGGCAGACGACTTTGCGCGAAGTGGTAGCCCGAAGCAGGGTGAGCAAAAAGTAGGAGAATATTACCTACTAAAGCGGGGCTGGCAAAAACAAACTGAAATTGCGGCTGATACGTTACCCCAAGGGCCCCCCAAGCGAAGCGGTCATGTCCTGTGGGTATCTGGTTCTCCTGATTTTGATTCCCTACAGTTAAGTGTTCCCCCAGAATTGCCACCGGGCTAAGTGTATGAAATGTCAGCCTTTCCAGCGGTAGGCGTCGGGCTGAGGCAGTCCGAGATGGGCCAGCACGCGGTAACCAAATTCCCGCGCCATGTCCTCTAAAGAATGGGGGAGATTGTACAGGGCGGGGATGAGGGGGAAGACGGTCGCGCCGGCGTCGGCGGCCCGGTACATGTTGCGGATGTGGATTTTGTTGAGCGGGGTTTCGCGAACGCAGAGCACCAGCGGGCGCTTCTCTTTGAGGCAAACGTCGGCGGCACGCTCGATGAGATGGCTGGCGTCGCCGTTGGCGATGCGGGACAGGGTTCCGACGCTGCACGGCAGGACGACCATGGCGTCGGCGGGATAGGAGCCGCTGGCGATGTTGGCTCCGATGTCGGAATTGGCTTGCTGGTGGATTTTGCTGGAAGCGTGGCCGAGCACGCGCTGGACGAGTTTGTCGCGGCCGGGGAGGGCGAGTTCTTCGGCCAGGACGCGCAAGGCGCTGTCAGAGGCGATGAAGTTGACGGTTTGAATGCGCTGGTCGCGCTCGACTGCCAGCAGGAATTGCTGGAGAAACAGCGATCCGCTGGCGCCGGTGGTGGCGACGGTCAGGTTTTGCGGGAGATGGTTGGGCAAATAAGGCTCCTGAAGTTGTGAGCATAGGGAGCGCGGGAAGGCAAGTCAAGGACGTTCGGTAAACGACGACTTAAACATGGCAACTTCTACCACTCTAGGAACCCGGCGCAATGCGGCGCAGCTTCATGCGCTGACGGATGTGGAACGCGAAGTGCGGAGCAATGATCGCAGCACTCGCAGAAAGTATCTGCGCGACTTTGTGGAGGCGTTTCGGTCTTACCAGGGGATCATTGATGAGGCGGAACTTGCCGCGATGATTGCTCCGGCGGACATTGTTTTAGTTGCCGACTATCATGCTCTGCCGGCGTCGCAACGCTACGCCGCGACGCTGCTGGAACGGCGGGCACAGCCGGGGGACCGTCCGGTGGTGCTGGGCATGGAAGCGATATTCTCCCGGCATCAGCATGTCGTCGATGCTTGGTGGCGGCGAGAGATCTGTGAAGAAGAATTTCGGCAGCGGATTCGTTTTGATCTTGACTGGAATTACGAGTGGGATCCTTTCTATGAGTTGCTGGTGACGGCCCGTGAGCACGCGGAGGCCATTTATGGGCTGGATTGCATGCCGCGCGGTGACCTGCGAGGGGCGGCGACCCATGACCGTCACGCGGCGGAAAAGCTGGCTGAAATCAGCGAGCGGCATCCCGATGCAGTTGTCATGGTGCTGTTTGGCGAATCGCATCTTGCTCCGGGGCATTTGCCGCAACTTCTTCGCCAGCGGTTGCCGGAGAAGCGTCTGCTCACCGTGTTGCAGAATGTCGATACGCTTTATTGGAGCGCTGCCGGGGAACTGCGTGAGAGCGTGATGTCGGTTCGAGTCGACGACGGCGTGGTGTGCGTGTTCAATTCGACGCCGCTGGAGAAGTACGAACATTACCGGATGTGCCTGGATCGTTGGAGCGGAAATGATGACGACCCGCCCGATCTCAATCCGGCGGTCTACAACGTTCTCCAGGGAGTGGTGCGGGGGCTTGGCATTAATCAGTACTCGGCGCGAAACGGCACCCAGCCGAAGTTTCTGGTGGACCTGCTGCCCGAAGTGTATTGCAATCCGAGAGAAGACCATTTGAGGAATCTTGCGGGCGGCGCGGAAGACGGGTGGCTGAAGAGACTTGAGGAACGCGGTTGCGCATATCTTCCCGCCGCCAATACTCTTTATATTCGCGAGTTTCGCATGGCGTACGTGGCGGAGGAGATGACGCGGTTTCTGCATCATGCCTGCCGCGGATTGCCGGCTTGTAGCAGGCGCTCTGACGAACCGGTGGAAACGCAAGCCGCGCTTCTGCGATTGACGGTGGAAAATTGCCTGGGCTATTTCGGATCACGCCTGCTTTGTCCGACTCGTCCTGCGATTCATGACGATGATCTTGCGGAGGTTGCTCCAGGGGAGACGATGACGCAGATGCTCGATCCCAGCAAGCTGGCGTCGCATTTGAACGCGCCCCAACGGCTGAGTCAGCAACTTGGATACAAACTGGGGGCCAGCCTTTACTCTGCGTACATGAATGGGCGGGCCACGAAGAGCTGGCTCCGTTCCGTGTTTATGAGCAAACTGGAGACGCCGGGATCCGCTCGCAGAGTTTGCCGAGAGATCACCCGCAAGATCGCTTCCAGCGGCAAGAAGCCCTGCGCGTCGGTGCGATAGAGCATTCCCCACTCAGCAGTCAGTACGTGCGCCAAAGGAAATCCAACCTCATGCAAGTGTTAATCTAAAGCTTTGGCTGAGTGCTAAGTGCCAAGTGCCAAGAGCTTCGTTTGAACGCCGAATCCATCCGCAAATTGTTCGGGCAGGTGAAGAAGGGAGAACTCTCTCCCGACGAAGCCGTGGAACGCTTGCGGCATCTGCCGTTTGAAGACCTGGGGTTCGCCAAAGTCGACCATCATCGGGCGCTGCGCACCGGTATGCCGGAGGTTATTTTTGGGCAGAACAAGACGCCGGCACAAGTGGCCGAAATCTTCTCCCGGCTGGCGCGGCATGGCGGAAATCTTCTGGCCACCCGTACAACCAAACAGCAATATGCGGCCGTGAGGAAAAAAGTGAAGAAAGCGGAGTATCGCGAACTGGCGCGAGCGATTGTTCTGCAACGCGATCACACAAAATATGGAAAGGGCGTGATTGCGGTCGTCTCGGCTGGGACCAGCGACATTCCTGTGGCAGAAGAGGCCGTCGTTACGGCTGAAGTCATGGGTAATGATGTCGAGCATCTTTACGACGTGGGTGTGGCTGGGATTCATCGCTTGCTGGCGAATCGAGAAAGCCTGACTCGGGCGCGGGTGGTCATCGTCTGCGCGGGGATGGAAGGAGCGCTGCCGAGCGTGGTCGGAGGGCTAGTGGGCGCTCCGGTGATTGCGGTGCCGACCAGCGTTGGCTATGGAGCGGCATTTCAGGGAGTCGCCGCGCTGCTAGGCATGATGAATTCCTGCGCGTCGAATGTCAGCGTGGTGAATATTGATAACGGATTCGGTGCGGGATATGTGGCTTCGCTGATCAACCGGCTGTGAAAGCCGGCGCAGGAAAACATTTTACCACAGACACAGAGGCACAAAGAAGATCTTTATTTTATTGTTGTCGCCGGCACGTGCATCGCTACTTCCGCCGAATTTCCTCTACCTTCTCGCCGTGGGCGAGCAGGACGATGCTGGCCAGATCGATGAAGAGGCCGTGGTCGATGACGCCGGGCATGGCATCGAGCGTGCGGGCAAGAGCCGGGGGATCCGGGATCGAGCCAAACTGACAGTCGAGGATGTGATTGCCCTCGTCAGTTACATAGGGGTTGCCGCTCACATCCAACCGAAGCTTGACCGCGGAGCCTAGGGCCGCGATGCGCTTGGCGACCAGCGGCTGTGCAAATCGAATCACCTCCACGGGCAGCGGAAACTTGCCGAGCACCGGGACTTGCTTGCTGGCGTCGGTCACGATGATCACCTGGCGCGAGGCTGAGGCGACAATTTTTTCGCGCAGCAGAGCGCCGCCTCCACCCTTGATCAGATGCAGTTGGGGGTCGAACTCGTCGGCGCCGTCGATGGTTACGTCGATCTGCTGCACCTCGTCGAACGTCGTCAACGAAATGCCGAGATTTTGGGCGAGCTCGCGCGTGCCGGACGAAGTGGGAATGCCACGGATATTCAGCCCTGCCCGGACTTTCTCAGCGAGAAGACGTACAGCATATGCGGCGGTGGAACCGGTGCCCAGCCCGACGACGTTGCCGTCGTGAACGAACTTGAGGCTGGCGCGGGCGGCGGCTTCTTTTTCCAGATTGTTGGCCATGAGCCCAATTACTCTACCGCTTTTTGCACCACGGCTCCAACTCCGGCAATGTTGGCGGCGAGATCAGCTGGAATGGAGTGGCGTTCCCGGAGATAGTCCGGGGAGTTGTAGGACGCCCAGACTTTGCCCGCGTCATCTTGCCAGACCAACACCTTGAGCGGCAGATCGATAGCGAGCGTGGGTGCAGCGACCATCAGCGGAGTGCCGGATTTGGGGCTGCCGAAGATGACGAGTTGAGTAGGATTCATACGCAAGCCAGCTTTTTCGGCTTCACCGCTGTGGTCGACAATTGCGAAGATTTTCAGTCCGCGCAACTGCAGAAGAGTTTGGAGTTTGCTCAAAGTTTCGGCGACAGAGTGTGGGCAGGGGACGTGAGTGAGTCCGTGGTCGTTGACAGGCATAGTGTTCCTTCCAGGAATCGGAAAACAGAATTTAGACGAGATACCCTCTCCGGCAAATTTCATCGAGCCGATGGCGCAAGGCGACGTTGCGAATTATACTTACACGGCAGCGCGCAAGCCTCGTCATTGTTTCAATGAGGAGATGAATGCATGAAGACGATTTTGAAAGCAGGATTCGCGGTTCTGGCATTTGCATTGGTGTTTTCCACCTGGGTGCTGGCCGACGGAGGCGCGGACACCTACAAGGCGAGGTGCGCAATGTGCCATGGCGCCGATGGCGCGGGCCAAACTGGAATGGGCAAGGCCATGAAACTGCGCGACCTGGGTTCGGCGGACGTGCAGAAGCAGTCTGACACTGATCTGAACGGCATCATCACCAACGGAAAAAACAAAATGCCGGCCTTCACCGGCAAACTGACGGGAGACCAGATCACCGACTCGGTGAAGTTTATCCGTACATTGAAGAAGTAATTCCAGCAGAGTGCAACGCAGAGTTTCGGACCGGCCGATTTGAGGTTTAGGTCGGTCCTTTAAATTTGTGGGCGTCGATCGTTGCGAAGCCCCGCTCCCGATTTGCATCGCATCTCCGCGTACCAGGCCAGTCAATCCGAAGGCAACAGAGTGCAAAATTACAACGTTTAACCTGCCATTCATCTTCCCGTATTTTGCCGCTGCTAGGCTGATTCTTTGTGCTGCTTCGAAAGTCCCAAGCGAGGAGAAACATAATGAAATCAGTTCTCAGTACCGCAACCCGCAACTTCCGTTTCCGTTCTATGGCTTTTTTGGCTGTGTTTTTCGCAGTCGTGGCAGGTTCTGTTACAGCCGGCGCGCAGGTCACCGCCTTGCCACCCTACAGCTTTTCGGTGTTTGCCACCAGCAAGAAGCCCCACTATTACCAGCCCGACTCGATTGCGGTGTGGAACAACCGCGTTTTCATCGGTTACGGCAATAACGCCAAGCCGGATGGAACCTCCGGCAGCAGCACGATTGTCGAATACGCGATGGACGGATCCGTAATCCAGACCTTCACGGTGAAAGGCCACAATGATGGGCTCAAGGTAGATCCCAAAACTAATCTCCTGTGGGTTTTGCAGAACGAAGACGCCAATCCCAACCTGGTGATCATCGACCCCAGAAACCGCCGGTCCAAGAAATACACGTTTTCCAAGCCGGCGCACGGCGGGGGGTACGACGATATGGCGTTTGAGGGCGACCAGGTGTACATCAGCGCATCCAACCCGGCGAATAATCCCAACACCCAGCAGGCCATCGTCAAGGCCACGCTAAATGGCAATCATGTGGATGTGACTCCGATTCTGCTGGGCGATTCCAATGCCATAGATGTGACCACGGGGCAGCAGGTTCAGCTCAATCTGCAGGATCCGGACTCGATGCGCTTTGATGCCGCCGGTGATCTGGTGCTTGACAGTCAAGCCGACGCTGAGTTGATCGTCCTGCATCACCCGGGAGCGGTCAACCAAACTGTGTATCGCGTGCCGCTCAGCACAAACAACACAGCGGTTCAGATTGATGATACGGTTTTCCCGGAAGTTTCTCAGGGAGTGATTCTGGTTTCCGACCGCGATGGCGAGACGGTGTATGCGGTTACCGCGCCGTTGTTCGGGCCTGATCCGTTCTCGGCGGCGCCCACCTCGCTTGACCAGCTCAATATGAGTACCGGGGTGCTTACGCCGGTGGTGAGCGGGATGGTGAGCCCGCACGGGATGTATTTCATTCCAACGCCTTAAGACCCCACTGTTTCACATGCAGGCAAGGAAGGGCACAAAGTTTGTGCCCTTTTTCTGCTAGTCTGGGATACGTGCTTGGATTCTGAGGGCGGTGGTTGTTTTCTATTTCAACTGCACCCACCGCCGCCGTTCGGGATCTACGCGGCCGCCTTCAACCACGCCAGCACCTCCTCGGCGTGGCCGTCGGCTTTCACGTTGTTGAAGATGTGGGTGATCTTGCCGTCGGGGCCGA
>Ga0206847_10177_pt1 | contig 21298 bp, 14 predicted proteins | sample Alteio_BWOrgCont_17_FD_152880 | JGI IMG/M metagenome (GOLD analysis project Ga0206847, IMG submission 152880) | Enriched cells from forest soil in Barre Woods Harvard Forest LTER site, Petersham, Massachusetts, United States -... | ecosystem: Environmental > Terrestrial > Soil > Temperate forest >... | reverse complement strand
AGCAACAGCGGAATACTGACCAACTCTCCGGGAGCGGCGCTGGATTTCAACGGCGGGACGTTCAATGGGGTCGCCAACGGCGTTCTAACCTGGACGGGGGGAAGTTTGGGGACGGTGAGCGTGGCACTGGACGGGTTGCTGGTGCTGGCGGGCCAGACCAATAGCTCGTACGATGTTTTGACGCTGACCAATGCGGGGACGGTGCGGCTGGTGAGCGGCAATTTGCAATTGGATGCCTGCGATGGACCGGGGTTGTTGGTGAACCTGCCGGGCGCGCTGGTGGATATTCAAGCGGATGTGGGGATTAATAATTGCGGCGGCCCGACGACGATCCTCAACGAGGGGACGCTTCAAAAATCGGGCGGAACCGGCACAACCGGCGTTTACGCATATTTTAACAATACCGGCATCTTGAACGTACAGACCGGCAACGTTGCTGTCCAGGGCTCATATACGCTGTCGGAAGGCACTTTGAATCTCGGCATTAATAGCCTTACCAATTTCGGCAGTATAAGCCTCTCAGGAAATCCGGCGATCCTCGCTGGCTCAATTGGCGCGACGTTAAACGGCGGCTATATTCCCCGCACCGGTGATTCCTTCGCCGTGATCAATTACGGTTCCGAATCGGGAACTTTTACCAACGACAGCCTGCCTTTCGCCGCCGCGTGGCAAACGAATTACGGCGCCACTGCATTCTCGCTGAGTGTTTTGAATGTCCGGCCGATGATTGCCGCTATCTCCAACCAGAGCATTGGCGAATTTTCCACGCTCACGGTCAACGCAATCGCCACCGATCCGGATCTCGGCCAGACGTTGACTTACGCGCTTGTCACCGCGCCCGCCGGGATGTCCATCGATCCGGTTCGCGGAGCGATTTCCTGGGCTCCGGAACAGACCCAAAGCCCCTCGACCAATGCCGTGGCCGTGAGCGTCACGGACAATGGCTCACCACCGTTGAGTGCCACCAACAGCTTCGAAGTCGTTGTCATCGAGGAAAATGTCGCTCCCACCGTGCCCGTGATTTCCGCGCAGACGATAAATGAACTGGCAACCTTGACGGTGCCAGCGGCAGTGGGTGAGTTCAATATTCACGCCGCGACCACCGGATACTCGCTTCTAAATCCGCCCGTCGGCGCCGGCATTAGTTCCGGGGGCATCTTTACGTGGACCCCGGCTCAAACGCAAAGCCCGGGCGTCTATACGATCACGGTCGTAGCGACCAATTATGACGCGTACGACAAGGTGAATCCGCGATTAACCTCGACGAATTCCTTTATCGTAACGGTAAGAGAAGTCAACGTGCCTCCGACGCTGCCGGTGATACCGCCGCAATCCGTCAACGAATTGACCACGCTAACCGTGAACAACGCCGCGACTGACTCCAACATCCACGCAACCCTTTCCTACGCGCTCATCAATCCGCCCGCAGGCGCCGGTATCAGTGTCAGCGGAGTCATCACTTGGACGCCCGGTCAAAACCAAAGCCCGGGTACGAATACCATCACGACCGTCTCCACCAGCACAGACGCCTTTGACACCGTGAATCCACAACTGAAAGCGACCAACAGTTTCACGGTGGTGGTCAAGGAAGTGAATATGGCCCCGGTTTTGCCGGTCGTCGCCACCCAAACCGTCATTGAATTGACTTTGATGACGGTTACGAACGCGGCCGCGGAGTCCAACATCCATTCCACAGTGAGCTACACCCTGCTCAACCCGCCAGCAGGGGTTGCCATCAGCGCCAGCGGGGTGATTACTTGGACCCCCAACCAGGTCCCAAGTCCCGGCACCTACACGGTTACCACCGTGGCCACCAGTACGGACATTTTCGATCAGGTCAACCCGCAATTGAGTGTGACTAACGCTTTCGCCGTCCTGATTTTGAAGGCGACACCGATCATTGCGTGGACAAACCCCGCGCCCTACAATTACGGCACGCCACTGGGTTCCAACCAGTTGAACGCGACGGCGAATGTGCCCGGCAACTTTGCCTACAACCCGGCGAACGGCACCGTGTGTAACGCTGGCACCAATGTGCTTACCGTCATATTTACCCCGACCGACATAGTTGATTACAGTAGCTCAACCAACATGGTGAGTCTGGTCGTTTCGCGCTCGCCTTTAACTGTGACGGCGGGCAATGCGAGCCGGCAACTCGGTGCGACCAATCCTGTGTTCACGGGCTTAATCACTGGTTTGACGAACGGGGACAACATAACCGCGACGTACAGCACAACGGCCACGAGCAACAGTCCGGCGGGAACGTATCTCATCGTGCCAAACTTGATGGACCCGAACGGCCGTCAGTACAACTACGTGGTCGGCTTGACCAACGGCACGCTGACGGTGACTAATTTTATCGAAAACTATACTTTCGCCACCCTCGCGGGGCTGGCGACGAATTCAGGCACTAACGACGGGACGGGGAGCGCCGCGCGGTTTTACAACCCTGAAGGTGTGGCGCTGGACGGCGCGGGTAATATTTATGTCGGGGACCGATTCAACCATACGATCCGGAAGATAACTCCCGCGGGAACCGTCACCACTCTGGCCGGCCAACCGGGTATTTCCGGCGGCGCGGACGGAGTGGGGAGCGCCGCCCAATTTGACCAGCCTGAAGGCTTGGCCGTGGATGGCGCGGGCAATCTTTATGTGGCGGATTATGGCGCCAATGGTATTACCAATGGTGGCAGCACCATTCGCAAAGTGACCCCCGCGGGAATGGTGACGACCATCGCCGGGCTGGCGGGCGTCCCGGGCACTAACGACGGCACCGGCAACGCCGCCCGCTTTGATCAACCCACGGACGTCGCCTTGGACGCTGCCGGTAATCTTTATGTCGCGGACCAATACAACTGCACCATCCGCAAGATGAGCCCGGTGGGAACGAACTGGGTCGTGACGACTCTGGCCGGACAGCCGACGAATGCTGGCACAGCGGATGGGATGGGGAGCGCGGCCCAGTTCAACGACCCGACCGGGGTGGCGACGGACAGCGCAGGGAACGTTTATGTGGCTGATGCCGGCAACCACACCATCCGCAAAGTGACGCCGGCAGGAATGGTGACGACGCTGGCGGGGCTGGCGGGCAATCCCGGCAGCGCTGACGGCTCGGAGGGTTCCGCGCAGTTTAATTTTCCTTACGGCGTTGCGGTGGACACCGCGGGTAACGTCTATGTGGCCGACACGGGCAACAACACAATCCGCGAAGTGACATCGGCTGGTGTGGTAATGACCTTGGCTGGACAGGCGCCGGAGGTCGCTGGAACGAACAGCCCCGGTAGCGCGGATGGGACGGGCAGCGTCGCGCGGTTTTTTTACCCGATTAACCTGGCGGTGGATGCGAGCGATAACCTCTATGTGGCTGATTATGGCAACCACACCATCCGGATCGGATTTCCGCTCGGTCTGCCCGTCAATCTAGCCCCGGTTTTGCCAGTTATACCTCCGCAAAGTCTTTATGCCCTGACCCTCCTGACAGTGACCAATACAGCAACGGCGGAAATGAACGATTTCGCCACAGTCACGTACTCCCTGCTCTCCGCTCCTGTCGGAGTTGCGATTAGTTCCAACGGCGTCATTACGTGGACGCCCAGTCAAAACCAAAGTCCCAGCACCAATATCATCACCACCGTGGCCACCAGCACGGATAGTTCCTACGAGTACAATCCGGAATTGAGCGCCACGAACAGCTTTACTGTTATTGTTGAGCCGCCGATCGTCCTTACATTTGCAACCTGGCTTGGCAACGGCCAATTTCAATTCGAGTTCAATACAGTGGCAGGCCTGAATTACACGGTTGAATACTCGACGGATTTAATTCATTGGATGGCATTAACCGCACTGGTGGGGAATGGTGGAAGCCTTACCGTGATAGACCCCAACGCGAGCGACGAGCATCGTTTTTACCGCGTTGTTTACCCGTAGGCCGCCCCAGTAACCCCAATAGCCGCAGTACAAATCCGGGCTACTCCATCCGCCCCGCCAGCTTGAGCGCCCGATAGACGCGCAATTGCCCAAAATCGACGCCCTCGCCCGCCAGTTCCTTGGCGCCGGTCAAATTACCAAACCCGGTTTTGGCGAAGGCTGCGGCAATTTTCTCCCGCTGGTCGGCGCTGATGAGCTTGCCCAAATCCAGTGGCTCACCGGCCTCAACGGCGGTGGCAAGGTGCGAATAAATCGTGCTGGTCACCAATCCGCGTTGCCGTGCGATTTGTTCCACGCTCGCGCCGGACTGGAATTCCCGCAGCGTCGCGCGGACGGTATCGGTCAGGCGTGGTTTCGGGGCGGGCGCGGCAAACGATTCGTCCGCAAACATCTGGCGCGGATTGTGTTTGAGGTGAATGGCGATTTCCTCGAGGAACACCGCGCCAAACTCCCGGAGTTTGTTTTCACCGACGCCACTGATGCGGGCGAAATCGCGTTCGTTTTCCGGATAGTTGCGCGCCATTTGCCGCAGCGCCACGTCGGAAAAGACGATGTACGCCGGCACATTGCGCTCGTCGGCCAGGCGTTTGCGCAGGCCGCGCAGCCGGTCGAACAGCATCTCGTCGCAACTGATTTCCCCGGCGCGGCGGGCGGCGGGTTCGGGCGCGGTGGCCGGTTTGGTCAGCGTGATTGACTGGCGCTTGGTCAGGACGGCGCGCCCCTCGGGTGTCAATTCCAGCACGCTGAACTTCTCCGGTGTTTGGCGCAAAAAACCGAGCCGGATCAATTCGCGTCCGATGGCACCCCAGTCCGCGCGGCTGTGTTCCTTGCCTATTCCGTAGGTCGAAAGCTGGTCATGCCCCCAGCGCCGGATCCTCTCCGTGTCCGCGCCGGTCAATACCTCGACCACATGATTCATACCCACGCCAAAGGAACTCCGCTCGCGGATGCGGTAAACACACGAAAGCAGTTTCTGCGCGGCGATCGTCCCGTCAAAGGTGGCGCGCGGGGAAAGGCAATTGTCGCATGCGCCGCAACCGTCGTCCGGGAATTCCTCGCCAAAATAGCGCAGCAATTCCGCCCGGCGGCACACCGCGCATTCCGCGTAATGCACCATCTGGCGCAATTGATCGCGCGCGATCTGTTGTTCCTGCGGGTCGGGTTTTTCGTCGATGAACTGCGTTTGTTTCACCACGTCGCCCGCGCTGAAGAGCAGCAGGCACTCGCCGGGAAGTCCGTCGCGGCCCGCGCGCCCGGTTTCCTGGTAATAACCCTCGACGTTTTTGGGCAGATCGTAATGGATGACAAAGCGGACGTTCGGTTTGTTAATCCCCATGCCGAACGCAATCGTCGCGCAGATCACCCGCACCTCGTCGCGCAAAAATAATTCCTGGTGCTCGGCGCGTTCCTTGGGCGCGAGACCCGCGTGATACGGCCGGGCCTTGACGCCATCCTCATTCAAACGTTCCGCCACGGATTCCGCGGATTTGCGGCTCTGGCAGTAAATGATCCCGCATTCCCGCGGCCGCCGGCGGACGTAATCCAGCGTTTGGTCGTAAGGCTGGTTTTTGCCGAGAACGCGGTAGGTAAGATTGGGCCGGTTGAAGCTCGCGACATACCGCGCCGGATCGCGCAATTTCAAATGCTCGACGATGTCCACTCGCACGCGTTCCGTCGCGGTCGCCGTGAGCGCCATCATCGGCACCGCCGGCAGCCGGGCGCGCAAGTCGCCGAGTTGCCGGTATTCCGGGCGGAAATCGTGCCCCCACTCGCTGATGCAATGCGCCTCGTCCACCGCCAGCAGATTAACCGGCCAGCGATCCAGGTCCTCCAGCATCCCGGATAACATCAGCCGTTCCGGCGCGGCATAGAGCAGGCGGTATTCGCCATTATGCAGACCGCGCAAACGGGCGCGCGATTCACCGGGCGCGAGCGAGGAATTCAGAAACGTCGCCGGGATGCCCGCCGCCTGGAGCGCGTCCACCTGGTCCTTCATCAAGGCGATTAACGGCGAAATCACGACCGCCAGCCCCGGCCGCGCCAGCGCCGCCAATTGAAAGCATAGCGATTTTCCGCCACCGGTCGGCAGCAGCGCGAAAACATCGCGGCCAGACAGCGCGTCGCGCACGATCTCCTCCTGCAACGGGCGAAACGTGGCAAAGCCGAAATGCTGCTTGAGGAGTTGGTGGAGTTGGGCGCTTTCCGGCGCCCGGGAAGCGCGGACCGGCGTCATTTGGGCGACACCGGTTGGTTGACCGTCAGCCAGTAGTGCGCGATCTCGCCCACCAGCTTGATGAATTTTCCGGCATCGGCCGGCTTCGCCACATAACTGTTTACTCCGAGCAGGTAGCATTCCCGCATTTCAGCCTCGTCGCACGATCCGGTCAGCACCACGACGGGGATCGAGCGCGTGCGCTCCTCGGCCTTGAGTTGTTGAAGCACCTCCATGCCGCCCATCTGCCGGAGTCTTAAATCGAGGAGAATGACTTTGGGCACCTGGTCGTTGTTCCAAACGGCCGAAACACTGGAGGCGCAAATAAACTGCATCGCCTCCTCGCCATCCATGGCGTGGACGACCTTGTGGCCGAGGTTGCGCGATTGCAGCGCGGCCAGCGCCAGTTCCGCATCCTGCGCGCTATCCTCAACTAATAATATATCCGCTGTGTCGTGCGCTGTCATGATTTCCCCCGCCGAACCAACTCCCCGCGCGGCCTTCTGGCCGGATCGGGAGCCCATGCCGAAAACACGCCAAAGTATCCGGCGGGTCTGACAATAAAGCCCAAAATCCGCAAAAATCCAGTAAAAATTTGCCGTTTAAGCCGGGATACTCCCAAAGTAGAATCCCGGTGCGACCGTTCATTCGGCGAATGCGGATCGCCAATCCACCGGCATGCGCAGATTGTTTGAACCCTTTCCCCGCTTCGGGGGATTAATACCCAGATGGTCATTAGGGAAGAGCCGATCGAAACGTCCGCCGCGCCGGACTTGTTACCGCGCGCCCGCGCGGGGGATGGGAACGCGTTTTGCCGGCTGATTGAGCCGCTGCAAGCCGCGCTCCTGCGGCAGGCCATCCTGCTTTCGGGCGACCCGGCCGCGGCGGAAGACCTCGTTTCCGAGACCCTGGTCGCGGCATGGACGAGTCTCGGGCGGTTCAATGAAAACTGCCGTCTCTCGACCTGGCTTTATTCCATTCTCCTTCACCGCCACCAGAAAGCCGTTCGTCGGGCGCGGTCACGACCCATATCATTGGCGTGGCTGCCATTTTTTCAAGCGGACAGACTGGACCGGCAAAGCCTGAATCAGGCGGCCTTGGAGGCGTCCCCGGCGGAGACGACGAGCCAGAACGAATCCTTCGCCCATGTCCGCCGTTGGGTTGATCAATTGCCCGGGAAACATCGCGAGGTCATTTGTTTGCGCTTTTTTGAGGACGCAACTTTGGAGGACATCGCGATAGTGCTCGGTTGTTCCACCGGCACCGTCAAATCCCGCCTGCACCACGCCCTCGAAAAATTGCGCAAGATGAAAGTGAACCTTCCAACCACGAAAGGGGATAAATGAGCATGAACTGGTTCCCGAACCAATGCCGCCGCTTCCGCCAAAGCCTGTCGCTGCTGGCCGGTGGCGCGCTTCCCGCCCGGGAGCGCGATGAAGTCGAACGCCATCTTGCGGATTGCGCCGATTGCCACCGCCATTACGAGCAGATTAAAAATTTGACGGCGTCATTGGCTGATTACCGGAATAGTGTGGCCGGTCTTGAGCCAACTCCGGCGGCGCGGCAACAGTGGGCGCGGGCCATCCGCGCCGCCAGCCAGCCGGAAGGCGCCTCGCGCGACAACCGTGAACAATCAACCGCCCGCTGGTGGCACGAGGTTTTCGGGCGCGGTCGGAGCGCGTGGGTGGGAATCGCCGTCTTGTGGATCGTGATGTGGGCGGTGAATTGGGGACGGCCGGGAAGCGATGCTTCCACCGGCGCGGGTTCCGCGCTCGCCCCCGTGATCACCCAAACTTTTGAGGAACAGCAGCGCTTGCTGGCCGAATTAATTCCCCCCTCCGACCGCGAGCCGGCGGCAACGCCGCGCCGCAAGCGATCCCCGCGCAGCGAGGGGCAAAGACCTTGGTTAGTTGGTTAAATTTATGAGTACACCCGCAACTTCAACGGGACAATACCCCTCCCGTCGGCTTTCCGCCCGCAAATTACGGCGGGCGTTACTGACGCTGGCTATTCTGGCGACGGTAACCGCCTTGTTTTACACGGTGGAAAACTGGCGCGGCAGCCGCGCTTGGGCGCGTTTCAAAGCGGAATCCGCCGCGCGGGGCATGAGCCTGGATTGGACCGCCCTGATCCCGCCGCCGGTCCCGGATGATCAAAATTTCTTCAAAGCGCCCAACATGCGGGACTGGTTCACCGGACGCGGCTTCCGGGATTTTTCCCGACGCATTGATTACGGGAATCTGGATGAGTTTCTGTTGCGCCACGGCTTGGTACCGTCGGTGGATGTGACGGTGGTTCCCGCCAATGCGCCAGCCTCTTCGGGGAAGGCCGATCTCGTGTTGCAATATAATCCTCCGCTGCTTTCGCTGGTTGATCAGCCTGTAGACTCCGCGGCCCGACCAGTTCCCAATGCAAAAGCCCGTTCCGTGGAAATCGCGGGCTCAGCGGTGGCCCGGATGGCTCAAGACCTTAAGCCGGATCCGGATCCCATAAAACCGGACGACTCGTCCCCAATACTAACCAGTGTCCTCGGCCCGTCGGTGGTGATTGGGCTTAAACCGCTGGCGGCCATTCCGCCGCGCCGGATTGTAGTCCGGACGGACACCAACATTTCGACCAATGAAATCAAAGACTTCATTCCTGCCGGTTTGCGGGTAATTTCCACCGGCACAAACTCCTACCGGGTGTCCCTGGGCCTGCCGCCTTATATCCCCGCCGCCGATTACGTGGCGTGGAGCGACTCATTTCAGGCGGACTTTGCCGCGCTCCACGCCGCTGTTCTTCGTCCCTATGCGCGAATGGACGGCAGTTATGAATATCCGCCCTCGGTTCCAATCCCCAATTTCATCTCCACGCGCTCAACGGCCCAAATGCTCGCCCTACGCGCGCAGTGTTATCTGCTGCTGGGCGAGCCGGACAAGGCGTTGGGTGAACTGACGCAAATGCACGATCTCTGCCGGCTGCTCGAGGGCCGGCCCACAGGTGAGCCAATGACGCTCGTGGCGGCGATGATCAATGTGGCGATCAAGGGCCTTTACGTGAGCATCATTGGCGATGGCTTGCGCCTGCACGCGTGGGGCGAACCGCAACTGGCCGCGATCCAGCAACAGCTCGTGGGGATTAACTTGCTGCCGTATATGTATTCCGCGCTTCACGCGGAATCGCTGAGTCTTGGCCGGATGGTCGAAGTCGCCAAATCAACCGAGCTTGCGGACGCTTTTCATGAAAGCCAAAACATGAGCTACTGGGAAAAATTGAGGGATCCCATTCACCTTTATTGCCGGCTCGCTCCGCACGGCTGGTTGCTCCAAAACGCTGTGATCGCCGCCCGTATCGGCCAAACGTCTTTTGCGGCCATCGATCCCACCAACCATCTGGTGTTTCCGAAGGTTGTGAATTCCTGGCTTAACGACATCCACAAAACGGTAAATGACTCGACGCCCTACAATTATCTGGCCGTCCGCTTCGTTCCCAATTACCTCCACGCCATGCAGGCCCTCGCCAAATCGCAAACCCTCGTCAATGAAGCTCTGGTCGTTTGCGGTCTGGAACGGTACCGGTTGCTTCACGGCAATTATCCCGAAACCCCCGACGCGCTGGTACCGCAATTCGTGGAGAAACTTCCGCGGGATATTTTCGGCGGCCAGCCCTTGAAATACCGCGTTGAGGGCGGAAAATTCGTGCTGTATTCCATCGGTTGGAACGAGACGGATGAGGGTGGCGTTCCCTGTTGGACCAGTGATCTTACGGGTGATTTGAACAAGAACGATTGGGTGTGGCCGTACCAGGAAAAAAGCGACGGGAAGTGAGGCTGGGAGAGAATTCCCCGAAGTATTCGCGCATTGATACCCTGAACCGTATGATGGCACGTCCGGGTATGGAGTTCCGCCTTCAGGCGGCGGCGCGGGGGAAGACCCGGTGGCTGGAGAACTTTCAACTCGCCGGACCATGCGGCCGCCCCGCCGGCTGAAGCCGGAACTCCATACCCGGAGGCGGACGTCCACGGCAGGATGGAGAAGTCGAACGTGTATTCTCACCTTGAAGTTCATGGAGAGGCGGAGGGGCCAGACCGGTCGTCCGTCCCGCGGCATTGGCGGCAATTACCATTATTGCCGCTTGCGCAACCGGCGGGAGAATTCTAATTTTGAGGCATGAAACGATTTTTAGTAGTCGCTTTCCTCGCCCTCAACGTCGCCGGTCTGCCAGCGCAGGCGGACGGCCAGAGCAAGGGCTGGTCCCAGGCGGAGGCGGAGGAGAATTACAAGATGCTCAAGGGCCACGTCGATGATTTGATCGACGCGCGGACGGACCAGGACAAACGCCTCGACAACCTCACCCGCCAGATCATCGAACTGCGCGAGCAGGTGGCCAAACTTTCCAGCGTTTCCTACGCTACGCCGGAGCAGGTCAAGCGCCTCGCCGAGGCCATCCAGGAGGTGGACCGCAAACGCCAGGCGGATTTTGAAACGCTTCACAACGAGATGCGGAATAATTTTGCCGAGTTGAAAAAACTCGTCGAGGCCTCCATCGCCGCGATCCAGATTCCCGCTCCCCCGCCGCCGGTGATTCACCATCCCAAGCCGCCGCCGGTTGATCAGCCCGAAACGAAATCCAAAGAGACCGTTTACGAATACCAGGTCAAGAAGGGTGATCAGTTTGGTTTGATCGTCCAGGCTTATCGCGATCAGGGCGTAAAGGTGACCCGGGCGCAGGTGTTAAAAGCCAATCCCGATCTCGATCCGGACAAGCTGAAGGTTAATCAAAAAATATTTATTCCCGCTGGCGATTCCACGAAACCCGAGCCGGACAAGGATAATAAATAATCAGACATCGATCACCGGTCCGCCACCGCCGTCATCCCGGCGTTTGGGCGCCGCTCCGCGCCGGTATTGCACGCCGGTTTGGCGAACGCCCACCAACGGGTTCAGCAGCAGCGAAACGATGGAGATGATCAGCGCGCCCCAAAAGGCGTCCCAAAATGTCAGTACGTGAAACGTGTGAACGAGCCGTCCCACCGCGTAGAGCATCAGGCCGTTGATCACGAACATAAACAGCCCGAGGCTGATCAGCACCAGTGGCAGCGACAAGACCACCAGCACCGGGCGTAAAAACGTGTTCAGCACACCCAGTAGAAACGCGGCGACGAGCAACCCGGCCACGTTGTCATAAAAGATTCCGTGGTCAAGCTGCGTCGCCACCAATACGCCCACGACGTTGATTCCCCAACGCAGTAAAAATTCTCTTAAGTTTTGGAACATGCTTTGGTTTTAGGGCTGGATTCCCGGCCACCGAGCCCGCAGTCGCAAGATGCCGCATTTCGCGTTCCGGCACAAGCCGGTAGTGGTTTGGTGGTGTCCTAATTTGGGTAGGGATGGGCGCGCCGCGCCGTCCGCGCCGGGTTGCGGCGCAATCGGAGACGTCGCTAACCCGCTGGAACCTTCCTTTCCGCCCGCTGAACGCGGGACATCGCAACGCAATGTACCAACCAAATTAGGACACTACCTTGGTTTTGCTAAAACCAACTTACGCCGAACGCCCTTGAACGTGCAGAAACTCCACCCGCGTTTCCGCCACGAGGGTTACCCGGTTTAAACACGCGGGCAGCAGTGCGAACTGGCCCGCCGCGAGTGTTAGTTGGTTTTCGCCATGGCTGATTTGCAATCGGCCTTGCAGCAGGCCAAGAATTTGAACCAACTCGCCGCGAATATGAAAACGTTGGCCGCGTTTGACCTGGCAGGCGTCCACCCGGAACAACGGGTCGTCCACCAAATAACGGACCGCAAGCGTGTCATTGCGGGAATAAATGCTCTGGATTAGCCGCGGTTCGAAGTCGGCGAAATTGATGCTGGCGAGGGATTGGGGCACATGCAGTTCGCGCGGTTTGCCATCGAGTCCGACGCGATTCCAGTCAAATACGCGGTACGTCGTGTCCGAATTCTGCTGGATTTCAAAAATCACCAGGCCCGCGCCGATGGCGTGGACGCGGCCGCTCGGCAAAAACATCACATCGCCGTTTTGGACCGGCAAATGATGAAAACACTCCGCCACGGTGCCGTCATGGATCCGGTTTTCAAATTCCGTGGGGGTGATGCCGCGTTTGAGTCCCGCGTAAAGTTCCGCCCCCGGCGCGGCTTCCGTGACATACCACATCTCCGTTTTGGGCTCGCCGCCGAGGGTCGCGGCCAGGGCGGCGGGCGGATGGACCTGAAGCGAGAGTTTTTCGCGCGCGTCCAGGATCTTAACGAGCAGGGGAAACCGGGCGACGGCCGCGTTTTGCGGGCCGAGCAATTCCGCGGCATGGTTTTCCATCAACCAACGCAGATCACGTCCGGCGAGCGGGCCATTGGCGATGACGCTGGCGTCACCGGGGCGGTCCGAGATTTCCCACGATTCGCCAATGGGCACGTCCGGTGGAAGCGGTTTATGATACAGGCGCTCCAAACTGCGCCCGCCCCAAACGCGCTCCTTGAAAATCGGATTAAAGGTGAATGGGTATAGCATGGGCGGGAAGCGAGTCTCTTCTCCCTCTCCCCGTGAGGTACGAACGGGGAGAGGGGAAATCTTTAAAAATGCGATAGGTTCGCTGGCTTAATATTCTGATTGGCTCTTCCTCCCCTTGAATCTTAATGGACGAAAACGCCCAACTGCTCCGTTCTGGCGCGGTCGTTCGCATCCGGGTATGGAGTTCCAGCTTTAGCCGGCAGGGCGGTGGCAGGCTCGGGCAAGTTGAAAATTCTCCCCACCATCGGGTCTTCCCGCACCCAGCCGCCTGAAGGCGGAACTCCATACCCGGATGCGCCATAGCGCGCCAATTCAGGGGGCAAATGCGCGAACCCTTCGGGGAAATCTCTCCCCAGCCCTTGTCTTCCCCGATTCCTCGGGAAGAAAGGTAGGGTGAGCCGTCTTTTGCCTGATCTAACGGTTGTGCTCCGGCGGGCAGGGTAATCACGCGGCCGCCAATTGATTTTCCATGACGCGACCGTGGTTGCGAAAACGGTCGTAGCGTTGTTTCATTCGTTCGCCGGGCGACAATTTGTCCAATTGCTCAAGCTGGGCGAGCAAATGTTTTTTTAGAGTTCCGGCCATGGTGGCGGGATCATTATGCGCCCCGCCCAGCGGTTCGGGCAAGACCTCATCCACCAGATCAAGGCCCAGCAAGTCGCGTGCGGTGATTTTTAGCGCCTCGGCGGCCTTGGCGGCGGCCGAGCGTTCCTTCCAGAGAATCGCCGCGCAACCCTCGGGACTGATCACGGAGTAATACGCGTTTTCCAGGATCAAAACCCGGTCCGTCACGCCGATGCCCAGCGCGCCGCCCGATCCACCCTCGCCGATCACCACGGCTACGCAGGGGACCTCGAGCAACATCATTTCGCGGAGATTCACCGCGATCGCCTCGGCCACATGCCGCTCCTCCGCGCCAATTCCGGGAAACGCCCCGGCTGTGTCGATCAACGTGATGATGGGCAAGCCAAATTTGTCCGCCATCCGCATCAGCCGCAACGCCTTGCGGTAACCCTCGGGATGGGCGCAGCCGAAGTTGCGCAAAATCTTCTCCTTGGTGTCCCGGCCCTTTTGCGTGCCGATCACCATGACCTTGCGTCCGCCCAGGCGCGCAAACCCGCCCACCATCGCGTGGTCCTCCGAATACAAGCGGTCGCCGTGTAATTCCGTGAAATCAGTAAACGTGGATTGCAGGTAATCCAGCGTGAACGGCCGCTCGGGATGCCGGGCGATCTTAACCCGCTGCCAGGCCGTGAGATTGGAATAAATCCGCCGCCGGGCCTCCTCGAGATTTTCCTCCATCTGCCTTATTTGCTCCGCGCCCAGCGAATGCGCCTCCGGATGGTTCTTGATCTTTTCGAGCTCGTTTTGCAGGTCCAAAATGGGCTTCTCGAAATCGAGTTGATTTTTCATGCCGACCGCCAATGTAGAATCTCCCGGCCCGGGACGCAACGGCGAATTCAGTACAAGAAAAAGAGCCAGATTACTCTGGCTCAGTGGTGATAAGGTTAACACGCCCTCACCCGGGCGCTCAGAAGGGTAGTGAGGCCAACTATTTAAACGCTGCTCGAGCCCCACTACGAGCATAACCTTTCTGCCAACCCTAAACGAACAGCGAAACCCACATATTATAGATACCCGCGGGGCCCTTTTTGTTCGGAAAAATGTTCAACTATTTTTTATCAGTTTTTTAGGCCTGTTTCCGAACATTTTTCCCGGCAAAACCCTCAGCGCGGCTCAAAATTCGTATAAATTCTCGTCTTCACCCGTCGGGCGAGGACTCGCCCCATCGGCGTCCGTTCTCCCGGCGATAGCGATTCCGCCAAGGCCTTTTCCTTGCCTGTTCCGCCAACGAGCACCCATGCCTCGCGGGCCGCGATTATTGCGCGGTATCCCAAAGTGATTCTGCGCGGCGGTGGTTTAACCGCGGTCACCGCCCGGTATATCAAAGAGCTTTCCCTCGTCTCTTCCGCTTCCCCCGGAAAGAGCGATGCCACGTGACCGTCCTCGCCCATCCCCAAAAAAACCAAGTCCAGCACCGGCTGCCCGTCATCCCTTCCCCGAGCCACTGATTCAATATCATACACGATTTGCGATAATGCAAGTGGCTCCGGACCCTCCCCCCGAATCCGGTGGATTTGACCCTCCGCGATGCCCAAAGGCGCGAATAAATACTCGCGCGCGATGGCGTAGTTGCTCTCGGGATCCGTCGGCGGAACGCAACGCTCGTCCGCCCAAAAAAAATGGACCCGCGAAAACAGCGGCGTGAATCCGCCCGCTTTCGCCAATTTTACGATTTCGGAATATAGCGGCTTGGCCACTCTTCCGCCTGAGAGCGCCACCGTATAGGGCTCGTCCGGGGAGTTGTCGGAATTCGCCCGCAGGTCCGCCAGCCATTCGCCGGCAACCGCGCGTGCCATGGCTTCGTCATCAGGAAAGCTCGATAGTTCGTAAGACATTTCAGTAACGTGAAGTGGAACCGTGAATCGTCAAGCGGATTTTGCCGGTTTATGCGCCACGTTGCGCCGCTGAAACGCGGCACTAACTCTTCGCAGCGCGAAGAGTTCCACCTGGTGGTGGCAGTTTTCGCGCTGCGAAAACTCCGCCCGCGTTTCAGCGGGCGGAATGGAATTTCCAACGCGGAGTCATTCGCCGTCACCGCGCAAGCCGCGCTCGCGCCGCGAAAATGATCGGCAATGCTGTAGTTTTCAGCAGCCCGCCGCAATCAACCCGTGGATTCAGTTCTTGAATTCCCCGCAGGTCAGCATTTCCCCGCCCATATACGGGTTCTTTACGTCCTTATCCGTCTGGAGCCAACCGGCCTTGGCCATCGGGCAATACACTTCGTGATAGGTGCCCGCGCCCGCTTTGTTATCCGCCAGATATTTAATTAACGATTTGCTAAGCGGCCGGAATGCCTCCCGGGCGGCCTTCAAGTCTTTTGCCACCGCAAGCGCATCCGCTTGTTTCGCGACCTCGGGCGGAAGCCGCTTCGTTTCGTCGCCCCTGACCGCTTTCGCGATGGCATTGGCGTGCTGGTCGATTCCTTTGATCGAATCCTTGGTGAGTTGCGTTTGAATTTTCAGGTAATGGTCGAGAACCGATTTGACCGGTTCCGCGAGCGCCGAATCGTCCGCCGCGCGGGCGGCGGTGCCGGAGAGAAGGCCGATTGCGGCGAGGAGGGTGAGAGCCAGGGTGGTGAGTTTCATGGGTTTCATAGGTTTTAATAATGTAACATTTTATTTATCGTTGAACTAATTTTTATCGCTCTACAGCAACCGGCGGCACGATCGCGGTTGGCGTCAGAAGATTGCGCGTCTCCCGGGGCAGGTGCCGTCGCCGCCAGAACACAAAGATGACGGGATAAATCACCAATTCCAAAATGCCCGAGGTAATGACGCCGCCGATCATTGGCGCGGCGATTCGCTTCATGACGTCCGCGCCGGATTGGGTCGTGGGCGACCACATAATCGGCAGCAGGCCGAAGAGGATGGCGCAAATGGTCATCGCCTTGGGTCGGATGCGGTGGACCGCGCCCTCGACCACGGCGAGGCGCAAATCGCCCAGGGTATTCATGCGGCCAAGCGCGCGAAACTTCTCCCACGCGTGATCGAGGTAAAGGAGCATCACCACCCCCGTCTCGGCGTCGAGTCCCGCCAGGGCAATGAGTCCGACCCATACGGCCACGCTCAGGTTGTAGCCCAGGAAATAGAGGAACCAAAACGCGCCGACGAGCGAAAACGGTACCGCCAAAAGGACGATGAGCGTCTTCACCACGGACTTTGTGTTCAGGTAAATGAGCAGGAAAATAATGAGCAGGGTGAATGGCACCACCAGCTTGAGCCGTTGCTCCGCGCTCTTGAGGTATTCAAATTGTCCCGCCCATTGGATGTAGTAGCCGGGCGGAAATTGCACCGCTTCCCGGATGCGCTTGGACGCGGCGTCAACATAGCCCTGGATGTCATCGCTGGTGATGTCCACAAATACAAATCCGACGAGTTGTCCGTTTTCGTTGCGAATGGAGGGCGGGCCGGTTTTGTAGCTGATATCGGCGAGCATGGAGAGGGGAATCTGCGCCGCGCCCGCTCCAGTGTTTCCCGCCGGAACCGGGACGAGCACGCGCTTGAGTGTATCAAGGTCTTCGCGAAAATCGCGCGCGTAACGAACATTAATGGGATAACGCTCGCGGCCCTCAACCGTCGTGGCGATGGTCTTGCCGCCGATGGCGGTTTCGATGATGTCATTCACATCGCCAACGGTCAGGCCGTAGCGGGCGGCGGCCTCGCGATTCGGCGTGAAATCGAGGAAATATCCGCCCGTGGTGCGTTCGGCGAAGACGCTGCGGGTTTTCGGGAAATCGCTCAGGGCTTTCTCGATCTTGACGCCAACTTCCTGGATGCCGGAAAGGTCCGGGCCGAAGACTTTGATGCCGAGAACGGAACGAAAACCGGTGGTGAGCATTTCCGTGCGCGTTTGGATCGGCATCCAGAAAATGTTCGCCATGCCGGGCGTCCTGACTTTCGCGTTCATCTCCGCGATGAGTTTTTCCCACGTCATGCCAGGCCGCCATTGCTCCGGCGGCTTGAGTTTGACGACGGTCTCGACCATTGACAGGGGAGCGGGATCGGTTGGCGTTTCGGCCTGGCCCGCCTTGCCAAACACATTTTCCACCTCCGGAAACTCCCGCAACATCCGGTCCTGGATTTGCAGAACTCGGATTGCCTCGTCGATGGCGATACCGGGCACGGCGGTGGGCATGTACAGAATGTCACCCTCATTCAACGGTGGCATGAATTCCCGGCCCAATTTTGTGAATGGGTAAACCGTCGCCGCCATAATAAGGAGCGCGACGATCAGCGTGCGCCAGCGGAAACGGAGCACAAAATTCACCAACGGCTGATACATCCAAATCAGCAAACGGTTCACCGGGTTTTTCCTTTCCGGCGTAATCCGGCCTCGCACGAATAGCAGCATCAGTACCGGCACGAGCGTCGCGCCCAGGAGTGCCGCGAAAAACATCGAAAAGGTTTTCGTGAACGCCAGTGGTTTGAACAAACGCCCCTCCTGCGCCTCCAGTGAAAACACCGGAATAAAACTCACCGTGATGACGAGCAGCGTGAAAAACAAGGGACGACCCACGCTCTTCGCGGCAGCAATAATAATCTCCATCCGTTCGGCGTTGGTCGGATCACGCCCATGCTCGTCGCGAAAATGCTCCAAAAACTTATGGGCATTTTCGACCATGATAATGGCCGAATCCACCATCGCGCCGATGGCAATTGCAATGCCCCCCAGGGACATGATATTCGCGGTCAATCCCATCCAATACGTCGGCAGGAAGGAAAGCAGAATGGCCACGGGTAGCGTAATAATGGCGACCAGCGCCGAGCGGATGTGCCACAGGAAAATCAAGCACACGAGCGCCACAACAATGCATTCCTCGATCAGCTTTTCGCGCAGCGTGCCGATGGAACGCTTGATCAATTGGCTGCGGTCATAGGCGGTGACGATTTCGACGCCGTCGGGAAGCGACGACTTGATTTCCGCCAGTTTCTTTTTGATGCCGTCAATGACAGTCAGCGCGTTCTCGCCATAGCGCATCACGACGATGCCGCCGACAACCTCACCCTCGCCGTTCAATTCCGCCACGCCGCGGCGGAGGTCCGGGCCGAGGTGAACCGCGCCCACGTTTTTCACGTAAACCGGCGTGCCATTGGCCGTTTTGAGTGGGATGTTTTCGATGTCGGCAATGCTTTTGATGTAACCCCGCCCGCGCACGTAATACTCGGTCGAGCCCACCTCGAAAATCTTTCCGCCCACGTCCGCATTGGACATGCGGATTTTGTTGACGATCTCGCTGATTGGAATTCCATAGGCGAGCAACTTGTTGGGATCAAGATTGACCTGATATTCCTTTACAAAACCGCCGACGGACGCGACTTCCGCGACGCCTTTGACGGATTCAAGCGCGTAGCGCAGATGCCAGTCCTGCAAGGAGCGCAATTCGGCCAGATTATGTTTTCCGCTCTTGTCCACCAAAGCGTATTCATAGACCCAGCCCACGCCGGTCGCGTCCGGCCCGATGACGGGATTCACGCCTTCGGGCAATGAGCCGCGCACGGAGTTCAGGTATTCGATCACCCGCGAACGCGCCCAATAGATATCCGTGCCATCCTCGAAAATGACATACACGAACGATTTTCCGAACATCGATTCGCCCCGCACGAATTTCACCTTCGGCGCGGCGATAAACTTCGTGGAAATCGGGTACGTGATTTGATCTTCGACCAGGTCCGGCGACCGACCCTCCCAATCCGTGTAAACAATCACCTGCGCATCACTGAGATCCGGGATGGCATCGAGCGACGTGCGCGTCAGCGCCCAAATCCCGCCCGCGACGCCAAACAGGGCGAGAACAATGACGAGGAAGGCATTGCGCGCGCTCGCCTCGATAATGCGCTCCAGCAGGAAGGGCTTTTGCGGTTCAGCGGGTGGGGTGGTGAGGGGGATTTCCATAGGTGCGTCCTACCAGGATTTCAACGCACCCTGCACCTTGGCCTCCGCGTCGATCAGAAAATTGGCGCTGGTCACGACCCGCTCGCCTTCCTCCAATCCGCTTTTGACCTCGTAGAATTCGCCATATTGACGGCCCAGTTCGACAAAGCGTGGCTCCAATTTGCCCGCGCCCTTGTCCACGAAAACGACATTGTGCAAACCGGTCGGCAGCACTGCCGGCACTGGAATCGCCAGGCCCTCGCCCATGTCCATCGTCAACGCCGCGTCCGCATACATATCGGGACGAAGTTTGAAGTCGGAATTTGCGACATCGATTCGAACGCGGCCGGTCCGCGACGCGTCGGTGATGAAGGGATCAACCACGGAGATTTTGCCGTCGAATTTCTTCCCGGGATAAGATGAGGTGGTGATACTGATCGACAGCCCTTTTTTTAGCATGGGAAGTTCATCCTGGTAAAATTGCGCCCATACCCAGACCACTGAGAGATCGGCAATATCCACCAGATGATCGCCCGTCATCACGCGCCGGCCCTGGTCCACGCCCAGGTCCTGCACCACGCCCTGAAAGGGCGAGCGAAGGGTGAGATTTTCCTGCGGTTTGCGGGTTTTCTCCAGTTCCGCTATTTGTTCATCGGCGATATTCCACAAGCGCAATCTTTGTTTGGAGGACTCGATCAATCGTTCCGTGCTTTCCAAAACTGTGTTGTTTCCCTTCTCCCGCGCTTGATCCCGCGCCTTGAGCAAATCGACAAACTCATTCTGCGTGGTCAGCAAATCGGGGCTGTAAATCTCAAGTAACGGCGCATTTTTTTCGACCAGCTCACCGCGCGAGAAGACGAATAGTTTCCGGATGTAGCCATCTACGCGGGCGACATAATCCCAATGGCGTTCCTTGTCAAAGGCCACCACGCCGACGGCGCGAACGGTGTGTTGGAACGGCTGATTGGTGATCGTGGCATAGGTAACACCGATTTGCTGGAGCCGGGCTGGGGGAATGGAGAACTCACCGGGCATATCCTCGTTGGTTGCGCTCATCGTCGAACCGGCGTGCCCGCCGCTGCCTTTCTTCATCACGGGCACCAGGTCCATCGAGCAAATCGGGCATTTTCCGTGCGGGTCCTGGGACCTCACGGATGGATGCATCGTGCAGGTGTAGTAATCCACATCGGCGGGTTTTGTTTCGGTAACGTGCTGGTTGCAACCCGTGACGACGAGTGAAATTGCAAAGGCAAGTATTAGTCCAATTAATAATAGACGATTACGAATTGGCGGCGGGACGCCGCCATACTGATTGGCGCGTGGGATCGACAACACTAGCGCACAGTACCAGCGTCTTGGACCGTAGCGCAGGTTTCCCAACCTGCTGTGTCGCCGATTTCCCAATCGGCTTGCCGTAAGTTTGCCCGACGCGTTGGATTGGCCAACGGCACGCGGGTTGGAAACCCGCGACACAGCAGGTTGGGAAACCTGCGCTACGCCCAATCCAGATCTGTCGTCTATCCCGCGGTCTTGGCAGTAACCCGCCGGCGAGGACGCCCGCGCTACATCGGCCTCCGGCTTGGCGGGTTTACTCCAGCAATCATGGGCAACCGTGCCAGCGCGTAGCGCAGCCGTCCCGGCGGCGGGTTCGCGCACCGTTCCGGTGCGTGCTCCAAAAAATGGCCTGAGCGTTGTCGCGTTGAGGCGGAGTGTCAATGCCAGCACCCCGAAGATGGAATTTGAATTATTCATGATCATGTTCGGGCAAAAGGGATGGTTCGCCCGCGAGTGGGGTAAGTTGCTCCGCGTTTTCCAATCCGCTCCAGAGCAACAATTCCGCCAGCATTTCATTTTCCTCCGCGACCGCGCGGGCCGACATCAACTCGCTGTCGAGCAGCGCGCGCCGGGCGTCGAGCACATCGCGAAATGTGCCGTGACCGGTCTCCCAATCGTTTAAACGGTTCGCCAGCGCCTGGGATGCCCGCGCGGTAATTTCTCCGTCATACAGCAATGCTTCCCGTCGCGCGGCGTCGATATCCACCGACAAGTGATGCAATTCCTCGCGCACCGTCAGCAACTGATCCTCGCGGTCCTCCTCGGCGGATTTCCACTTCTCGCGCTCGCGCTCGTAGTCCCGGCGGTATTTGTCGCCGTTGAACCACG
>Ga0206847_10176_pt1 | contig 21396 bp, 15 predicted proteins | sample Alteio_BWOrgCont_17_FD_152880 | JGI IMG/M metagenome (GOLD analysis project Ga0206847, IMG submission 152880) | Enriched cells from forest soil in Barre Woods Harvard Forest LTER site, Petersham, Massachusetts, United States -... | ecosystem: Environmental > Terrestrial > Soil > Temperate forest >... | reverse complement strand
TCAACGACACTTGGGAACGGATCATCGCAGGTCTCGCCAGCCGCAACCCGCACGACAGGTTCAGAGATTTCCTCCGACTTCCTGACTCCGCCGAACAGATTACTGTCTGCCAGCCCTTAGGCGCATCAGGCATGTTTATGAAGTGATCTGGCTTTGAACCGCAGAGGGGATCATGGATTTGAGTGACGGAAACGAGTGCGCGACACGCTGACCAAACCGGATGCGCCAGACATTCGGTTCGACCTTCATCGCGTTTCGGCCACCGAGTTCGCTGTGATTGAGGACGGAAGAAACATCCGCGCTATTGTGGCTCGGCTCCTCCGCGCCCTGGTGCGCCGGCATTGACATACAGTGGCGCATATTTGGGCATCTCCGATGCCTTGGAGGCATACATTGCCAAACGCCATCCGGATCGCACCGCCTGAAATACTGAGACTTCAAGCGATTAAGAATGAATTCGGGGATGGGCTGACCATCCGACGGTGACTGTCAAAGGGATCAGCTTTTCTTCTTTTTCTTCCCGCGCTGCTTCTTGCCGAATTCTGTCAGGGGACGTTTGACAGATCCCGAATCTAAGACAACCGAATCCTCATCGTTCGGTCCGATCTCTTCCACGCGGCGAAAATGGATGGTGCTTTTGTATATCCCCAGTTCATGGATGGGAATCACATCGGACTGATCGGGCTTCAGAATGCCCGGAATCAACGTGTAGACCTTGAAATCCCGATATGCCTGCTTGAACATCTCCAGGTTTTTTGAACCTGGAGCCGGATTCATACGATGAATACGCGTGAGGGTCAAAAATCCGTCTCGGTCCGCATGTACCGTTAGGCCGGCTGCTCGATATCGTTTGATGGTGTTTTCAAGATCGATGCCGACGTGGACCGAATACCCGGGCTGCTCGCCTCGCACCTCGCCTTCGATGACAGAGATCCGCAGTTCCTCAAAGGCATCCCGGTCTCCATATCGCTGATGCCATTGTTCGAAAATTCTACGAGCAGCCGTGTCGTTCAAGAATGCTAATCCCAGATCGGGCGGTCTACTTTCATAGATGCGAACAAAAACTCCTCTCCATTTCGCCTCGTCCCAGAGTTCAGGGTCAATCGGCGTCGACAGGAATACAGAAAAGTTGGTCTTGACATCCTTCTTTGGCAGAGAACGTAACTGCCCGAGCTTCGGCTTCTCGGTGTGCGGCCTACCCACGAGGCGCGAGTACAGTCTGTCATATCCACTGCCCGTACTCACGTCGTAATGTGTGGCGCTCTGTAGTGGTGCCGGAATGAACGTCTTGTCCTGCTTCTGCAGTACGACGGGAATAAATTTCGTATTGGTGGCGCCGGCGTTGTAAATGTACTGGTAGATTAGCCCGCCCTCCCACTTCACACCATGCCCCTCTTCCGCCGCGGTGTCGCCCATCACGCGCCGGTAGTACGTCTCCGTGCATACCATAAGCACAAACTTAGAATCCCTAATCTTCCGATCCATCCATCTCGGCCAACCTTCTGGGGGCGACTCCTCGTATTGATCCAAGACACAGTCCACGCCTTCCGCACGCAGGCGGTTCGACAGATCAAGGACCGCGCGGAGGTGCTCCTCGCTATCCCAGCTGTAGCTGATGAACACTTCACCGGACTTGCTATAGCTTTCGCTAGTCATAACGCATTCAGAGAATATCAGGGTGAGTTGTCATGCCGATGTTCGACCTTTGCATGAATGGCGATGCTCATCTCTGGAACCAGTTCCCGGGCTGGATGGTCTTCCCGTGGACGCCAGCTCTCAAGCCCGTGTCGCAGCATGGCTCACGGCGGGGAATGCCCCTGCTGTGTGCAGGATCCTCCCTGGCAGCCGAGAGCACTCGTTAATCCTTGAGATGTCGCCTCGAAACGTACCCGAGGGCAAAAAGTCTCCTCGAACCTGCATACCTTTGTAGAGAGTCGCGAATCGATGCCTGTCTCAATCGTGGAGTTCCAATGAAGTATTGTCTTTTGTGGTTGCTCTTCTCCCTCGTCGCTCACTTTACCTGGGCACAATCCGAAACTGCGACGGTTTCCGGTCAGGTCGTGGATCCGTCCGGGTTGAACATAACGGGCGCCCAGGTAAAGCTTGTGGACATCGATCGTGACACCAGTACAGGAGCAACAACGAACAAAAGCGGCCTGTATGCGTTTCCGAGTGTTCGGCCAGGGCGTTACAGGATGGAAGTCACGACGGCAGGCTTCAGAGTAGTCAATGTCACGGGCCTGATCGTAAATGTACAGGATCACATTGAGCAGAACTTTCGCCTTCAAATCGGTTCAGTAGCGGAGAGCATCACAGTAACGGCCGGTGCTCCTTTGGTGAATACAACCGATGGCACAATCAGCACCGTCGTGGATCGGCAGTTCGCGGAGAATTTACCGATGAACGGCCGAAGTTTTCAGACTCTGATTCAACTAACACCGGGCGTTGTGCTTACCGCGAGTAACCAAAGCGACAATGGCCAATTCAGTATTAACGGACAGCGGGCCGCCTCCAACTACTGGATGCTGGACGGTGTTAGCGCCAATATTGGAATCGGTGTAAATGCAGCCTTCTCGCCGGGTAACAGCCTTTCCGGGTCAATTGGATCGTTCAGTGCTACAGGTGGAACCAATAGCCTTGTTTCCGTGGATGCCATGCAGGAATTTCGAATCCAGACCTCCACTTTTGCTCCGGAATTCGGCCGCACGCCGGGTGGACAGATTTCTATTGTCACGCGCTCAGGCGCGAATCAATTTCACGGAACAGCATTTGACTACCTCCGGAACGACGTTCTCGATGCCAGCGATTGGTTTAATGGATATATCAATACCCCGCCTCTGCCCAAAGCGAAGGAGAGGCAGAACGATTTCGGCGGGACATTGAGTGGCCCGATTGTCAAAGACCGAATGTTTTTCTTTTTTTCCTATGAAGGCCTTCGACTTCGGTTGCCGCAGACCACCCTCACTACGGTTCCCGACCTCGTTGCTCGACAGGGGGCACCGGCAGCTATGCAGCCGTACCTAAACGCTTTTTCGCTTGATCCCAATCAACCCGATCTGGGGAACGGCATTGCCCAATTCAATGCCAGTTACTCGAATCCAGCAAGCCTGGATGCCTATAGCTTGCGCATTGACCACAGGTTGACCGACAAACTGAATCTCTTTGGACGATATAACTACTCACCGTCAAGTCTTTCTCAACGGGGAGGAGGCCTTTACTCCTTGAGTACGGTGAGTTCGACTCAAATCACAACACAAACAGGAACGATTGGCGCTACTTGGGTTCCTTCCTCCGTCATTGCGAACGACTTCCGTTTCAATTACAGCAGAACGACCGCCGTTGGCGACTATCACATGGATAACTTTGGAGGAGCTGTCCCGCTGACGTCACTCCCGTTCCCCGACCCCTATACCTCGGATGATGCGCTCTTGTTCTTCGAAATCGTCACTTTACAGCAGGGTCGCCTGTACCAGGGGCGCACCGGTCGGAACCTATTGCGACAAATCAATCTGGTAGACAGCGTGTCTGTTCAAAAGGCGACGCACAGTTTGAAGGTCGGAGTCGACTTCCGGCGGTTGACTCCACAATTTGACCCACAAGCATACGTGCTTGACATATTGACTTTGAATGTGCAGTCGGCTATGAATGGAAACCTGCTCGGAAACCTCGTGGCAGATCACGTTAGCCCAACATTCTTGTTCCGCAACCTGGGCATTTATGCACAGGACACGTGGCGTGTTACTCCAGGCCTCTCCGTGACTTACGGCTTACGATGGGACGTGGATTTTGTGCCCGCTTCGCTGAGCGGTCCAAATTTCCCCGCAGTTACTGGATTTGATTTGAACAACATGTCTAGTTTAGCGCTGGCGCCAACCGGAACACCGCCTTACAAGACTCGCTTTGGCAACGTGTCGCCGCGGCTTGGCGTAGCTTATCAGCTGTTTCAGAGCCCACAGTGGCAAACGGTGATACGCGGAGGTTTTGGAGTTTTCTACGACCTAGCAACTTCTGAGGCAGGTAATCTACTGCAGGACGGTGCCTACTATCCATTCGGGAATTCGATTACCCACCTTGGTGGCACCCTTCCCTTAGATCCGTCCAGTATCACTCCACCTCCGATCACACCGGCGAGTTTGAGCTCGGGATGGATACTCGCTTTCGACCCTCATCTTCAGCTACCGTATACACTTGAGTGGAATACATCCGTTGAACAATCCCTCGGAAAAGAGCAGACTCTCTCTGCCTCGTATATCGGTGCGGCCGGAAGGCGTCTTCTACTAACGGCGTTTGCTTATACCCCGAACCCGAAGTTTTTCGCAGCCGATTTGGTGACCAACGCGGGAACGTCCGAGTACGATGCGCTTCAGATTCAATTTCAACGCAGATTGTCGCACGGGCTTCAGACCCTCGCCTCGTACACGTGGGCCCATTCGATCGATACTGGCTCTGCAGGTTCAAACGCGATCCTGTCTAACGCGTTTGTTCCCTCATCCATCGGAGGATCCAACCGAGGACCGTCCGACTTTGATATCCGTAATGCGTTCTCTGCCGCACTCACATATGATTTTCCTGTACCTAACGTCAACGCTGTCACGAGCGCGATCCTGGGTGGCTGGTCATTGCAGAGTATCATCCTGGCTCGTTCTGCCCCGCCGGTCGATGTTTCCGACGCTGACTTTTTCAACGGTAATTTCAGCAATGGCTCTTTTGGAGATGTTCGGCCTGATTTGGTTCCTGGACAATCCATGTACTTATACGGATCCCAGTTCCCTGGTGCGAAGGCCTTCAATCTCGCAGCGTTCACAAATCCGCCGATTGATCCGAACACCGGACTTCCCCTCCGGCAGGGAGATGTGCCGAGGAACTTCCTACGGGGATTTGGAGCTACGCAGTGGGATTTTGCTATTCATCGCGAGTTCCGTCTCCGGGAGCAGCTGAAATTGCAGTTCCGCGCGGAAATATTCAATGTTCTTAATCATCCTAACTTTGGCCCTCCGGTCAGCGACATCAGCCAACCCAATTTTGGATTGTCGGCGCAAACCTTAGGAAATAGTCTCAATGGCAGTAATCTTGGTAGCGGTGCCTTTAATCCCTTGTATCAGATGGGGGGGGCCTCGCTCGATGGAATTCGCTTTAAAGCTTCAGTTCTAAGCCCTGGCTCAGCGGCCTTTTGCGAAACTTCGCCCACCAGGATCTTGCCTCTATTGGGCCCGAAAGCCCATTCGTCTGTTTGGAACCCTTGAGGAGCGACCCAAAGTGAAGACACACATCGAGCGTTATTTATCTTTTTCAGTGTTGGTGGCCTCCTTCGTTATCCCTGGGGCTCTGCATGCTCAGGACTCGTCACCCGTACCCATCAAGGACGTCCTTGAGCAGCGGGGGTTTCCACCGCTCACTCGAACTCAATTATCGCCTGATGGTGAGTGGGTGGCATATACCCTCAAAAGAGACGCTGCGGCGGCAGGAGAGACTGCCGCCACTTCTGGTAAATGGCACACAAGTACCGGGGTACCTGTCCCACTCCAAGGATCTGACATTGAGCTTACGAACTTAACGACGGGACAGACAAGAAACCTGACGCGAGCTCAGGGATCTAGTTGGGCTCCTGTTTGGTCGCCGGACGGCACACAGCTAGCTTTTTACTCCGATCGTGGCGGTGTCGCCCAGCTCTGGCTTTGGGACCGAACTGGTGACGAATTTCGTCAAGTTTCAAATCTGACGGTCTGGGTCTACATGAATTTTGAAGCTCCTGAGTGGACACCCAGTGGCACAAGTTTGATCGTCCCCCTTCTCCCCGTAGGAATGTCGGTCGATGCTGCGGAGCGGCCCACGGGTCTCGTTGGTAGACTAGCCCCGGGAGATCCGGAACTTAAAGAGCCGGGCACGACCGTTGCGGTTTACGCGCCGTCGATCGACAAAGTACAGATTGCAAACGACAGCGATCTATCTAAAGGCGACGTCTTCGGCGATCTAGCAATCGTGGATGTCAAGGTAGGAAAGGTCATCCGTATCGCATCAGGGTTCAAGCCCATGTGGTTCAAGGTGGCACCGAACGGCAGAAAGGTTGCCTTTACGAGCTGGTTCGGCAGAGACCGTAGTAATGGGATATTACTAGTCGACTTGGTTGTGGTAGATCTGCCCAATCGTCTGCCGCAGGTTGTTGCGTCGCGAATTGGGACAATAAATGGAGTCAACTTTAGCTGGTCACCCGACAGTCAGTCGCTGGCGTACGTAGCTCTTACCCTTGGGGACAAGACCTTGACGGAAATCGGTGCGTGTTTCGTTGTCTCGACCACGGGAGGCGAGCCAAAAACGCTCACCCCGCCGTCACATCCGAATTTCGCGGGCATCTACATGGTCCCCTTCTGGGATGAAAGTGGGCAGAATATCTATCTGTTATCGCTCGGAAACAACCCCTTGTACAGCGAGCAGTACGACTCCCTATGGAAGCTTCCCGTGACCGGGGACGCTTGGAAGGAAGTCGCACGGGCTTCGCAAGGTACATTCAGAGAAGTCGTTTCGCGCCCGGGAACCGGGCGCTTCTGGTCGCCGGATGGTGGCCGATCAATGATTCTAATGTCACGTGATGGAAACACGCTAAAGGACGGGTTCGATAAAATCGGCTTGAATAGCGGGTCTGTCTTGCATTTGTATAGAGAGGATTTGTCTTATGGGGTCCCGCCGAATAACGCTATCTGGAGTATGGACGTTTCTGATGACCATCAGTGCGCAGCTTATAGGGCCGGAGATGTTGCCCACAGTGTGGATGTCCGCCTGGCATGTGTTAGCGACCTCAGGACATCGCGTCGCTTAACGACCATCAACCCACAGTACGAACACCGTCTAATGGGAAAGAGCCAGCCGATCCAGTGGAGGAGCCTTGACGGACAGGTGCTTCGGGGTGCGCTACTGCTGCCATCAGGCTATCAGGAGGGGAAGCGATATCCATTACTCGTTTGGCAGTACCCAACTGCTGACGGATCCGTCTATCTCAATGAATTCGGATTCGAGACTGACGTCAATATGCAGATCTTTGCAACCCGCGGATACGCCGTGCTATTCCCCAATGTGCCAGCCAGCCCTGGGAGCCTGATGCAGGATATACCAAAAGCTGTCATCCCGGCAGTGGACAGAGTTGTTGAAATGGGTATAGCTGATCCCGCTCGTCTAGGTCTGATGGGGCATAGCTTTGGCGGATACGGGGTCCTCAGTGTGATTGTCCAAACCACCCGGTTTGAGGCCGCAGTCGACATTTCGGGTGCCGACGTTAATCTAATCGATCAATATGGCACAATGCCTGCGGACGGGGAGAGGAGCGTATATCAGTACCTGTGCGAGCGATGGATGGGTGGTACGCTGTGGCAGAACCGAGAGCAGTACATTGAGAATTCGCCCATATTCTATCTCGATAGGGTCACAACGCCATTGTTGATCATACACGGTTCATCCGATTTGGCGGCCCCGTCGTCTGAAGCAGACCAACTGTTCGTATTCTTGCGGAGACTTGATAAGCAAGTAGAATACGCGAAATACAGCGGCGAAGGTCACGGCATCGCTAGCGTTGCTAACCAGTTAGATTATCTAACCCGCACAGTCAAGTGGTTCGACAAGTACCTGAAATCTAATCGCTATTAGAATGCACTCCCGGTCGACGCGTCGACCGGGAGGTCTTTACTGCATTGTGAAGGAGTAACCCGTACCGATCTTTTGCGAGGCGTTACTCATCCAGGTCGTAGGCGGGGCTATTCGAAACATGGATAGCTTCGGCCGACGAATTTGCCTTGGTCAGTTGCTGGATCACGCTAGAAGCGTTACCCATTTCAACAACTTCGGGTTTCGTATAGGTCACGTTAGTATCCTCCTTTCTTAGAGTATTCAGCCTTTCTGCTAGCAGAAATACGAGAGGCGCGTGTGCGTTTGGTTCGTGCGTGCCTCTTAGGAGGAAGTCAGAGGACAATCATTACATGTCGACGTGTGAATTAAGTCCCGGGAGGCTAAAACGCGAAACCACAATTCCAGCGAAATAGTCTTCAACATCCGCACAACATGAATATCCGCCCCTGCTTTGGCACAGCGCAATCTCTCAATGAAGCGAACCTGGTTGACGTACCCTAGCCTCGAGCTCAGAGACATGTCCAACGAACTCGAGTTGCTTCCCAACGCCGCCAGCGGTGTCCGCGCAGCCGTTCCTTTCGTCCGACGAACGAGGATCTCGTACGGTACGACGCCAGCCAGAGATCGGACCATCAACGACCGTCGATATCCCGGGCGAAGCAACTGGCTGGCTGGTATGGAAAGGATAAATTCGAGCAACTGTTGATCGAGGTAGGGATAGCGGCCTTCTTCGAGCACAAGCCCCGATGACTGCCACTTGGCTAGTTTGTTGGTCATCAGCATCACTCCTCCCATTAGTGAACGACGCGTGGGAAGCCAGAGACCAAAGTGCTCGCCCACATCCAATAGCCGAATAGAAAGGTTGGTGCGCTTGGCAAAGGCCTCTTCGATCCAGGATTCGACTTTCGCGCGCTTGAGAAAGTATTGACCGAGCGAAGGCGGCATCAACTGTGCAAGAGCCTGGCCCAAAATGTGAATGCACGGTCGGCGCTTGATTAGACTCCAATTTATGAGCTGTTTCGCTAGTTTGGTCAGTTCGAACCGCACAACGAGATCCGCGAGTTGTGGGCTGGGGTCGGGGATGCCCCCCATAAATTCGTCACCTCCGAGCCCGGAGAGCACAACTCGGTAGCCACCATCTCTCACAATGGCAGCGCGTTCAGCGTCAAGATGCTCACCAGAGCCTAAATAGCCGGGCAGGGGTGAAAACTCGGAGCATTCCATCGACACAGGAACAGCTCCGAGTCTGCCAACGTCAATATGATGTCCTGTCCTTCCGCGCTTTTGCTCCACCATTGGGAAGTAAGCCCAGTCATCTCCGTTAGGCTCGGTCTTGTCGTAATAGGAGAGCGTGTCGAGACGAGGCGTTTCCGCTCCCTCGTTCACGAGAATGTCATCCGCCATACAGACAATCGAAGAAGAGTCCAAGCCACCGCTCAGTTCGGCAAGAATCGGTGAATCTGAACCCAGCCTGCGATGAACAGACTGACGAAACAACCAGCGGAAGTGCTCCTCGTATTCCGCGTCTGTCTTGTAGCGGATACGGGATTTTGGGCTGAACCGCCAGTACCGCCGCACATAAGCCATTGCATTGCTGATGCGCACGAACTGCCCGGGCGGAACCTGGCGAATCTCACGATAGGGCGTTAAATGGGCATCCGGGTCGTGGGCGAAGTACCCGGCGATGTAGTCATCGTCGATATGAAACTTATCTCCCGAAAGGAGAACTAGGAGGCTGAGGTCCGTCGACCACCAGATTCGATCATCCTTGAGGTAGTAAAAAATATGCCGGATGGCCATATAGTCAGCCCCGAGGAGCAGTTCACGTTGCTCAGGCTTCCACATGGATAGGGCCCAATCGCCGATGATGCGGCCGAAGCAGTCCGTCTCCCATCGATCGAAGGCTGCAGCGACGACAGCGACATCGGTCGTGTTGGCTTCAACATCGCTACGAAGTTCCGAGATGAGTTCGTCGCGGTTGTCGAGCCGGCCGTCCCAGGTGAGAACGAAACCTCGGCGTGAGAAGTATGGTTGTGTTTCCCGGCGTGATTCGGCGGTGGTGTGGAAGGGCCGATAGAGAAGCGCAACGGAACCGTCCACATGGCAGGATTCGCCGTCTGGGCCTTGCTGCTTCAAGGCCTTACTGATATCCGCGAGGAGCTTGCGGTCTACTGGCCTTCCGTCAAAGTTCCAAATCCCTGCCTGCACACTCATGCAGTTGTCCTTACTAGCACTTATCCCAAATTGCGTACGCGGCCTGGACATTCGATCTTTCGTTGATGGCTCGCCCATCGACTTCAACCCAAGCGTGGGCCTTGAAGGGCAATTTCTGGGCGCCCAGAACCATCTGCGCTGCGACGCCGTGTTTCCTGAGCAAATAGGTAGTCACGAAAGATCGCTGCAAGCACAGGGCTTGTTTCGGATACCAAATGCAGGCGTAGTTAACCGCCATGCATACTCGATCAATGACGTTTGATTCAGCGGGCTTGTTGTTGACCTTCCAACCTTTCACCAGGGCGTAAACATTCTGGAACCGGCAAAGAACGCTCAAGATGTCGTACGCCAAGAGCATCAATAACGCTCGAAAGAACAGAATCACAATGACCTCCCTGGCTGGACACGAACTCCCAGTTCGTGGCAGACGAACGCGAGCCTGTTGGTCAGCGCTTCGATCTTCGCCGACAAGGGTTGGACCGGTGTGTGCCCCCACTCGGGTTTGTAGTCGAGCAGAACGGGATGAGTCGAACTAGTTGCGACCTGCAGGCGCGCCGCCATCTTGCGAGCGTGCATCGGATTGCAGCGAGTGTCAGCGTCTCCCGAGATTAGCAACACGGCCGGATAAGCGACCCTATCCACGACACGGTGGTAGGGCGAGTATGCCAATAGGGATTGAAAGTCCTCTTGATCTTCTGGCGACCCGTATTCGTCAGCCCACCCAGCAGCAAAGTTGTAGAGGTTATATCTCGCCATGTCGAGCAACGGGCCAAGGCAGATGGCAGCGCGGAACAGGTCCGGTCGTTGGGTAATAGCAGCGCCAACGAGTAGGCCAGCGTTGGAGCCTCCGCCGATGGCGATGCGGCCGGGTATCGAACGTTGTTGTCGAATGAGCCACTCGCCTGCCGCCACAAAATCGTCGAAAGAATTCTGACGGTTTTCGCGTTTGCCGGCGCGATGCCACTTCTCTCCCAGTTCGGAGCCACCACGCAAAGCCGGGACTGCAAATAGGAATCCCTGCTCCATGAGGAACGTAGCAAATGCAGTGAATCGAGGTGTCACACAACTCCCGAAGCCACCGTAGCCAGTCAGGAACGTAGGGAGGGGACCAGAAAATAGGAGATCCCTGCGGGCAGCAAGAAAGAGAGGAACTGACGTTCCGTCCGTGGACGTGTATGTAGTTTCCTCGATTGCGATCGCAGAAGGATCGACTGGGCAATCCACTTCACTCCAAGCGACCGCCTCCTTTCGGCGCGTGTCATAGCAATGAACAGCGGGCGGCTTGGAAATTGAAGTGTAGCTGTAGAACAATTTCTCCATTGCGGTCGGTCGATTGAGCAAATCGATCGTTCCGCAGGCAGGAAAAGCAGTGGCGTCCTTCTCTGTTCCGTCGAGGTCAAAGACTTCAACCTCCGTGGTGAAATGATCAATCCGAGTCACAAACACCTGGTCAGCTACGACGGCGAACTGCTGGATGCGCCGGTCGGACTCATGCACAACGTCGCGCCAATTTGAAGGATCTGTGTGGGCAAAATCGATCCGAACGATGCGGAAATTCGGCGCCGCGAAGTCTGTGTACGCCAGCAATTGGCCCCGCACAAAAAACGGCATAAAACAACCCTCAATGCCTTCGACTACGAGCCTGGCATCGTGGGGGTTGGCTGACATCTCCTGTACAAAAAGCGAAGTCCGAAGCGCCTTGCCGGTGAGGAAGACTGCATAGGCCAATAGATTGGCCTCGGAGGACTCAAGAATTCCCAAGAATAGGTTCGGCTCTTCTCCGGCAACGAATATCTCCCGATCCTGCGATCGCTCCGTACCAAACTGGTGCCAGAAGGCCGCTCGATAGTTAGGGCGTGGATCATTCAGTTCGCGATGGGAGTAGTAAAACCCGCTCCCGGCAGGAGCGAAGACGATTCCCATGCAGAAGCCTTCCGGAAGGTGATCCGGAAGAACGACACCCCGCTCGACGTCGAGGATTTCGAGAGACGAGTGATCAGTACCACCCTGCCGTACCGAATATGCCAGGAAGCGACCATTTTGAGAGATCGCGGCGATGGAGACAGCAGTCGAGTTCCCGCTTTTACGCTGGGCCGGGTCGACAAGAACGGTTTCCGGCCCAAACAATCCGTCCCTCATGACGATGACAGGTTGATCCCTGTCTTCCTGACGCTTCAGGAAAAAGTAACTGTCGCCGACGTTCCACGGTTCAGAGATGATTTCTTTCATGGCCAGCAGTTCTCTAACCCGCGTCCGAATTCGCTCTCGGTCTGGAATTGAAGCAAAATATGAGCGCGTATATGCAGCCTGCTCTTCGAGCCACTTCCTCGTTCGAGGCGAATTCTGATCTTCAAGCCACCGATAAGGGTCTGTGATTTCGAGGCCGTGTAGGACTTCGGTTACGGGTTCAACTGTCGTTGGTGGAGGCGTATCTACTGTGTGAGCCATGTGCTTACACTCCCGAACAAACAGGGCTACGGAGGTAGCAACTCGACGATTTGTGATCGTCCTATGTTTGAGCTAAACGATATGTGCACCATAGAGCGATGGCAGGATACTGGCCGAAAAACTTTTTCTGTGCGCGAAATCGTGCAGGCAAGCTCCGTAGCGCCGGCTCCGAATATTCTTTTGGGTGACGAAGCAATGAGATCGAAAGCGTGATGAGCCCTAAGAACTTGGAACAGCATGACGACAACTTATGTGGTCGCATCCACCGAGGATCGGACGCTGATGGGAGTTACTAGTGAGGGGAATCGATCTTTGTATCTGCGCGGAATCGCGCAAGCAATCATCAACCTGACGACGGCAATTCCGACCTGTAGAAATGACGACGTTCGAAGAGAGATACCGGGAGTTCGAAGATTTGAGTGTCGCCACCTTCGAACGAAAATTCCTTGCCACATTGGGGGACTGTGCAGGTCGTGTTGTGCGTCGCCGTTTGATCGTCGATGCCACGTGCGCTGCTCCCGCGCACCACAATCCATGCTCCACACCCGGGACAAGTCACGCACGAGCAGGCAATGCACTGTTCCATTCAAGAATTATAAGGCGCGCCACGTGCCAGTCCCTGCCTAGATTCGATTTCATCCACCGACAGCGAATTCGTCGAAGGCATTTCGTGATCCTGGAATTTCCATATCTTCCGATACGCTTCACACCGGTCGATCAGCTCCCGATGTTTTCCAGTGTCGGCGATCGCGCCATTCTCCACCACGAGGATTCGATCGGCCCACAGGATCGTCGCCGGCCGGTGGGAGATCACGACGAGCGTTCGCCCGTGGCGAAATAGGTTGAGCCCCTCAAGGAGCCCGGCCGCAGTCGGCGCATCCAGAGAACTGGTAATTTCATCCACGATCAGAATCTTTGGCTGCTGCAGCAAAGCTCGTGCCAACGCCAGTCTCTTCCTTTCGCCTCCAGAGAGCCGGCTACCGAGCGGCCCCAATGATTCGTCTAGTCCTTTTGGCAGCCTTTCGAGAACGCGGTCGAGCTGCGTAAGCGCGGCGATTTCATCCAACTCGCCTTTCGTAGCGCTTGGGTTGCCGTACAGAAGGCTCTCTCTGATCGTTTGATCAAAGAGAAATGGATCTTGCGGGACCAGCGTAATGTGGGCGCGAAGGTTTCGACGTTCGACATCATGGATGTCGATGCCGCCGACGAAGATGGATCCTGCATCCGGATCACGCAGCCTCGTCGCCAGCAGTCCGATTGTGCTCTTGCCCGACCCGTTAAGACCGACCAGGGCGACCGTCTCCTCCGCGTGGATGCGAAAGCTCATATTGCGAAGCGCGGGCCGGTCTTCGCCGTAGGTAAACCATACCGAACGGAATTCCAGGTCGGGATTGATGTCAGGTCGCAGAGGTACCGTGCTCCCGCTTCTATCCGGTTCCAGTTTGCGGTCAGAAATTTCCTCAATACGCCGAATGCTTGCGCCAACACGCTGCAACCGCGATTGGAGGTCGATTGCAATGCTAACTGGCGCGAACAGACGAAAGACGTAACCGTAGAACGCCACGAGGCCGCCAACCGTCAACGCTCCTCGAGTCACTTCATACCCTCCGTATCCGAGGATCAGACCCATGCCAAGAACGACGACCGACACCGAAGCCCCTCCGAAGGCCATTTCCGTAGTGCGCTGTTGAATCTGAAGCTGTGCTCCCTTGGCTGCAAGACGAGCAAACTTCCTGGCCTGCGTGCCGGTACGGTTAAGCAATTGCAACTGCATCATTCCTGCCAAGTGCTCCTGCAGAAATGCGTTGATCTTTCCCGACTGAGTCTGAACCTGGTCCGCAGCATCCTTCAATTTCGCCGCATACTTGCGCTGTAGGAGGTAGAAGATCGGTAGAACTGGGGCAACTAGCACTGTCAAATGCCAATTCAGAATCCCCATGGTGACCAACACCATGACGCCCATGAGCACCATCTGAAGGGTCATGGGAAAAATGTCTCCGCTCAACTCGGCCACCCGCTCCACATCTTGCTCCATGCGGTAAAGCACATCTCCCACTCGTGAACTTTCGTGGCGGTCTGCCGGCCGCGTATGGATCTGACGTAAGAGCGAGACCCGGATCCGGAATACCATCTTCTGCGTGAGCAGGCTGCTCACAAAGGAAGCCAGGTAGTTGGTCCCTAGGCTTGCCAGGTATACGGCGCAAAAGATCGATGTGCCCAACAGGACGAGGTGGAGATCACGCTTCGGGAGAGCCACATCAATCAGCCACTTCACGACAAGCGGGTCGAACAGAGAGAGGCCGCTGCCCACAATCATGCAAACGAGATCCGCGATCACCAGCGACGCTAGGGGTCGAACATAGCGGGCGAGCCATCGGATTGCAGAAGACAGGGATTGGCCGTTCTCTCCCGACATTTGAGTTGCCTAACACCATCGGGAGGCTGCGCAACCAATCTCTTTTCGCTGCAAGAATCTCTACCGTGAAGCTTGCTGGCTGTCGACTGTGTTCCGCCACGCCAAGCTCCGTAAACTAATGAGCCAATGACATCTATGGAGAAGTGGGTTCCGCAGCCATCGAAGTCAGCAAGATCGTTGCCGGCGCGTTCCTGTCGCTGGCTGCACGAATTCGTGCAGGACTAGAAAAGCGTGACGATCGGTCTGACTAAAAACGCCGGTGGAAATCATCTCGCCGGAGGGTTCGCATTGCACAGATTCTTGCAGCAGAAATAGTTTTGACAGGTATCCAGAAACCAAGGCTATCTTCGGCGGTATGACCCGACAGGACAGAGCGGTTCTGCCGCAGGACCGGAACATGAGCGAGCCAGAAAGGATCACAGACCTCACGATCGCACCCGGCGTCCGGGAGACTGCTTCCGAAGACGGGGCGGTTCTCCTGGATATTGAACAGGGAATCTGTTTCAGCCTCAATCCAGTCGGACTCAAAATCTGGGAGCTGTTGAAGAAGCGGCGTTCCCTCGATCAGATCGCGGATGCCCTGGCACAGGAATTCTCCGTACCCCGAGATCAGATTCTCTCAGACGCAAGGGAATTTATCGTGGCGCTGGAAGCCAAGCACTTGATTCGTCCACCAAACGACGCCCTGCCCAAGAAATCTTGGTTCTCCAGAATGCTAGCTCGCGAGTAGCGGTCGTTAGCCCGCTAGAACTGGGCTGCGCGCTAGTCTCGACCCTCTTTTCAACTCGATTTCTGGATAATGAGAGGCGGCCAGACGTGAATCACTCGGCCGATAATCGAGGCCGCGCGTGGTGTCTTGAAAATCTGTACCGGCTGGTGTGACGTGGGATAGGGCACGATAAACAAAGTTTCCCGCGTCAAAAAGCACCAGGAGCAACTGAAGCCGTTTTCGTGCCACACGAAATAAATCGGTCGTTCTCGGATGCTTTTCCACCCACCCATCTCGACGGTGTTGTGGGATTTATCGATGACCACCACTGAACCGGGCGGGACTAGTTCACCCATCGTATCGTCGGTCACTCCGATGACTCCTAATCGGAAGTCGCCCAAGTCCAAGCGCCGACGCACGGCCGCGGGAACCCCTAATTCCTCAGGGCTCTCTGTGACCAGGCGGGTTTCTTCGAAACTGATGTTGCTGTGAAATGTCGGGGGAAACAGTCGACCCGCTTCGGTGTGAGACCATTGTTTTGAAGTCGCATCGGCCTTCGTGGGGCTTTCCGGCGTGCTCCCGGACTCGCCCGATTTCATCCCGAAGGCTTGTAATACAGCAGGGTAGGTTACTTTGTAGCAGTCGCAGAGACTTGCGACCTCAAAGATGTCCGGTGCGCTCCGACCTGCCTCAAGGTCAGTGAGGCGGCCGCGCCGGATCCGATACCGTTCGTCTGCAGCTTTGTTTGCGGACTCGCCCGTAAGCCGCTCTACGCCGCTACGCGTGAGGTGGAGCTCTTCCCGGCGTTCCCGGAGCCAACTCCCCGGATTAGACATCGCTACTACTCCGTCGTGACAGATTTGACGGTGAGGGATTTCCTCACAAGGGGACTCACGGTTGATTGCTACCTGAGCTCGACCACCAGTTCGGATTTCCTCCGAGCCTGTGGCCGTTCCTCAAGAGCATCAAAAAATCCCGGAGAGCCCCAGACAACAACGTGAAGCGAACCCCCTCAGATTCTCGCTCCACTGCCGATCTGAGCCTTCTCTTAGTTCCCTTAGTACTACCTCCAGTGCATTTCTGGATTCTGCGTCGCCGCACGAGCGATCCGCGGCTTAGCGACAAGTCGTCGCGGAGAGCTAGCGAGATCAGCGCAATGATGATCAGAGCGGTTTCAACTCAAAAAAGCCGCTAACATAGCACCTATCGCAAGCCGGTCTGCTGACGCTGTAGCTGTGCTACAAACTGTCAAGTAAACCCCAGATCGCCTGCGGACTTGGCCGGATTTCTGCTGGATGGTCGAAATCCTGCTAAATTCGTGCTCCCGAGAGCGAGAAAACCAAGGACTTACACGTGAGTCTGGGCTTTACGTGATCACAATCTAACCCTTTCTACGTTCGTTTCATCGTTCACGCTGATGGTTTTCTCCCTATTCGGACAAGGTGCTGCCGTCTAATATTTTCACTTTCGCAGGGTGCAGCAAACAGTCACTGAATGCCACGGTGGGTAGCGGGGAAGGTTGCGTTTGGCTGAACCTCGGCAAGCAGGGCGGTTAGATTCGATACCTCCAGGGTGTCGAGTTGCTCGACTGCTCGAATGATCCTGCTCCGAAGCACCTCATCGGCGAATGCCTCCGCCAGCCAGTGGAATTTCTCCACTGTCCGTTCCCACGACATCGGATTAGTCAGCCCTCCTTCGTAGCCGTTCTGCTCCTTCACAAAGACACGTTGGTCTTTGGTGCGAATCGTGATGCGGGCGCTCAGCTCCTGGGGATAGCGAGTGCTGAAACTATCATCAGGACGAATCTCTACACGCTTCAGTAAAGCCTGGACATCTGGAGCTTGGATACGTGCCTCGTCCAGTTGTGCGGGGCCCAGTTGATCGTCGAGCATCGCGGCTGCGATGAGGTAATTAATGTTGTAATCGCCTTGCTCTTTCATCTGAGGGTGGTTCTTTGGACCGAAGGCTCCGCCGCCTGCGAAGTCGAAGGCGCCCTGGAAGACATCGCAGCTCACCTCCTCAACGTCGTTGCCTGTCAAACCGTTGCGACGCTTCAGCTCTAACACCGCTTCCAATATGGGCTGGCCATGAATCAGCGAACAATATTTCTTCATGACAGTCTGCGTGATGATTTCGAACGAGGGTTGTTCCCAATCCACGGGGATCGACTGCTTGAACATGAGTTCCAACCCAAAAGGACCTTCAAACAGGCCTTTTGGGCCTGTGAAGCCTCGCCTGGCTAACGAGGCAGCATAGACGGCGCGCATCCCGGTCATTCCCGGCGAAAAGCCCTTCCACTGCGACACTGGTTCGGCATGCACGTTTGCAAGCGAGACGTTGTCGATGGTCGCGATCGAGATCGCATTGGCGATTTCGCCGGCGGAGAGTCCAAACAATTTCCCCGCGCCGGCAGCTGCAGAGATTGCGAGCTGGGTGGCGTGGTTGAAACCTTTTGCCATTACAGGTACGGCGGATGTGAACCTGCATTGGATTTCATAGGCTACGGCGAGTGCCAACATAAACTGCTCGCCCGACGCACCTACTTGTTCGGCTGCAGCGAGGACGGTCCCAAAGTTGTCACTTGGGTGGCAAAGCCCGCCAACCGCCATATAGCTATCCAGCAAATCGACATAGCGCACCAAACTTGAGTTAAAGAGCGCGGCTTGATCTGCTGATGTCTTGCCTCCCCCAATCAGCGTGCAGCGACCGGAAGCTCGATATTCCTCGAACTGTTCGCGCAGCGCTTGAAAGGGCCTGCCTTGGAGCCCTGCGATGGCACAACCGAGGCTGTCTAGAATATTGCGCTTGTAGAGTTGCCGGATGTTGGACTTTAAGTGCTCTGGTCGAGCTGAGGCGGTGAAGGTAGCGATGTGCTGGACTGCGGAACGTACCTGCACCTCCTCCAGGGTCGGCGTGAGTTGCGGCATTGTTCGTTCTCCTTAGTTGAAGCATCGCGCTGGTTGAATTGACCGGAATGGGTTAGGTGCTTACGGTCGTGACGTCATCTATTAGCGTCTCTCCGGTGGTTTAATAGGTCCATTCAACGACTGCCTCCCCACCCCGTACGGAGCGGGGAGGCTAAAGTCGTCTCTACTGCCCGTTTACTTCGGCAGCTCGCGGCCCGGTGCCCTCTGCGTGACCTCCTGGACGATCCACGCGTTGCCATCGGGGTCCTGGAAGGCAACGTAGGAGCCGTAGCTCTTGCGCGCAGGATCGGGACCGCTGATGCGCGCCTCTGGGGAGAACGGCGAACCGTGGAAGACCTCGGTCGCCTCGATGCCACTGGCCACGATCTGCTTGTGCGCCGCCAAGATGTCGGAGACGATCAGCCCGCCACGGAACGAGCCGGGCTTGGCGTCCGTAACTCCTTTGCCAAACGTGACCGAGGCCGCTGAGTTTGGCGGCGTGAGCTGAACGGCGCGAAAATCTTTGCCGTTGGCGATATCGTCATCGACTCGCCACCCGAGCTTTGTGTAAAACGCCTTTGCGCGATCCACGTCCGAGACGGGAACAATAGCGACTTCGAACTTCATATCGACTTTCATGTGAAACTCCTTTTCCTTGTCAGTTCTTCCCACGAGGCTCCGCGGCTCGCGGGCTTGTTGGAACCTCGCTCAGAGGCCGGCACGACACATAACTCGCAGGCCCAGTGTCGTGGTGCAGCGCGTAACTATGCCTTGAGAAAGTCGAGCAACAAGGCGTTGATCTGATCCGCGTGTGTGGTGCACAGGCCGTGGGGAGCGCCGGGGATCACCTTCAACGTCGCATTCCTCACAATCTTCGAAGAGAGCTCCGCCGAGTCGGAGATTGGAACGATCTGATCCGCGTCTCCGTGAATAACCAGTGTGGGCACTTCAATCTTCTTGAGATCTTCGGTGAAATCCGTCTCCGAAAAGGCCTTGACACACTCGTAAGTGGCGATGATTGACGATTGCATTCCCTGGCGCCAGTATGAATCGCGAACACCTTGCGAAACCTTTGCATCCGGTTTGTTATAGCCGTAAAAGGGAAGGGAGATATCCTTGTAAAACTGTGAACGATCTGCGACAAGCCCCGCGCGGATTCCATCGAACACCGACATGGGTAAGCCACCAGGATTCTTGTCGCTCTTCAACATGACTGGCGGAATTCCTCCGATAATCACAGCTTTCTTGACGCGCTTATTGCCGTGACGGCCGATATAGCGAGCGACTTCACCGCCACCCATGGAATGGCCGACCAGTGTGACTTCCTTCAGATCGAGTTTTTCCAACAATGCAGCAAGATCATCTGCGAAGGTGTCATATTCATTGCCGGTCCAGGTTTGCTCAGAGCGGCCGTGACCACGCCTGTCGTGTGCAACCACGCGGTAGCCATTCTGGCCGAAGAAAAACATCTGCGCATCCCACGCGTCAGCGCTCAGCGGCCAGCCGTGCGAAAAAACGATCGTCGGTCCTGTGCCCCAATCTTTGTAGAAGATTGAGGTCCCATCTTTCGTCGTGATCCTGTTCATGTGAGTCTCTCCTCGAACTTGTTTCTGCGGCGCAGGAGCGCTTGCAGGTTTGGGTTGACCGGCACCAACCGGAAGGGGCAACCCCGCGACTGCCACCGCGGCGGCACCGCCAATAAGAATCTCTCGGCGTGTGATAGGTGTCTTCGTCTTGCTCATTTTTTATTGCTCCTCTTTCAAGTCGTCGTCACATCATTGCGAGCTCCAGGTTCCGTACCTCCTCTACTTCATCGTTCTTGTGTCAACGCTTGTTGGCGATGGGTACTCCAACTTTCAACAGCACTGCCAACCTCAGAAATCTCCTTCACCAACCTGTCAAGTAGTGCCCGCGCATTGGTACAACGCGATAGGCTGAAGCCCAAGCCTACTTGGCGAGGAAATCTGTAACCAATTTGATGGTGGCCTGTGGATTCTCCTCCATGATCCAGTGCCCCGAGTCGGGCACGATGCCGCCTGTGACGTTGGTGGCGACAAACTGCATGTGTTCGGCCATGTTCTTGCCGAAAAACTTCTCGGCACCGAGGCCAAACACCGGCATGGTGATCTTGCCGCCGTTTGCGAGCAACGCCTTGTTGTCGGCGGCGTCCTGGCGGAGTACTCCAAACTGCTCGAAGGAATCGTGCATCGCATGCGGTCGGGCGTACAGGGCAGCAAAGTGCTGCCGCGTATCTTCATCGATCCTCTTGGGGTCCCCGGACAACTCGTTCCAGAAGCGATCGAGGTAGATGCGCTCCCGGCCCTGCACCAGACGCTCCTCGTCAGGGCCCCGAAAATCGAAGTGCCACAGCGCCGGGTTACGAACGATGTTGTCCCAGTCGCCGATTCCTGGCAGCGGTGCATCGATCACCACCCAACGCGTGACGCGGGCCGGATATTGAGCAGCCAACGCATAGCCGACCATATTGCCGATGTCATGTGTGACCAGATCTGCCTTCTGGACCTTGAGTGCATCCATGACGCCGGCAATGTCGACCGCCTGGTTCTTCTTGGTGTAGCCGGTATCCGGGTGATCGGACATACCCATGCCGCGCAGGTCGGGGACGATCACGGTATGGTCCTTGGCCAGAACAATTGCCAGGGGGGCCCACATATCACCCGTAAAGCCGAAGCCATGCAACAGCACCACGGCCGGACCCTTGCCGCCGACTCGGACGTAGAGACTAGTGCCGTTCGTCGGAACCATTTGATTGTGAAAGCTGGCCGGGAACGGCGTGATTTCCGCCACGAGGGGAGCTGACAGCGAGATCCCGAAAAGGATGGCGGCAACATATCTGAACATATGAACTCCTCGCTTTCTTAGTGATTGATTTCGAACTTCATCTCAAGCATGACCGGCAGGCCGCCTTCGCGCTTACCATTTGCCGTTGTGCGCACCGCCGTCCACGTGCAGCACCTCCCCAGTGATCTGGCGGGATTCGGTGAGATAGACCACCGCGCTTGCAACTTCCGCCGCAGTGGAGATCGTGCCCATCGGCGAAAGGGTCTTCAGGAAATCCTTTGGGTTGT
>Ga0206847_10175_pt1 | contig 21480 bp, 20 predicted proteins | sample Alteio_BWOrgCont_17_FD_152880 | JGI IMG/M metagenome (GOLD analysis project Ga0206847, IMG submission 152880) | Enriched cells from forest soil in Barre Woods Harvard Forest LTER site, Petersham, Massachusetts, United States -... | ecosystem: Environmental > Terrestrial > Soil > Temperate forest >... | reverse complement strand
TTCACTGGCCGCCGAATCCCGACTCTCACGAACTGGAGGAAGCCTGGTCGACCCTGGCTGATCTGAAAAAACAAGGCAAGGCGCGCTGGATCGGGGTTTCCAACTTCAATGTGCAGCAGATGCGGCGGGCCCAGGCGATTGCCCCCATCACCTCTCTCCAGCCGCCGTATTCGCTTATCCATCGCGAAGTGGAAGCCGAGATTCTTCCCTTCTGCCAGCGTGAAAACATTGGGGTGATCGTCTACTCCCCAATGGCCTCCGGCCTTCTGACCGGCGCCATGACTCGCGAGCGCGCTGCCAGCCTGCCGAACGACGATTGGCGAAGGAAGAACGCGGATTTCACCGAGCCGAAACTCACCCGTAATCTGGCCTTGGTCGAGCGTTTGCGCCAGATCGCGACGCGGCGCGGTCGCACCGTGGGCGAAGTCGCCATTGCCTGGACGTTGCGCAATCCTGAGGTGACCGGAGCCATCGTCGGCGCCCGCAGTGCCCGTCAGGCCGACGGCGTAATGCGCGCGGCGGATTTCCAACTCAGCGAACAGGACTTGAACGAGATCGATGATTTCCTCGAAGAAACCGCTGCGTAGGATTTAAGTGTGATAGCCGCGACTTGACTTGCACGCCACGCTGTCCGATAGAGCCGCTACCATCAGGCCGTAGCAGGGGTCTTGGGGCAACACAAAAGGGGCGAACAAACGACGCACACTTGCGCTAACGCCTGGTTTCGTAAATTGACTTGTGTTAATTGCTGAAGGATACTTGGAGGCGCCAGTTTAGGGGGAGTCATGCCGGGCACTACGAGGGAACCTGCCAATTCTCACAGGTCGCTCCGTCAACGGCTCGTCAACAAGAAATGCCAATTAACGCTAGTCGTTGTGCTTCTCCTTGCGGCTCTCGCACAAGCCCAAACTTTCACCACACTTTACAACTTTACCGGCGGCTCCTCGGACGGCGGTGATCCCGTAGCGGGCGTAGTGCAGGACCCAGCGGGCGACCTTTACGGCACCGCCTTCGCGGGCGGCGCCTACGGTGACGGGGTGGTTTTCAAGTTGAACACCGCTGGAGCGGAAACCGTGCTGCACAGCTTCGCCGGATTGGACGGGCAGACCCCCACCACGCCGGTGATTCTGGACAAGGCTGGCAATATCTATGGGACCACCGAGCATGGGGGTCCCGGTCTCTGCGGGGGTTGTGGCGTCGTATTCAAGGTCGATACTGCGGGGAATGAGACAGTGCTGCACAGCTTTGCCGAAGGCCGGGATAGCTGCTCCCCCGACCAAGGCCTAGTCAGGGACAATGCGGGGAATCTGTATGGCACCACCACACGATGCGGTTCCTCCAACAAGGGGACGATATTCAAGATTGGCAGTGAGGGACGCTTTACTCTTCTCCACAGCTTCAGCGGGTACCCGGCAGATGGTGCGCGTCCCTTCTACGGGCATCTGACGGTAGACAAGTCCGGCAATCTCTATGGCGTGACCTTTTACGGTGGAGTTCACGGTCGAGGAGCCCTCTACGAACTGAGCAAGAAAGGGACGTTTGTTCTGCTGTACAGCTTTAAGGGCGGCAGGAAGGACGGCTGCCTCCCGTATGGGTCCGTGGTGCAGGACAAGGCGGGGAACCTCTATGGAACCACCGGCGACTGCGGTTTCAACGACGGCGGGACTATATGGAAAGTGAGCAAGAATGGCAAGGAGACGATTCTGCACAACTTTGCCGAAAGCACCTCGGACGGCTGCAGACCCTATGGGGGCGTAGCTCGGGACTCAAAGGGCAATCTGTATGGGATCACCTATGCGTGCGGCGCTAACGGCGGCGGGGCGTTGTACGAGTTGAGTACGAGCGGCGGGCTCACTGTGCTGCACAGTTTTGACTTCTCAGACGGCGCCGATCCGATTGGCGAAGTGCTGCTGACCGCCAAGGGCATTCTGTTCGGCACCACCTACGCGTACGGCGGGGACGGCTACGGGACGGTGTGGATGTACGTGCCCTAAGCCTCCGCGGTAAGTAAGCGGAGGTTGGTGCGGAGCGGCAACAGATCTGCTCTTTTCTACTGTTGTAACATCTCCATAGTACTCATCGACACGGTCAAAACGTGTAAACGCCTGGTTGCAGCCGTTGACCGTCAGGCGGTCTCACTGGAATGCTAGTCTTCTCACTTCCCTAGCTTCTGCGCCATGCTTCAGGTTAAAAGCGTAGAAATTACCGTCACCTGAACCGACGTACACGACGCCGTTCACTACGGCTGGCGATGATTGCACGATTCCCCCGGTTGCGTAGCTCCAAAGTTTGGTTCCATTCCTGGCATCGAACGCATACACATTGTTATCCAAGGCACCCACATAAACTACACCGTTGGCGATCGCAGGCGAGGAGTAAAGGGCAGCCCCAACTGGATAGCTCCAGATTTCGTTGCCAGTCTTCGCACTCAGCGCATACATATCTCCATCGTCCGTGCCGATGTAGACTACTCCGTTCGATACTGCAGGGGCCGGAATTGAAACGACGCCGACCGTCTGGCTCCAGAGCAGAGCACCTGTCCGGGCATCCAGAGCGATGACGTTGTAGTCAGGACCACCGATGTAAACAACTCCCTCTACCACAGCCGGAGATGAAGCGAGGGTACCGTTGGCGTTATAGCTCCAAATTTCTTTCCCTGTTCGAGCGTCCAGTGCGTATAGACAGATGTAATTGTTTGACGAAGTGTAGACCACTCCATACGCAACCGCTGGCGAGGATAGAACGGCGCCGCCAGTCGCGAAACTCCAAAGCTCGGCTCCTGTCTCGGCATTGAGGGCATATATCTCGCCATTCAGGCAGCCCACATAGACTACGCCTTCAACCACGGCAGGGGATGAATACACGTTGTCTCCTGCGGCGAAGGACCACAGCTTCTCACCAGTCTTGGCGCTAAGGGCATAGACGTAGCTGTCCTGCGAACCGACATAAACGACTCCATCCGCTACTGCTGGCGAGGAATTTATCTCGCCGCCAGTCACGTAGCTCCATAGAAGGGTGCCCGTATGAGCGTCCAGTGCGTAGAGAGAGCCGCCATCAGTTGAAGACTGAACGTACGCCACGCCGTTTACGACGGCGGCAGACGATGCCACCCATCCAGCAGGGAATTTCCACTTCAGACCAAGATTCTTGACGTTCTTAGTCGTCAGAAATGTTTCGTAGGGATTGGAGCGCGTCATGTCAGGTCTATGGAACTCGGGCCAATCGGTAAGCGCATGCTTCGCGGGTCGAGAATGCTGACCAAAGCAAAAGGCCGTCAACAGAAAAATCGCCATGGTTTGCTTGCGCATCGAAGTAATCCTCCGGGGAAGGAGAAAACCTCAAGGGAGGGGAAAGGCTTCACTCCTAGCGTCCAGAAGTATACCAAGGGCAGCGTTCGATGACCCCTATGTTGTTGCAAAATCTCCATAACGCTCAATGACCATCGAACGCCTGTTTGCAACTGTCGAGCGGTGTTTCGGAACTCACTGCCGAATATTTTCCTTTTTGCGCTCGAAGCCGACCTGACGGTTCCAATGACAATGAACCAGAAAGCGATCAGCACCAAGAGGTTCGCTGCTGCGCCAAAAGAAGACTTGTTTGAACGCGGCCAAGCTGCGTCGAGCAAAAAATCTCTTGCGGGCCGATTGTGATTCTGAGTGGAATGCCGAAGAGGACGAATCTATCCGCGGCCCTCGATTTTTGTAGAATACCCCCCTATAGTATTGTCAAGAGCGAAATGGCGCACACGATACGAGATAAGGAAAAGCTGATTCTGCGAATCCGCCGGATCCGCGGACAGATTGAAGCCGTGGAACGGGCACTCGCTTCGGAACAGGATTGCTCAGACGTCATGCAGTTAATCACGGCCGCCCGCGGGGCGATGAATGGACTGATGGCTGAGTTGTTGGACGATCACGTGCGCTTTCACGTTCTCGATCCAGCCAAGAAGCCCAGCTCCGAGCAGGCGCTGGCGGCGGACGAACTGATCGACATCATCCGGTCCTACTTGAAGTAAGTCCGGCGCTCAGAAAAAAATCAGGACAGCTCGGAGCCCCCCGAAGCTGTCCTTGTAAAACCCTCCCGGTTAGAAGGGCGGTTACTGAACGCAGATTAGCCTTTTCATATTTCAACAATATTGCGTAAATGTGAATTTCTCGTGAATCGAAAACCCTTGCCAGCAGCCATTTCCAGCTTTGCTGCGCCAGGGCCATCCGATTGTTACGACGGCCATGTCCCAGATCACAGCCGTCTGTGATCATGCCCGCGGCATGGCTCGCTGCCGCTGCTACTATGGTGAGTGTTCCCTCTCTGGAGGAGGAGCCATGGTCCGCAAAACGGAAATCTCCCGCAGATTGCAAAAACGCGCTGAACTGATGATCCCCGGCGGCGTGAATTCGCCCGTCCGCGCGTTCCGTTCGGTGGGTGGAGAAGCTCCGTTCATTGTGCGGGGTAAGGGATCCCGCATCTTCGACGCGGACGACAATGCGTACATCGACTACATCGGCTCCTGGGGCCCGCTCATTTTGGGTCACGCCGCCCCGTGCGTAATCGACGCCATCACGGCCGCGGCGAAATGCGGCACTAGTTTCGGCGCCTCCACTCCGTCCGAAGCTGATCTTGCCGAACTGGTGTTGTCAGCCTTTCCGCAAATTCAGAAGGTGCGGTTCGTCAGTTCCGGCACCGAGGCTACCATGTCGGCTATTCGTTTGGCTCGCGCCTATACCAAACGCAAATACATCGTGAAATTTGAAGGGTGCTACCACGGGCATGCTGATGCATTGCTAGTGAAGGCCGGATCCGGCGTCGCGACGCTGGGCATCCCCGGATCAGCCGGTGTGCCAGAAGAGTTCACCCAATTCACACTGGCGCTGCCATTCAACGATACGGATGCACTCGACCAGGCATTCAAGAAGTTCCAGCACCAGATCGCCTGCGTAATCGTGGAACCTGTAGTTGGCAACATGGGCTGCGTGCCGCCAGCGCGTGGATACCTGGAAGCGTTGCGAACCATCACCCAGCGGGCGAAAGCTGTTCTGATTTTCGACGAAGTCATGACCGGATTCCGGCTGGCCTTTGGTGGCGCCCAGGAACTTTACGGGGTGACGCCCGATCTTACAACCATGGGAAAAATCATCGGCGGAGGGCTGCCGGTGGGAGCCTATGGCGGGCCCTCGGAAATCATGGATCTGGTCGCTCCGCTCGGCCCGGTTTACCAGGCCGGAACATTGTCCGGGAATCCGTTGGCGATGGCTGCGGGTATCGCAACCCTTCGCCACCTGAGAGAGCACAAGAAAGAAATCTATCCGCGCCTGGACAAGCTCAGCGCGGACCTGGTAAGCGGCGTAGCTAACGCTGCAAAAGAGGCTGGTGCGGTTGTGTGTTTCAACCGGGTTGGCTCCATGTTCACCTGGTTCTTCGCTCCCGGGCCGGTTACGGATTGGGATTCGGCGGCCAAGTCCGATACGGAATCTTTCGGACGCTTCCATCGTTCCATGCTACACAGCGGTATATATTTACCACCTTCGCAGTTCGAAGCTGCGTTTCTGGGTGCGGCCCACTCCGAAGAAGACATTCAACAGACGGTCGCGGGGGCGAAGCAGGCCTTTGTGCTGGCACACGCGTAATGACGAAGTGCTTAGTTGCGGCGCAGAACTTCATCTGGCCGCCGATGGTCGATTGCTGACCGCGGCTTTGCCCATCATCTCAGGGACGGTGACGAAGTCATATCCCTCGGCCTTGTACCGCATAATCAACTGGTCGGTCGCGATGACTGTCGGGGAACGATCCGCGCCCATCTGAAGATGTCCGCCATCGTGCAACAGGATGACGTCTCCGCCGCGAATGCGGCGTGAGACTCTGCGTACGATGGAATCGGCTGGCGGCGCATTCCAGTCATACCCCGTGACATGCCACATCACCGGTTCCAGGGCCATGTCTCGGGCAATTGACAAGACGACGGGGCGACGGCCGCCAAAAGGAGGCCGGAAGAGATCGGGTGTCCGGCCTGTGGCATCGGCCACCGCGACGTTGCAATCGCTCAACTCGCGCCGGATCGTCGCTCGGCTGCGGAAGATGAGAAGCGGATGCGAAAAGGTGTGGTTTCCGATGACATGCCCCGCCCGCGCCAACTCGCGCACGATGTCCGGCCTCTGCTTTACGAACTGGCCGATCAGGAAGAACGTTGCTCGCACATCGTGCCTGGCAAGGACCTCCAGCAATCGCAGCGTGTGGGGATCATTGGGACCATCGTCGTAGGTCAGCGCGATTTGCTTCGCCCCGCGAGGGATCCCCGTAAACGTGCGCCCGTACCACTGCCCGGTCGGCGCCATGGATTGGTAGCCCGCCTGTGAAGCCATAGCTCCGACAACGCCGGCGACGAGATAACCAAACATTCTGCGCCGATTGTAAATGCGATCAGGTCGCTTCACCACAGAGATACAGAGAAAAGAGCCTTTGCGCAGGTTAGCGAATCGTCTTCATTGTTTTAGTGTTTCCTCTGTATCTCTGTGGTGACGAAGAGGGGTTACTCTTTCCTCAATTGCGTGTCACGCCTCAATAGCGATATCCTGCGAAGCGTTGCCGTTCGCGCGAGCCCCATGGCCAATCTTTTCGAGTTGCCCCGTTACATTGCGGTGGAAGGTCCCATACGCGTCGGCAAGAGCACGCTGGCGCAGGTACTGGCGGAACGCCTGAACGCGCAGCGCGTGATGGAAGCGGAGGATAATCCGTTTCTCAGCGCCTTCTACCGCGGGGAACGCGGCGCGGCTTTTCAGGCGCAGTTCGCCTTTCTGATTCGCCGTTTCGAGCAGCTTCGCTCCCTTGATCTCGGTCCGCGATCGCAGAAGACCGTGGTCACTGATTTCATCTTTGAGAAGGACAAGCTCTTCGCTTGCCTCAATCTCGCTGACCAGGAGCTTGAAACCTATAACCGGTATTACAACTTCTTTCGCGACCAGCTTCCCACGCCCGACCTGGTCATATACCTGCAAGCCACGCCCGAAGTCCTGAAGAAACGCCTGAAAAGGAAGAATGCGCCCGGGGAGAAGGCAGTCAATGAAGATTATCTGGAAGAAGTGATCAAAGCCTACGAGCATTTTTTCTTTCACTACACTTCGTCGGACCTGCTGATCGTGAATACCTCGGAGATCGACTTCGTGGAGCGCAACGAAGATTTGCAGGAGCTGCTTCGAAAGGTCTCCGCGCCGATCAAAGGAACACAGTATTTCCTACCGCTGGGGAATCAGGAAGCGGCCAGCGCATAGAAAAACCGGACCGCCGTCACGGAGGGGTATGATTTCACGTTCAAGGCTGTCGATACCGGGTCGAGGCCAAACCGCCCGAGCGGTAAGCAGGGATCCTCGGTGACGTTGTATCGAAGGCACACAATTAAGATTGGACCAAACTGATCTGGATACTTTACGACCGGAATATGAGCTCAGGGAGGCATGGGAATGGGATGTAGACGACTATCGGAAAGCCTTCGAATCCAGGTCGCGCTTAGGACCTAAGGACATGCGGCGAAAGGGAGGATGCCAACTCTTTCCAAACTCGAACCCTGAATCAAAACCATAACCCGCCTGTTTTTCACTTGCCCATCGACGAGAACGTTATTACAATTGTAATAACATAGGAGGTCGCATGGTTGAACTCAAGGTCCGTAAGTTCGGCAATTCGCTTGGCGTGGTCCTACCGAAGGAAGTCATCCATCGCTTGCGCACCGACGACGGCGAACGGCTTTTCCTGATTGAGGCGGCGGAAGGTGGTTATGTGCTCACGCCCTACGATCCCGCATTCGAAAAGAAAATGAAGAAAGCCGAACAGATCATGGGCCGCTATCGCAACACTTTGCAAGCGTTGGCAAAGTGAAGGAAAAAGAACCGATCTGGATTGACGAGCGCGACGCCCTCGCAATCCACGGCCGACTGTTATCCGTCCACGGTGGCGCCCCGGGATTGCGGGACGTAGGACTTCTGCAATCCGCTCTGGCCCGCCCTCGGCAGCACCATGCGTACGCTGCCTCTCCCGACATTGTCGGGATGGCTGCTCTTTACACGGCGGGCGTTGTCCGCAACCATCCTTTCGTAGATGGCAACAAGCGAACTGGCTTTGTAGTCGGCGTGCTGTTTCTCGAACTCAACCGCTTTACCTTCCACGCCAGCGAGGAAGATGCCACTCGGGCCGTACTAGACCTCGCCGCCGGGAAAATCGGCGAAGCTGCCTATGCCGAGTGGCTGCGGACCAACGTCAAGCAAAAGCCGCGGCGGTAGGCACACCAAGCGAACACGGCAGAGGGCCGAACCCCATTTGTCCGCCGAATTTCCACTGTGTTAGCATCCTAGGTTTCGGCAGGTTGCTCGATGCTGGCCTATAGACTGTCCGCATTGTTCCACGTTTTTGTGGGCCCGCCGTGGTGAAGATTCACGGGATGAGACAGGAGTTGAGCTTTGCTCGGCAGGACAGCCGAGGGCGGCTGTCCGCACGTGGCTGAATAGACTTCGAGATATTAAGGAGCCCAGACGTGAAAGTTTATGAAGGCGCAAACATCCGCAATGTTGCCATAATCGGACATGGACGAGCCGGGAAAACCTCGCTGGTTGCCGCGATGCTGCAAACTGCTGGAGGCACCCAGCGACTGGGCCGGGTCGACGACGGTACCGCTCCCACGGACTACGACGAGGAAGAAATTGCCCGCAAGATGTCGATTTCCTCCAGCCTTGCCTACCTGGAGTGGGAAAAGACCAAGATCAATATCATCGACACGCCCGGCTTCAACATGTTTGTCCATGAAGCTAAGTTGGTCCTGCCCGTGGTTGACGCGGCCATCGTGGTGGTGGACGGCGTCGCCGGGGTGGAAGTCGTCACCGAACGGGTTTGGAACTACTGCGAAGAATACAAGACGCCACGCCTGCTGGTGGTGAACCGCATGGACCGCGAGCGGGCGGACGCGCAGCGCTCGCTCGACTCGATTACCAATGCGTTCGGCCGCAGCGTGATTCCCATCGAGTTGCCGATCGGCAGCGAGAAGAATTTCAGCGGAGTGATCGACCTGGTCCGCATGAAGGCTTATTCGTATGAACTAGGCGGTAGCGGCAAAGGCAAGGAGATCGAGATTCCGGCCAATCTGAAAGATCAGGCTCAGGAAGCTCATGAGAAGTTGATCGAGATGGTTGCCGAAGGCGACGACAAGCTGATGGAGAAGTATTTTGAAGCGGGCACGCTCGGCGAGGCAGACCTGGTTCCCGCGCTGCACAACGCCATTCGCGAAGATAGGATTTTCCCAGTCATCTTCAGCTCTGGTTTGGGCAATGTGGGCGCGGACCGGGTCATGGACTTCATTGTTGATTACACTCCCGCCCCCTCCGAGCACGAATGGGTTCAGGGGGAAGCGGCGGCATCGGGAAACGGCGAGCCTCCGCGGCGGCATGAAGCCGATACCGAGCCGGTTTCGGTATATGTGTTCAAGACCGTGAACGACGTGTTTGCCGGAAGGATTTCTTACTTCAAAGTTTTCTCCGGAGTGCTGAAGAACGACGCATCGCTGCAGAACTTCACGCGAAGTTCCTCGGAGAAACTGGCGCACATTCAGACCATGCAAGGCAAGACGGCAGTACCGGTGACCGAGTTGCACGCCGGAGATATTGGCTCCGTCGCCAAATTAAAAGATACGCTTACCGGCGACACGCTGGGCGATAAGTCAGCGCCGATCCAGTATCCGCGAGTCGCGCTGCCTGAACCGGCCATTACCTTTGCCATCGAGCCCAAGAGCCGTGCCGACGAAGACAAGCTTGGCCCCAGCATCCACAAACTGATGGAAGAAGATGCCATGCTGCGCTTCTTCCGCGACGCGCAAACCAAGGAATTCCTGATTGCCGGCACCGGACAGCAGCATATCGAAGTCGTAGTCTCCAGAATGAAGAAGCGTTATCACGCCGAAGTGAACCTGAAAGCGCCTAAGGTTCCGTACCGCGAGACAATCCGCGGCAAGGCCGATGTGCAGGGTCGCCATAAGAAACAAACCGGCGGCCACGGTCAGTATGGCGACTGCAAGATCAAAGTGGAACCACTGCCACGCGGCGGCGAGTTCGAATTTGTCAACGATATTTTTGGCGGCTCGATTCCCAGGAACTTTATCCCGGCGGTGGAAAAAGGGATTCGAGACGCCGCAGCCCGCGGCTATCTGGCCGGCTTCCCCATGGTGGATTTCCGGGTCATCCTCTACGATGGCTCGTATCACGACGTGGATTCGAACGACTTATCGTTCCAGATGGCGGGCCGCATCGCCTTTAAGAAAGCCATGGAGCTTGCCAAGCCGACGCTGCTCGAGCCGGTCATGGCAGTTGAAATATCGGTGCCAGACGAGTTTGCCGGCTCCATCATGGGCGACCTCAACAGCCGCCGCGGCCGCATTCAGGGCATGGACAACAAGGGCGGCAACACCATCGTGAAGGCTGAAGTTCCCATGTCCGAAATGCTGACCTACGGCGTCGACTTGACCGCCATGACCCAGGGACGCGGCAGCTTCAATATGGAAATGCATCACTACGACGCCGTGCCCAGCCAGTTGCAGGAGAAGATCATCGAGAAGGCCAAGGCGGCGAGGGGCGAGGTGGTGGAAGAGGAAGAGTAGGGTGCGGGAATGTACTTTCCGGTTCGGCGTCAGATAATCTTCAAACCCTCCGCCTTAGCCAGTTTCGATTGCCGCTCATCGAACGTCCAGAAACGATCTGCTTTGAGTTCGAGAGCACATGCCACGTGCAGGCTGTCGAGCGTGCGCACACCGAGTTTCACACCGTAACGGCGGGCAAGGTCGGCGCAGAGATCGAAGGCGCGTTCCGGCACTGGGGCTTCGCGCCAGACCCCTGTTTTGCGGTCGTTCTCAAACGCAAGTCCCGCCTGCTGCGCCGTTGACAGCGACATTTGTCCACGGAAAATCTGTCCCGCGATCGCATGCGCCCACTCGGCGAGGAGGAATGGGGTTACATAGACTTCCGGTCGGGAGAGCAAGAGAGCTTCCGTAGCCGGGGAGTGCCGGCTTTCAACGTAAACCGATACCAAAAAGCTGGAATCGGCATAGACAGTCAATCGCGGCCTCGGTCACGGATCAAATCCTCAACGATCGGCAACAGTTGGCCTCCGAATATTCGCCTGCGACGAGCCGCAAAGTCCGGCCATTCTTTTGGCTGCTTCGGAGTTTCCGTTTCCGGAACGATGCGTGCAATGAGGCGGTCGCGCTCTCGAAGCTCGACTGTCTTCCCGGCGCGCAGCCATGCCTTCAGACGGCGGGTGTCGCGAAGTTGGCGCATGTTCACGGATGGCATACCGACAATGTGACACATTATGTGTCACGTTGTCAAGATGCCGCTCCGATATCCGTTCGGGCCCAGATCCCGTAATCTAAGACTTGGCAATGTCCTCTGTGAAGGCCAACGCGTCATTTTGGCGTCCACCACTGTCGATCAAAGAGATAGTCATAATGATGGACCTCGTGATCGGCCAGCCTCTGCTCGGAAACTCGGAACCACTGTGTTGGAAACCAGAGTGACTCTGCCTTCGGGTCAGGTGAAACGATCTTCTTCAAGGATGGGATCCGGAAGATAAGAAATAGAACTGAGAACATGGAACTGGTAACATCCGTTCAGTGGCTACTCTCCGAAACACGCCGAAAATCCCCGACCAACGCGAACGCCTGGTTTCCGCCGCGCCCGTCGACGACGATTCTTCTTTTGAGCTGAAGCTGCGTCCGCAACGCCTGGTCGAGTTCATCGGACAGCCCAAGGTAAAGGAAAACCTGGCCGTCGCAATCGAAGCGGCCAAGTCGCGTGGCGAAGCGCTGGATCATGTGTTGCTCTATGGGCCGCCGGGCCTCGGCAAAACTACGCTGGCCACCATCATCGCCAATGAACTCGGCGCCGCCTTTCAGCAGACTTCCGGTCCCATGCTGCAGATCAAGGGAGATTTGACGGCCGTTCTGACCAACGTCCGCGAGAAGCAAGTATTGTTCATAGACGAAGTCCACCGTCTGCAGCCTGCGCTGGAAGAGATTCTTTATTCGGCGCTCGAAGACTACAAACTCGACATCATCATCGGCCAGGGCCCGTCGGCGCGCACTCATACCATGGACGTCAAGCCGTTCACTTTTGTAGGCGCTACCACTCGCGCCGGGTTGCTGTCTTCGCCGTTGCGCTCGCGCTTCGGAATCGTTCTGCGCCTGGAGTTTTACACGCACGAGGATTTGCGGATCATCGTGGAGCGTTCGGCGGACATCCTGGGAGTTGAAGTCGACCGGCCAGGTGCGATGGAGATTGCCAGCCGCTCTCGTGGAACGCCTCGCATTGCCAACCGCCTGCTGCGGCGGGTGCGTGACTATGCGCAAGTGCGGGGTGCAGGCAAGATCGATCTGCCGACGGCCCAAGCCGCGCTGCAGATGCTCGAAGTTGATCGTTATGGCTTTGACGAAGTTGACCGCAAATTGCTCCTGACGATCATCGAGAAGTATCAGGGCGGGCCGGTTGGCCTGGGTACTCTGGGCGCTGCCTTGGCGGAAGAACCCGACGCGATCGAGGAAATCTACGAGCCGTTCCTGATCCAAATCGGCTTTCTGAACCGCACGCCCCGAGGCCGGGTCGCAACCCAGCTCGCCTATGAACATTTCGGAATCACGCCAAACCGGCGGCAGAGTTCGTTGTTCTAGAATGATCCGCGTATGATTGCTCACCTTCGCGGCAAGCTGTTGGCCAAGCATCCCAACCAGGCCGTCATTGAGACAGGCGGCGTCGGGTATGACGTGAGCATCAGCATCCCGACTTACTCCGATCTCCCGGCTGTCGGCGGCGAGGTTGCACTGCACATCCACACACATGTTCGCGAAGATCTGATGGCGTTGTACGGATTCCTACGACCCGCGGAGAAGCTGCTTTTCGAGAAGCTGATTACCGTCAGCGGCATTGGGCCGAAGCTGGCGATCACGATCCTGAGTGGGATGGCGGCCGACGAAATGGTGGGAGCGATTCGGGGCAATGACATTGCCCGCCTCACCAAGATTCCCGGGATCGGCAAGAAGACCGCAGAGAGAATGGTGCTCGAACTCCGTGACAAGCTACCCGCGGGCGGAATCGCGGAACAGCCGGCTACACCTTCATTGTCCGCGACGGAGGAGGACGTGCTCTCCGCGCTGACCAACCTGGGCTATCCGCGTCCCGCGGCGGAGAAGGCGGTGGCCGCGGCGGCAAAGAACGGGAAAGGCGGATCGTTTGATGTCATGTTCCGGGAAGCGCTCGGAGTACTCTCCAAATAGCTCTGTGCCACGTTCGTTGGTGCGATATCGCCTTTCTTTGCGCGCTTCGGTGACCCAAACATCGGACCGCCGAGCATGGGGATGCGACGTTCCAATGCGTTCTTTATGCCCGACTCCGCATCCCAGCTGATCCTTCCGTTTGTGGTAAACCTAGTATTCTTGAACCTTCAACAAGCCATTTTTCTCTTTGTTGCCGGTGGGCTGGGCGGCGCACTGAATTCAGTCGCGGGCGGCGGCAGTTTCATCGCCTTTCCGGCGCTGCTGTTTGTTGGGGTGCCGCCCATCCCCGCCAACGCCACCAACACGCTCGCCCTCTGGACTGCCGCCGCCGCAAGCGGCAGCGCCTACCGTAAACGGCTGAACATTCCCCAGCGAGTGTTGATTCCGCTGATCTCGGTCAGCCTGCTGGGTGGACTAGCCGGCGCATTCCTGCTGCTGAAGACCCCGGCCCATACGTTCATGCAAGTCCTGCCCTGGCTGACCTTGGGAGCAACTTTGCTGTTCGCCTTCGGCGAGAGGCTCTCCGGTGGTCGCATTTCGGGGATCGGGCATGAAGCCACGCAAACCGTAAGCCTCGGCGCGGCCGTTTTCCAACTTTTGGTCGCCGTCTACGGAGGCTATTTCGGCGGCGGCATGGGCATTGTCATGCTCGCCATGCTGGCGACGCTGGGCATGACGGACATTCATGACATGAACGCCCTCAAGAGCGTCATGGGCTTCGTGATCAACGGAGTGGCGGTGGTCGCTTTCATTGTGGCTAAGGCGGTGTACTGGCGCCAGGGGCTGTTCATGATCGGCGGAGGAATCGTCGGGGGATACCTCGGCGCACACTACGCGCAGAAGCTTCCGCAGCGCTGGGTGCGAGGATTCGTAATCGCGGCGGGCGCTGGAATGACAGTGTATTTCTTCGCCAAAGCTTACTGAAGAAGCGCGCGCACAGAGGCCCCAAAAGCAAATTGAGTGGCCGCGATCAGCTGTCGGTCTAAAGGCTTCGGTTGTTGTTGCAACGAGAAAATGTCGTATTAACTGCAACGAGATTCTGTCACCCCCATTCCCTCTAGGGTGACAAAGTCTGGTTGCAGTTAAGGGGTGACATTCTCTTGGAGATATCTACACGCTTCAGGAATGGCACTTGCTTCTGAGGCGGAAGGCGGTGCACAATAATCGACCGCCGGGACAAAATGAATCCCGGCTAGTCTGAAGTCGCATCAGTAGTGCCTCGGATTCTCTATGAGCGATCCCATGCCTGATACGTATTCCGACGATCCCGTCCCCGCCGATGTTCAGGCGCGTGTCTTGCGCGAGTTTGTGGCGAGCTCTCCCGCCGGATTTCTCATGCTCGATCACCAACTCCGCCACATCGAAGTGAGCCCGCGATGGATGGTGGATTGGGGCGTCACCCGCAGCGCATTGCTCGGGAAATACCACTACGCCACCTATCCCAACCTTCCCGATCACATTAAAGACGCTCACCGCCGGGCTTTAGCTGGAGAAGTGGTATACACCGCCTATGATCGTTTCATGTTGAATGGCAGGGAAGTCCGCTGCGCTTGGGAGGTTCGTCCTTGGGGAAAAGCCGGGCAAGATAATGGCGGCATCCTTATCTACGCAGAGGATCTGGCGGAAAGTCGCGGCTTCGCGGCACAGGGCCTTGCAGGGAATGAAGGTGCGGCAGTGGAAGCCGAATTGCGGCGCTCCCGCTCCGCGGCGAATGGAATGTCGCACGGCGTTTTGTGCTCTCGCGAGGGCCGTAGCGCGCTGCAAGATCTGCTTTCCGAGTACCGGGAGATCGCTTGCACCTGCGAGAAGGGCTATTACGACAAGCATCGGGCACATCAAGTCAATTGCAGGGCGCATGCCAGCGTTCCCTTGATTAGCCGTGCCGAGCAGGCCATCCGCCAGCTTCTCATGCTCGAAGAAGTACTGATCCGGGACTGGAGTTCGAGGAGTTGATGGACGCCGATCGCTCGATCGGCTGGGGGCGCAGCCGCTTCACTGATCGCTCGACGTCCGCGAATGTTTCGGGCGCTTGGGTTCGTGCCGCATGCTTCGGCCTTCCACCAAATGGAACAGTTCCTCGCCCAGATTCTTTGCGTGATCACCCGCTCGCTCGAAGGCTTGCGCCATCAGCAGGACATTGGTGCTGTAGTCGCGGCGGCCTCCCTTGCTTTCCAGCAGCCTGCGGAATACCGAGTGGCAGACGTGGTCGATCTGCGTGTCATTCTTGAGCACCCAGGTGGCTGACCCCAGATCGCGTTGCACAAATCCTCGGTGAATGGCTTCCAGCATTTTTTCCAGCACCTCGGCCATCGAAATCAAAGCTCGCCGGTCCTCTTTCAGCAGCTTGCTGGAGAGATGCTGCAGCCGCAAGGTCACCGACAAAGTGAGATCGCCAATCCGTTCCAGATCGATGATGAACTTCAAACAGGCGAGCAGTTCACGGGCTTCGACCTCGCTTACGTGCGTTATGGCGCGGGTGATCTCTTCGTCAATCTTGCGCTCCGCGCGGTCCAGTTCTTTTTCGCAATCCTTCACCGCGATGAAGGCCATTTTCGACGCGTTTTCGAGATAATCGCGCAGATTGAACGCCGAATCCTTGGCCACCAGGCAGGCTTGCCGCACCAGGGCATTCATCTCACGGATGGATTCGAGTTCTTCGACAGCTTTGCGGCGGACCGCATTCATGCAGGGACCCCGGACGGGCAGAGACCATGATAACTCAGGAAGGCCTCCATCCCGTCCTCGCCCAAATACCGCTGCAACGCAGTGCGCTCGGTCTGCCGCAGATCGACCAGCACCAGGCCATCGAGCACGTCGGAGAACTGTTTGTCCACGTTGAAGCCCAGCATGCGCCCGCCAAGCTTGGCGTAGTGCCTCAACAAAATCGGCACGCCCTTGCCATCAATTTCCACATCGGCGATCGGATCAGCGAGTTGATCCAGATCCTGGATCCTGCGGTGCGGCGCTTGATGCTCCCGCTGTCCAGCCCAGCGCGGTTTGAACGGCGCCCGCGGCGTCACCATCCGCGCCATGCCGTCGTTGCGCTCGCGTTCCTGAAAGAAGCGGAAAATCAACTCTCGCGACCACGGACAGTATCGGTTGCTGATGCTCACTGCGCCGAACAGAACTGCAAACTCGGGATGCCGCGCAAGGTACCGTCCTATGCCTTTCCACAAGGTCAACAGCGGCGCATACTGCCGCTGATATTCCGGGCGGATAAACGACCGGCCCAGTTCCAGCGCCGGACCCATCTGATCGAACAATTTCGCATCGTAGCGGAACAAGGTGCTCGTATAGAGGCCGGGCACGCCCATCTGCGGCAGGATTTCCGGCGTTAATCCGATACGGTATGCGCCCACCAACTCGGACTGAGCCCGGCTCCACAGCAGAATGTGGGAATAGTAATCGTCGAAGCGATCGAGATCCATGGTCCGGCCCGTGCCTTCTCCGGCCGCCCGAAAAGTAACTTCGCGCTGCCGTCCAATCTCCTGCATGGCATCAGGGATTTCAGCCGCCTTCGCGACATACACCGCAAATTCGCGGTTCTGGTACAGGGAGTGATCGGGGCTCAGTTTCTCGAGATTGCTCAACAACGCTTCCTTGGGTACCGCCCCGGCGATTGCCTCGGGCGCTTTGCGCGGCATCATCGCGCCCAGTACCGCGGGAATTCGTTTCTGCGGCTGCGCCCCGCGTTGCGACAGGATGTAGGTTCGCCAACGCAGGTAGCTCGCGGCTTCACGGTGCGTTCCGGCATTGCGCAGGGTTTCGGCTGTGATCTTGGTTCCAACTCGCACCTCAACTTTGCGGTCCGTCTGCTGCAGAAATTCGTTCAGCAACGACGCCGTGCGCAGTTGCGGATGAATCAAACCCAGCGCCTGGAAAGCTGCACTGTTGCTGCCGGGGAGGAACACTGGAACGGCGACCGCCCCAGTCATTCGCACCAGCCGGGCAGCCATGGAATTCCATTCGGGGTCGGCGATGCTCATATCGCGAAAGCGGAAATGGGAGACTTCGCCGGAGGGAAACATGGCCAACATGCCGCCGCCGGAGAGCCACTCCAGCGCCTGCCGCACCCCGCGCCGGTTCCGAAAGACGGAATCATGGGAGCCGAACGGGTCGACAAAGATGCAATAGTCGTGGAGCTCCGGAATTCCAGAGAGCAGGAAATTCGTCAGCACCTTCACATCCGGACGCACGCGGGTCAGCAATGCTCCCAGTACGGCTCCATCCAGCAATCCGAACGGATGATTCGACGTCACAACCGCCGGCCCGTTCTCCGGGATGCGCGCCAGATCAGCCTCGCTGACCACAAACTCCACTCGGATCTCCGCCAGAACGTTTTCAAGTATCGACTGGTTCACCGGCTGCTGGGCGCGGCGATACAACTCGCGCACTCGCTCCATCGGCATGAAGCGCCGCACAAAACGAAACGGGTCAGGGGTATGGGCCGGCGAACTCAGGCGTCCCGCGGACAGCAGCAAATCTGGAATCGGCATAGTAAATGACTACCGGGGAAGGTTTGCAGCCTGATGAAAGCCGGATTAAAAACCCATGACAGGATGATTACCGTGGTTCCTGAACCGCCACCGATGCCGAGCGCACCTTCTTGCACTACATCCGATGCAAGTTGCTGATTCAGATTCCCTTCGCACCACATTTCCACTTGCATACACAATCGCGACTTCCGGATAATGGTGTTGCACGATCGCTAAAAACCGTGTACCGATATACTCGAGCCGATCTGCTACGGATCCTTCGGATCACGGCCCGCCAGTTGGTAGGCTGGGAAAAAGCCGAACTGGTAGCCGTTGGCGATAGCTATTCCTTTTTTGACCTCTTGCAAATCAAGAAAGTTCGTGACCTTTGTGCCCACAAAGTGCGGCCGGCAGTGATTCGAGAATCGCTCGCTGCCATGCAAAAGCAAGCTGCGGGCATGGCAAATCCTCTGGTCGAAGCGGGAGCGTTCACCGCGGGAAAGAGAGTTGCCTTCCGTCATGACGGCAAGCTGCTCGAACCCATTGCCGGACAGTTCATGCTCGATTTCGCGTCCCGCGATCGGGTGGTCACCGGAGCGGCGATTCCCATCCGCCAAACCCAGCCAGTTCCGGCCAAAGACATTGCCGGCCTGTTCGCTCAGGGGATCGCGCTTGAAGAAGATCCGAACACCCATGCCGATGCGATCGAGGCTTATCAAGCTGTGCTGGCGCTTGATCCGGAGCATGCCGCCGCGCATATCAATCTGGGAACGCTGCATTACAATCGCCAGGATTTCAACCTGGCCGAGACCCATTATCGGGCGGCTATCACCATCGATCCACGATACGCGCTGGCTCACTTCGATCTGGGCAATGTTCTCGACGAAACCGGACGCATCGCCGAGGCCATCCGCTCCTACAACACCGCCCTGCAACTGGCGCCAACCTATGGGGATGCCCACTACAACGTGGCGCTGGCGTATGAAAAAATCAGAGAACCCCGCAAGGCCCTGCAACACTGGCGCGCCTATGTCAAGCTCGACACCAGCGGCCCCTGGTCCACCCACGCCCGCGCCCAGATCAAAAGAATCCTGCAATCCGACCGCCTCAAAGTAGTGCCCAAGCAGGGCTGAAAAAGGGCTTAGTCCACCATTCTGACGACCGGGATGCCCCGGCCAGTATTACAGGGGCCGGGTGGAAACTTTTTTCAGCGGACTGTAGTCTAATTACACTGACTGATGTTCAGTCGATCCGCATGAGGTTTTCCGGGGTTTCTCGAGGTTCGGGTGTTGTTGTGCTACTCGCCGTAGCGTGCTTTGCCGGCGAGCGCGCGCCTGCCGCTCCTACCTCATCCTCCGCTCCGCTCTTGCCCAAGCAATTTGGGGGCTGGCAGGTTTCGGGGGCTATCAGCGCCAGTACCGATCCGGCTGTAGCCGATCCAGTCAACGGCACAGTGCTCAAAGAGTACGGACTCACCGGCTTCGAGACTGCAACTTACACTCGCGATGACGGACGCAAGCTCACGCTCAAGGCTGCCCGCTTCGGCGATGCCAGTGGCGCCTACGGAGCCTTCACCTATTACAAGATGCCGCAGATGCTGGTGGAGCAGATCCCCGACCAGGCGGCGTCGCTGAACGAGCGGGTTCTGTTTTACCGGGGAAACATCCTGGTGGATGCGTCTTTTCAGAGATTGTCCGCCATGTCGGCGGCGGAGCTGCGCGAGTTGTCCAATGCGTTGCCCTTGGGTTCGGGCGTCACCCAGAATTTGCCCGGGCTTCCGGCATACTTGCCGAAACAGTCCTATGTGAAGAACTCAGCGAAGTATGTGCTGGGGCCGGTCACCCTTGAAAAAGTGAGAGCGCCTCTTCCGGCGGAGTTGGTGGATTTCAACGCTGGCGCGGAAGTCGTTGAGGGAAGCTACACCAGCTCGGGTGGAGAAGCGACTCTTACCCTGATTTCTTATCCGACGCCGCAGATTGCCGGAGAGCACTTGCGCCGAATCGATGCTGCGCGGCAACCGAATTCGCAGTCGGCCGCTACTCCGCCGCTGGGCAGCGGTGAGACATTCGTGGACAAGCGCACCGGCCCAATCGTGGTGGTGGCGACGGGACCGCTTTCGCAGAGCGAGGCACAGTCTCTGCTGGCTTCGGTGAATTACGACGCCAACGTCACCTGGAATGAGAACACTTACTTCACCAAGCGGGACAACATCGCGAATCTCCTGGTCAACATCATCTACCTCTGCTTCATCGTGATTGGCCTCGCGCTGGTCGCCGGACTGGCCTTTGGAACGCTCCGCGTCCTCATCCGGCGGCTGTTGCCGGAGCGGATTTTCGGACATGAGGACGAGGTCACTTTCATCTCCCTGCACCTGTCAGAAGAGGCGTCCAAGATCTCCACCCTGAATGTAAACCCCACAATTAAAACGGTTTAACGGTCTGCAGGCCGTTTTTGTCTCACAATGAAGCACTGCACCAGCGGTGTTCACCACATTCTCAAGTTATTGAAAACAAAGCTATTTATTTCACAAAAAAATCTTGACACTCGCCTTTGGCGGCTCATAAGATTTCGCCAGAAAGTTTTGACGGTTTCACCTCCGTTAGAACTATTCTCCCTTGAAGAAGAGGCCGCCCACGTTGCCGGGTGGCCTTTTCATTTTGGCAGGACTTTCCGGCGGGGTCGATTTGCCTTTGCCGGGAACAAAGACGCGCTGGATTTCGTATGTTGATGTTGAAGGGCAAAAGGAAAAATTATGTTTTGCGACCGTTGTGGCACGGAAGTGGAATCTGATCACAGGTTCTGCAGCAGTTGTGGCCGGGAGTTTTCTGGAGCGGCATTGGCGTATCCGCGACGCAGCCGGGTACACGAACATGTGCGGCTGCTGGGAATTCTCTGGCTGGCGCTGGCAGCGTTGAACGCGGTCGGCGGCGTGGTTTTGTACGTGCTATCTCGCACCCTGTTCCTACATTTGCCCGAGATGCCGCAGGAAGTTTCGGCATGGCTGCCTACTTTTCTGAGCTTCATCGGAGTTCTGATCGTATTTAAAGCGGCAGTAGGATTTCTGGCGGGCTGGGGATTGCTGCAACGCGAACCGTGGGCGCGGATGCTGACCATCGTTCTCGCGTTCCTGGCCTTGTTCAATATTCCGTTCGGCACCGCGCTGGGTGTTTATAGTTTGTGGGTTCTGCTGCCCCACCAGTCGGAAGCCGAATACCAGGAGCAGGTACGGACGGTCGCCGCATAGGGCGGCTCCGTCGTGAAAGCCGAGAACTCACCGGAATGCCGAGTGTCACCATACGCCAGGCATCTTTGGACGATCTGGCCGGTCTGACCGAAATCCACAACTACTACGTACTCAATACCCACATCACTTTCGATGTGCAACCGTTCACTCCACAGCAGCGCCGATCCTGGTTCCAGGATCATTCGGATGGGCACCGATACCGATTGCTGGTGGCCGACGATCCCACGCAGGGTGTACTCGGGTACGCTTGCACGGGGCGCTTTCGAACCAAGGAGGCCTACGACACTACCGTTGAGGCCAGCATAGCGTGCAGGCCCGACGCCACATACCGGGGTCTCGGGAAGTTGCTATATGCAGCGTTGTTCGAAGCGATCACCGACCAGGATATCCATCGCATTGTCGCTGGCATTGCGCAACCGAACCCTGCTTCCAACGCCCTGCATGCCCGATTCGGCTTCAGGACGATC
>Ga0206847_10174_pt1 | contig 21515 bp, 18 predicted proteins | sample Alteio_BWOrgCont_17_FD_152880 | JGI IMG/M metagenome (GOLD analysis project Ga0206847, IMG submission 152880) | Enriched cells from forest soil in Barre Woods Harvard Forest LTER site, Petersham, Massachusetts, United States -... | ecosystem: Environmental > Terrestrial > Soil > Temperate forest >... | reverse complement strand
CTCGCCTTTCTGGTTCAAGATCTCCGCCATGTTGATGTGTTCCCTGTCCTTCACTTTGACCTCGCGTGATTCAACGCGCAGCGGCTTGTTCAAAGGCACGGGCTTGAGGTAATCGACCGTGATCTGTTTCGTCAGCGCCACCACCTGATGCAGTTTATTCACCTTGCCCATGGCTTCATCGAGGATCGTGGCGATGATTCCGCCGTGCGCATGGCCCGGCGGACCGGTATAGCGCTTGCCAAGGCGAAAGCGGCAGACAAAACTACCCAACTCCTCGTTATGGGTAAACCTGAGGCGCATGCCTTCAGGATTATTCTTGCCGCAAGCAAAACAGTAGTTCTTCTGCAGACGGACGAGGCGGGTGTCGTGACCTGAGGATTTTCTGGACATAGTATGAGGGAATTAGATCACGAAGAGCAAGAAGCTGCACGAAGCTCACCTGGCGCAATCTCACCGATCGATCGATGAACATACGGCGGGGACAGCCTTGGCGTTGGCCACTGCTCCCACGGGGAGATATGCCGCGCTGGAACCGGCAAAAGTCTGACTCAACTCGCAGCCCTGCCGTAGCCTCGCATCCGCTTGCGGCTGGTTATTGAGGCCGCGGTACATCGATGACGCGGAGAAACAACTAGGCGCGATTCCCTCCCGGCAGGCCTTGTCGAAGTTGTCGAGCGCAAGATTGGCATCCATGAGTGTGCCCTGTCCCGCACGATACAGTTCTGCCAGCCCTCCGCATCCCCGCCACCAACCCGAGGAGCAGGACTGTTGAAGAAGGGAAAACGAGCGCGCGACATCCCGGGGGAATGCCCTGCCTTCATAGAACAGTGAACCCAGAAGGAAACAACTTTCCCCATCGCCCTTGTCGCAGGCACTCTGGAAAACTCCGCCGCCACTGTCTTGTGCCACGCGCACAACGCGCGTGCAGCCATCGGAAATACCCAGTTCGCAGGCGTGGGCAAAGTTCTTGCCGGCCTCGGTGGGGTCGCGAGGAATCATCTTGCCTTCGTCCAGGGCAATTCCCACGACCATGCAGGCGGGTCCGGATCCGTGGTAACACGCGATGTCCATCTGCCGGACCCACGACTCGCAGGCCCTTCCCCGATGTTCCAGACATGCCTTTCGCCAGAACTCGGGATCCGACCCAGGGTGCTTGCCACTCAGAAATCGGGTTGCATACATCACCGCGAAAAGGCAGATCCAGATCGCCATGTGGGCATAGTTCGCCATTTTTGGACGCCACGCCGGCATGCGGAAGCGGGCAGCGACGGCGACACTCAGGCGGTCAAGCGCTCGAACCGTCAAATTAAGCGGGGGAACAATCAGCAACTTGTCATAAAAAGTTGGAGCCCCAATCCGTCCCAGGAGCCAGTAGAGTCCGAACACGCCGGCACCATACGATGCGCCAAAAATAATTTTCCCGAAATTCTTTCGCGGCGAGGTTGCCGGATCGGTCACCAACAGGTGCAATCCGAGGAAAACGGCTGCCGGGATATTCGTATCTACAAAGTAGTAGATGCCCGTCGAGCCGGTATACCAAATATTCAAGACGTAGAGGGCGGCAGCGGCTGAAAGCGTGACCAGGGTTACCGAGAAAAGGCCCTGCACAACCAACCCGAGCAGGAAAATCTCCAGGTACATATGTGGCGGACGGTCGAACGAAACCGCGATCTCCTCTCCCCACGAAATATGTGTGCTATGGGTCACAATGAGGCCGACAGAAAACACAAATAACGCGATCGCGGAAGGGTTGAAAATGTGCACGCGGCGCCCTTCTCTTTGCCAAGTAACGAACTCTTTGCATAGCACCCCCGTCGCCAGCATGAGAAACTGCAGGAAAAACCACTCCGGCTTGAACCAGAGGAACAGGTTGGTGCTCAGCACAATGGGGAACGGACCGAAGCCCAGGACCCACTTATCCCGACGCGACCAACACACCAGCATGTCCAAAACGTATACAAATACCAGTTGAGCGATGATCAGCGGAATCTCGTGGTACACCGGACGCCAGTACCAGCCCCAGTACGCGTAAATAGAGGAGTGCATCGTGAGTTGCACATAATGCACCGGCCGAGGAAGGAACTCATACCACAGCACCCGGCCTGTCTTTTGCACACGCCACGCCAAGAGGCAGAGGAAAACCAGAAGGATCGCGGCCGCCACGAGAATGGATCGCTGAAGCTGGGGAACCAAATGGGACGCGGGAAGAAAGGCAAAGCAGGCTAGCAGGACATTCAGGACAAGGACAAACCTCAAGGGAGATATGCCGCGCTTCTTTATCTCGCCTTTGGTGGTTTTTGCTGCCAAATAGCACTCCAGACAGGGCCGCGATGGGAGTATACACCAACTCACAATTTGTCAGTATGTTATTGTGTTCGGCGTGGCCATTCCCTCGTTGGTGCGCATTTCCGGTGGGCATGCGAATATGAAGTATGTCGACGCCGCTGCGGGCCATATTTTTTGATGTGGGTAACACCCTTCTATTCCCCAATCGCGCCGTCATCCTTTCGGCGTTGTACGAACGCGGAACCGTTCCCACCATCGAGCAATGGCATGCCATCGAGCGCAGAACCAAGAAGGAATTTGACACGATGATGGAGCGCGAGGGTCATGCCGACCACTCGTTCTGGTTTCTCTTCTACTCTCATCTGGTTGACGAACTGCGGATTCAGGATGATGCCATTCGCGACGCCTTGGTAGCGGCGACGCGGGTCTCCGCGAATTGGGGGGATATGCGCCCGGGAACGCGGGATGTTCTGAAACGGCTAGGTCGTACATACCGGCTGGCGGTGATCTCCAACGCCGACGGCAAAATCGCTGCGCTGCTGGCACGGAATGGAATCGCAGATTGTTTTGAGACGATCACCGATTCGGGGATCATCGGCCACGAGAAACCTCACCCCGCCATCTTTGAGGTTGCCCTACGCAACCTGGGGGTGCCAGCGGGCGAGAGCCTGTATGTTGGTGACGTCCACTCAGTGGACTACCTGGGTGCGACCCGGGCAGGAATGCAGGCGATTCTGTTCGACGTTGCGGGGGCATACAGCGATGATGGCCTTCCCCGGGTCGCGGCTCTGGAGGAACTGGAGCTTCACTTAGAATCGTCTGCCTAACGGAACTGGAATCAGACTGCGGACGTACAACCTGCCAAGGGGACATTCCATGCGGAATCGGTTGATGATCTGTCGGTGTTTTTTTCTAGCCGTTGCCGGAATCCTGTTTGCGCATTCGGCTTCAGCCGGCGACAGCACAACTGCCTTCGTCCATGTCAATGTTGTGCCCATGGATCGGGAAGAAGTATTGCACGATCAGAATGTGATCATCTCGAACGGCCGCATTCAGGCCATGGGCCCCGCCGATGCGACTCCGGTACCAAAAGACGCCCGCGTCATTTCCGGAACCGGCCAATATCTGATGCCCGGGTTGGCCGACATGCATGTGCATCTCTATTTTCCCGAGGAGCTCTCCCTGTATGTAGCAAATGGTGTCACCACGGTCTTCAATCTCAACGGCGCTCCCGCTCACCTGAACTGGCGCGCAGAAACCGCCAGTGGGCAGATGCTGGGGCCGACGATCTATAGCGTAGGGCCAACTTTCGATCACGCGCGCAGCCCGGAGGACGCGGTCAAGGCGGTCGATCAGATCAGCGCCGATGGATATGACGGCGTCAAGATCTACAACCAGGTAAGCCGCGCGGAGTATCCTGCGCTCATCGCGGAGGCGAAAAGCAAGAACCTTCTCATTGTCGGACACATCGCCCGCGAACCTGGATTTGCCATGACGCTGCAGGCTGGGCAGTCAATCGCCCATGCAGAGGAGTACCTGTACACTTTCTTTAATGATGATCCCGACCCGAAGCACGACCTGACACATTCACTCGATGCGGCCAAGATTCCACAAGCGGTGGCCATGACCAGGCAGTCAGGAGTCTCGGTGATTGCCACGCTGGTCGCATACCACAACATCATCCGGCAATTGACCGACTTGCCTGCCTATCTGAAGAATCCTGATTTGCAATATCTGGCGCCGTCCGTGTTTGAGGCGTTACAGCCGGGAGAAAACGGTTATCAGAAACGTATCTCCAAAGATCAGATCCCCAGCATGACGCCCGACTACGAATTTCAAAAGAAGCTCATCAAAGCTCTGCATGACGGTGGTGTCCCGGTTCTGGCTGGAACCGATGCCGCCTGGCTTGGCGTTCCGGGCTTCAGCCTAATTGAAGAGGTGGAGAACTTTCAGGACATCGGATTCACCCCGTACGCGGCGCTGAGAACCGCGACCATCGATTGCGCGACCTTTCTGCGGCATTCCGACGATTTTGGTTCGGTCGCGACCGGCAAACGCGCGGACTTGATCCTGCTATCAAAAAACCCCCTCGACGATGTCCGCAACCTGCACCAGCTTTCCGGCGTGATGGTGCGCGGGCGATGGATCTCCGCCTCAGAAACGCGAGCTTTACTCCAGACGGTTCCGCCGACCTACCGGGTGGCAAACACCCACCTGCTGACGCAAATCAGGATTGACCCCAGCAGTGTGGATCAGTATCTCGCGCATAATGATCCTTTCGGAGAACAAGCAGCGGCGCTTCTCGATCTGTTGGCTTCGCAGGCCGGCTCGGACAAATTTGTGGATTTGCTGTTGCGCGTGCAAAAGAGTGATCCCAAGTCGCCGCTCGTGGCGGAGTCGTCCATCAATGCCCTGGGATACAAACTGCTGGGTCACAAGAAGACGGACGATGCAGTTCGAGTCTTCAAGCTGAACACGGAGCTCTATCCCCGGTCAGGAAACACCTTCGACAGTCTGGCAGAGACCTATCTTGGGCTCGGTAACAAAAATCTGGCGAAACAGAATTACCAGAAGGCTCTGGAAGTCCAGCCTGCTTATCCGAACGCAAAAGAAGCGCAGAAAATCCTGGATACTCAACTCAAGTAAGCGCGATCAGGCAAGCGATATGAGCTGATGGTCGAGACAATCGGGATTGACCGCCTCATATAGATCCTTGAGTAACCGAGGACCTCGGCGGGCCAGGAAATAGATTCCGCCCACCTCCCGCTCTTGCAGTGCCCCCTTGGGATAGAGCGCGTTGCTGAGAAAGTTCGCGTGCCGGCCAATGACCCCGGTCTTACGTAATTCAGCCCGCGCGGCGCGGGCCCGGAGCTTACTCAACTGATATCGCATCTTGGATCCGGAGATTGCGGCGGAATTGACCAGCGTGGAATCAAGCCTCGCCAGTTCTGTTTGAATCCCGGCGAGCGATTTCTCGAGCGAAGCTTCCGCGCTGTGGAATGCGGTCTGCAAATCAGCGGGCAAGGTATGTTGAGCCAAGTGCTGGCGCAGATCTTCCGGTCCGCGGAATAGGTCGGAAATCCGCAATTGATACTTGTCCAGCAAGGACTGCGCTTTCGGCTCAATGAGTGTGGCGGAGAATCGGGGCACCACCGGCGTCACCCGGCCCAACAGAGCTTCATAGATCACCGCCGCTTGTGCGAAATAGGCGACCTCGGCCGCGCCTCCAGCATAAGCAAGCGTGGGAAGCAGGTAATCCTGTATCACCGGCCGCAACAGAGCATTCGCGCTGAAATGCTGTGGCGTTTCGTCGATCCGCTTGACCAGAGCGGCCTGCGACACCGCTTCTTTGCCCAGCAGGAAGGCGCCGCGTACGGCGTGACCATTGGAGCGGCGGTGCACCGCCACACGACTGCCGGATTCCAGGCAGAACAGCAAAGTCGACGACGGAGTCACTTTCACTTGCTGGTGATATCCCGCCGCTTCGAGCGCCGTGCCGCGCCTAAGCAAGACCCCGTCCAATTCCTCGGCCCGTTCCAGCGCAGCGCGGTAGATCGGCTTCGCGATCCGATGGAGTTCAGGATCCGTGCCATCCAGCAGAATTACACCCCACTCTGCGAAGATGCGCGCAAACAGCTTGGCGAACGCGCTACCGAAGGTTTCTCCTGGACGATAAGCTTGCCGGAGAGCCTCGCCGACTTCGGCATCTCCAAGAAGCTCGGCAGCTTCGTTCACCACCGCCCCAATTTCGTCACTGAACACCAGGCTGCCCACCGGCGCACCCGTAATCCCTTCGGGCGTCACCGAAAACTTCCGCGGAAGACCATCCGAGCCAAGCAGAGAGACTTGACTCACTTCGGCCACGTCGTGGTCTTCGGTGGCCAGCCAGAAGACAGGCACGCAGTCGATTCCGGCCTTGGTTGCTTCGTCGGAGAGCCGAACGGCGGTAAGCGACTTCAGGATCGAAAAAAGCGGCCCGCCAAACAGTCCGACTTGCTGACCAGTAACCACCGCACTGGCGCCGGCCCGCAAGCGAGCCAGATTCTCAATGGTCCGGGGCGAAGCGCCCCACGACCGGTTCTGACGTTCCAGCACCGCGCAGACTTGCTCGCGCCGCTCGGCGTCGTAACCCACCCTGGCTGCCTCGTCGCGCAGCCACGACTTAAAGTATGGCGACCTGGGGTAGAACGATTGAATCTTGGAATCATTCGAAAGGAAATCGACGAACAACCTGGTAGTGTGCGGGATTTGGCTAAAAGGTAAACACTCCAGTTTCACCGCCGGCTCCTCTGACAGCCTTGGACGTAACCCATCCTGTGCCGTCAACGCACATTCTACAAGCCCCATGCGACATCAGATGCCCAAATCGACGGGCCGATGCAGAGATGAAGTCTGTACCTTGACCGTCTGCAGAGAATCCGAGCTAAATAATGTCCGAGTCCAGGCCGGCGATGAACTGAATTCCGGGAATCACCTTGCCGGTGAGGTGTTTGTCGTTAGTGAGGAAGAGATCGGTGCCCGCCGATGCAGCGCAGGCGAGATGAATCGCATCGGCGGCACCAACCCCGAGTGTTCCCCTGATTCGCGCATAATGATCGGCAACCTCGACGGTGAAAGGCACCGGTGCTGAGACTACGCTTAGCAACTGGCGGAGAGTCCCGTCGGTCCGTTGCTGAGCGCCGCGCCGATAGGCGCCTGCGAACACCTCTCCGAAAGTAAAGGTACCGGTGATCAATTCGTCGTTCCGCTCCTGCATTCGAAAGTGTATAGCCGCCACTCTCTCCGCAAACAAGGGATGATCCTCGAGCCAATAAATGAAAAGCATCGAGTCCCAATAGATCCGGCTCACTCTTTTTCCCTTGACGTGTAGAAATTGGCCCGTTCGTTGCGCAAGTAGGCTTCGCCTCCGCCCAGTTCGGCAAACACATCTTTCAAGGCTCCACGCAATTGGGTCCACGCATCCTCCTGTCCAACGGGCAAGGGCTGGGCATCAACGAACTCGTAGGTGTAGATGACCGTCGTGCTCTTGCCGGAGGGAGGGCCGGACCACTCGACCAGTCGCACCCCGTTTTCCCGAAGAAATTCCCGAGTCTTCAGTGCGCTGCAAACTGCAGGAGTATGGTCGGTCAGGCTGAGGTCCCTAACAACATCGCCTGCTCTGATCGAGAACCTGGTCTGTTTCCGAGCACGTGCTGGCTGCACATATTTCTCTCTTGCATGCAATCGAATCTTGTCTGCATTCTTCATAAACACCTGCCAATATATAGAATAGTATGGGGAGGAATAGAATGGAAGAGATGTGTTGATAATTTGACATGTACTACGTGCGCACGTATACTGTGTAAATGAATGTCACTCTTTCGATCGATAAGCAGACCGTCGCCCGGGCGCGGAAAACGGCTGAGGCACTGGGCACCAGCCTGAATCAAATGATCCGCGATTACCTGCAAAAGCTGGCGGGTGGCGATGATCCCGAGAAGAGCATTGAAGAGTTCGGACGCCTCTCTGGGCAAGGCCACTCGCACGGCTGGCGGTTCAATCGGGACGAGATTCATGAGCGCCCGTAGTTCCTTCGATACGAACGTGCTCGTGTATGCAGACGATAGGGCAGCCCCAGCGAAACAGCGGCGGGCCGTAGAACTGGTGGCTGAGCATAGGCGCGCGGGAACTGGCGTGGTATCGCTGCAGGTGCTGCAAGAGTATTTCGTCACGGTGACTCGCAAACTCGGCGTTGATCCGCAGGTGGCCCGCCGAAAAATTGAGTTATTGGCCGAGTTCGACGTTGCGGCACCCGGAGTCCCCGACGTACTGGCGGCGGTTGACCTGCATCGACTCCATGGATTTTCATTCTGGGATGCCTTGATTCTGCGCACGGCGCATCAGGCCGGTTGCAAGGTACTCTTTTCCGAGGATATGCAGGAGGAGCGGGAAGTTGATGGGGTGCGGGTGGTGAATCCGTTTCGCTAGTGCTTCCCTGGCCGGACTTTCGTCATCTAACTAGTTGTTTGACTTCCGGCTGGGTACCTCCTACTCTGGAAGTAGTTCTTTGAATGGTCCATCCCACATTGGGGGCGTCACGGTTTCGACGGAGATGCTTGCGGCCAAGAGGCATGCCGGGGTGCACACACCCGTGATCGCGTGCAAAATGATAATTGCCAATCAACAGATGGCATACGCAGCCTAATTCGTTAGGCAGCCGTTCTCCGCAGCTTCGCCCTTGGGCTGCGAGCGAACGTCACACAGAGGGCTGCTCTTTTCAGCTACGTCTGGGCTGAAAGGCTAAGATCTCAGGCTAGCGGAACGCGTTTCTTGTCCGTTCTGAGCGCGGGCCGCGAACGTCCCAGGGTAATGCCTGGGGCATGAACGCGAATAAGCATGTAGTCTCTTGACCAGTAACATTTTCGGACGCGGGTTCGACTCCCGCCGCCTCCACCACAGGACCAGCCTCTGGCTCTTAGCTTCACCTGCTTCAGCGCCTACGCGGTGGACTACTGCCAACAACTTCCCCTGTCTGCTACCATTTCCGCACAATGGGCAATCCATCCCGCACGACCACTCAGCCAAATCGTTTCACCGAGCCTGCTCTGGTGATTGGGGTGGACATCGGTGGAACCAAGGTTGCCGCTGGCCTTGTCGACGAACGCGGCATGATCTTGCATCAAGCGCGCGTCCCCATGGTTGCCGATCGTGGAGCCGACGTGGCGTTGGAGGCGGTGCGCACCGCCATTGATTCGGTTGCATCGGACGCCAGGCTCCACTCGGAAGCGTATGGCATCATCTCCGCCATCGGCATCTGCTGCCCCGGACCGCTGAATCCGAACACGGGAATAATCATCAACCCACCCAATCTGCCTTGCTGGCGCGACTTTCCGTTGACTAAAGAGATCTCGCGGATTTACGGGGTGAACGTCAAGGTCGACAACGACGGCAACGCTGCGGCGCTGGCCGAGGCTCTTTGGGGAGCGGGTCGTGGCTATCCGAATGTGTTCCTGGCCACGATCGGCACCGGCATTGGCACCGGGATCGTGATGGAGGGACAGATCTATCACGGCCGTACCGGAGCCGCTGGAGAGGGCGGTCACCTTAGCATCGATTATCGGGGTCCGCGCTGCGGATGCGGGAAGTTGGGATGCATCGAGGCGCTGGCATCGGGCCCGGCAATCGCAAACCGTGCTCGGACCAAACTTGCCGCTGGCGCCTCCTCTGCTCTGATAGGTCTCTGCGGGGGCAAGCTTGATCTCATCACCAGTGAAATGATCGGCACGGCTTACGCCTCGGGCGATCCGGTGGCTAAACAAACTCTGGAGGAGACGGTCGAACTGCTCTCGGTCTGGCTGGGAAACATCATCGACCTTCTGGAGCCGGACATCATGATTATGGGGGGCGGGTGCGCTTCCCTGCTGGAGCCGTTCTTTCCCCAAATCCAGGCACGATTGCCCGCGTGCTGTGTGAATTCGCGTTGTCAGGAAATCCCGCTCGTTATGGCGCGTTTCGGAGAGGACGCGGGCATCGTCGGCGGGGCAGCATTCTGCGCACAAAACCTGCGGATTCGTGCCTGACTGTTCCGCGCCGAAGAATCCAAACCTTCACCAAGGAGACACAGAGGCGCGGAGACTCTTTCTTTTCTCTGTGACTCTGGGTCTCTGCAATAGATTCCAGGCTCGCCTCTCGCAAGCTGCATCCGAGGTTAACTGTGCGCTTCCATGCGTTTTTGCATGGCTTCCAGAGAAACCCCTTTGGTCTCCGGATAGACGAACAGCACCACAAAGAACTGCACCACCATCATTACGGAAAAGAACATGAACGGATAGGCGCCCGAGGAGGCGGCCAGCAGGGGAAATGTTCCGGAGATAAGCGTGTTCATGGCCCAGTGAGTGAAGCTGCCCAAACTCTGCCCCTTGGCGCGGACCCGGGTTGGAAATACCTCGCTGAGGTAAACCCAGATCACCGCGCCTTGAGAAACCGCAAAAGAAGCAATGAAGCCAACCAGAAGCCAAAGCAGCATGTTCTGGTTGCGGTGCGTGGCAAAGATGAAGGCGACACCGCCAAGGCACCCGGCCATACCCAGCGCTCCCACCAGTAGCAGAATCTTGCGCCCAGCTTTGTCGATGATGGACATCCCCAGTAGCGTGAAAAACAGGTTGGTCGCGCCGATCACTACAGCTTGCAGATCGCTGGACATCTTACTGAACCCGGCATGGGCGAAAATATCGTTCAGGTAGTAGAGGACGGCATTGATGCCGCTTAGCTGGTTGAACATGCCAATCGTGATCGCCAGAAAGATCGGCAGCAGGTAACGCCTCTGAAACAACGGCTCATTGTCCTGTCCGTGTTCGAGATCAATCGAGGCAACGATTTCTTGCAGTTGCCTTTCGACGTCGGATTCTCCGGTGCGTTCGAGTACGTTGCGTGCCTCCGCAATCCGCCCCTTTTCCGCAAGCCAGCGCGGACTGCGAGGAATCGCGAACAGCATTAGAAAAAACAACGCGGACGGAATCGCGCACACCCCGAACTTCCAGCGCCACTCCATGCCTCCCAGGGCGGAGAGTCCAATCAGGTAGTTGGAACAGTAGGCCAGCAGAATACCGATCACGATGTTGATTTGAAAACATCCAACTAACCGGCCACGCTGGCGCGCCGGCGCAATCTCCGCGATATACATGGGGCCGAGCACCGAAGACGCTCCAATGCCGATGCCTCCAACAAAGCGGAAGAACAGCAATGCATACCAATTCCACGCCATGGCGCTGCCCAGCGCAGAAATCAAATAGAGGATCGCGATGCCGCGCAGGCTGTCGCGGCGTCCAAAGCGCTCGCCGGGCATGCCGGCAAACATCGCGCCCACGGTCGTGCCCACCAGGGCGATCAGTACAGTAAAACCTAACGACCCGGGCGTCAGATGATAGAGTTCGGTAAGGGCGTGGGTGGTGCCGGAAATCACCGCGGTATCAAAACCGAAAAGCAGGCCCCCCAGGGCAGCCACTATGGTGCTTTTTATTAACACCCCATTCATTCGCATATTGAACTCGTGAGCCGGCTCCCGAAGAAGTTGAATCCGACGCCACAGTGCGGACCGCGTTCTACCCGTTCGAAACCAGTATCCGATCATACTCGAGACGAGGGACTGTCAGACGATGACTGCCTCCCTACCCTGTAAACCAGTTGTCTTGTAATCTAGAAGACGTCCCTCATAATTTTCGAAACTACTACAGGAACCAAGACATGCGCTGGATGTTGAGGTCGAAAATACACAAAGCAACCGTCACGGACGCGGACCTTGCCTACGAAGGAAGTATCACGATCGACGAAGACCTGATGGATGCCGTGGGGCTGCTGGCCGGGGAAAAAGTGCTGGTGGTGAGTAACACCTCGGGCAGCAGATTAGAGACGTACGTCATCGTGGGCGCTCGGGGATCGGGCGTGATCTGCATGAACGGAGCAGCCTCTCACCTGATCAAGACTGGCGAGGAGATTATCATCATGGGGTTCGAACTTTCCGCCGGTATGGTCGTTCCTAAGATGGTTTTGTTGGGGCCTGGAAACAGAGTCCTGAGGTGGTTGTAGGGAAGGTTCCCAGGAAACGGGCCGGTGTTGGAACTTCTCGCAAGCCCGCGCTATCGCCCTTGCAGTTTCCGAACATCCAGCGTCGAATTGGCCAGAATGACCGACTGATGAGCAATCCTGAGCAGATCCTCGCCGTGGAGCATGTCCCGGATTGCTACGGCCACCACTCCCTCCGCGAACTTCTGCGGGTCCCAGGACTTCAGTTGAATTTCATTCACCGAATCCGAGCGGACAAACTGGTCGCTCTCGGCCCCCAGCAGCAGCCGGAACCTGGGTTGCAAATGCGGCGGCTTGTCCGGCCGGATGCTGCGCGCCACCAGATCGCAAGCGGACAAGTATATCCGGCCCGCTTCTTCGGATGACCAGTGCTTCCCGTGAGGGTTCTGGACTTCGAAAGGCAGCGGATCGCTTACCTGCGCCATCGCAAGCGAGGCGGTGATCACCATCAGTAGAACTGCGCAGTAGGCGGCTCGAACCAAGCCTTTGGAAATCGCAGGAAGGAACGAAGAACGGCGGGGCTCACTTTTGGAACGCATGACTGCATCGTCGCGCCTGCGGTTCTCGTGCGACAAGATACCTTAGGTAATAGGACGGCGCTTTGCGCTCAGGAACACATACTCCCATGTTCCCATCGCCGCGGTTAAACTCTCTGCATGGGCCCGAAACAATCAAAAAACTGGAAGACCAAACTGATTCATTCCGACGTGCGCGTCCCCGAAGGATTTCATTCCCTTGCTCCACCGGTGTTTCGCGGTTCAACAGTGCTCTTCCCTGACGCCGCCTCGGTCACTGACGACTGGGACCAATACGAAGCTGGATACACCTATGGTCTCTACGGCACACCCACGGTGCTCGAACTCGCCGGGAAAGTTTGCGAGTTGGAGAACGGTTTTCGTACCCTGATCACGCCCGGCGGGCAGGGAGCAATTTCGCTGATCAACCTGGCATTCTTGAAGGCCGGCGATCACATCCTTGTCCCCGAAAGCATCTACACCCCAAACCGCAAGTTCGCCAGCCACGTTCTGAGGCGTTTCGGAGTCGAGGTGACGTTCTATCCGCCGACCATCGCTGCTACGCCTGCCTTGCAGCCCTTGTTTCGCAAGAATACGCGGCTGGTGTGGTGCGAGAGCCCGGGTTCAATCACCATGGAAGTGCAGGACGTACCCACCATTTCCGAGGCCGCGCACCAAGCTGGCGCACTGGTTGCGCTCGATAACACCTGGTCGGCGGGCGTGCACTTTGACGCCTTTGCCCATGGCGTCGACATCACCATGCAGGCTCTAACCAAATACGTAGGAGGGCACAGCGACCTGTTGCTCGGCTCGATTACGGTACGCGATCCAAAGCTTCATGAGCAACTGGGCGCGACCCATCAACTGGTGGGCTGCGCCGCTTCTCCCGACGATTGCAGCCTGGCGCTGCGCGGCATGAAAACCATGGCGGTGCGGCTCAAGGCAATTGAGCAGGCAGCGCTCGACATCGCTGGCTGGCTCGCCGTCCGGGACGAGATCGAACTCGTGCTGCATCCCGCGCTCGCCTCCTGTCCCGGCCACGAATTGTGGAAAAGGGACTTCACCGGGTCGGCCGGAGTGTTCTCCATCGTTTTCAAACCACGGTTCACCAAGGAACGAGTCATAGCATTTGTGAATGCGCTCGAACTGTTCAAGATCGGCTACAGTTGGGGCGGAGTTACCAGCCTGGTCGTAGCGTACGATTTCCACTCCACTCCAAACCGCCCCGACTACGGCGCTCGCATTATCCGGCTAAACATTGGTCTGGAAGATGTGGATGATCTCAAGGCAGACTTGACACAGGCATTCGACCGCATGAGGCAATAAGCCGATCCACCGAGAATTCCAGCACGTGTTACACTGACTCGTTTTCTCCGGAGCGTAATCATGAAAACGCTGAACCCATCGCGATTGATTCACGTCGCAACCTTTCTTCTTATATTGGCGGCGTGTGACACAGCCCTGGCGCAAGAGCTGCCTGCTGAGTTGCGTCAAAAGATTGATGATGTGGCTAAAGATGTGCTCGCCAAGACCGGCGTCCCGAGCGCTTCGGTGGCCGTCGTCAAAGGCGGCAAGATCGCCTATCTGCAGGCCTATGGCATGGCTCGCCTCGACCCGCCCGCGCCCGCCAGGCCCGACATGCGCTACTGCATTGGATCGATCAGCAAGCAGTTCACCGCCGCCGCCATTCTTTTGCTGCAAGAGCAGGGCAAGCTTTCGCTCGAAGACAAAATCTGCAAATTTGTTCCCGATCTCACCCGCGCCAACGAAGTCACCATCCGCCAGTTGCTGTCGCATACTTCCGGCTATCAGGACTACTGGCCCGAAGACTACGTGATGCCGGGAATGCTGCTGCCGGTCACCGCGCAGCAGATTCTGGACACCTGGGCGAAGAAGCCGCTCGATTTCGATCCGGGCGCGAAATGGCAATACAGCAACACGAACTACGTGATCGCGGGAGTAATCGTCGAAAAGGCCAGCGGAATGCCGCTGACCGAATTCCTAGGCAAGCACGTATTCACTCCGCTGCATATGCAAAACGTAACGAACAATGACGAGAAAAAGCTGGGCCAGACCGATCCCGCTGGCTATTTGCGTTACGCCCTCGGACCGTCCCGCCCCGCGCCGAAGGAAGGCAAAGGATGGATGTTTGCGGCCGGTGAACTGGCGATGCCGGCTGAGGACCTCGCAAAGTGGGACATTTCGATCATTGACCGGAAGTTGATGAAACCGGCGTCCTATCGGGATTTCGAGACTGAAGTCGTTCTCAACAACGGCGTCGGCACCGAATACGGGTTGGGAATGTCTGTAAAAGACGAAGGCGGCCGCCGCCAGCTTGAGCACAGCGGCGAGGTCTCGGGATTTACCGCGGAGAACATCGTTTACCCGGATGACGGGGTTGCGATCGTTGTGCTCACGAATCAGGATGCAGCTTCCGCTGCCGCTCAGATCGGTCGAGGCATCAGCCCGTTGTTGTTCCAGACCGCTGATGCGACAACTCCGGTGAAACTCGAGCAAGCACGCAAGATCTTCGAGGGATTGCAACACGGTCAGATTGACCGATCTCTGTTCACCTCGAACACCAATTCTTATTTCAGCGACCAGGCATTGCAGGATTTCGCCAGCAGCCTGGGCCCCCTGGGCACGCCGGAGGAATTTGTGCAGACCCGCCAGGCGCTGCGTGGTGGGATGACGCTGCGCGTCTATCGCATCAAGTTCCCACAAAGAACAATTCGTGCCTGGACCTACGAAATGCCCGATGGAAAACTGGAACAATACCAGGTGGCGGCGGCGGTCAACTGACTAGGGCTGGGATGAGTCCGTGAGCAAAACGACGTCGCGCGTCACCTTGCCGCGCGAAATGGCCAACTGCTTACCGTCACGGGACCACGCGTGATCAAACACTTGCAGGGTCTTGAAATCGGTGATCTGATGAGGCGCGCCGCCGCTCAGCGGTTGCTCCCAGATATTCTCCACTCCTTGCCCATCTCTCAGCGGATAAGTGATCCCCTGAGAGTCTGAAGTAAATCGAAAACTCGATGAGTAATTGTGCGCCAGTTCGAATTCGTGCAGCGGGGCGCCGCCCGTAGCTGGTATCACCACCAGCTTGACTTGAAAATTGGTGGCATCGCCTTGCGGATAACTAAACGCGACGAGCTTGCCATCCGGCGAAATAATCGGGCGCGAATCAATTCCCTTATCGAACAATTGTGTGGCTCCGCTGCCATCCAGCGAGACTCGCCACGGTTTTGCCGATCCCGATTCTGAAGCGTTGTAGTAGACCAACCATTGCCCGTCCGGCGAGCAAGTGGGGTAGTGATCGAGAGTGCCATGGGTGATCTGGTGGGGATTTCCTCCGGTGATGTCGATGCTCCAAATGTTGATGGTCTTTTGGCTGCGGAAAGATGCGAAGACCACGTGACGGCCATCGCCGCACACCGACGGACTCTCTCCGAACCCGTCGTCTTGCCACAACTTGACCTCGCTGGATCCGTCCGCGTTGTGCAGGTCCATCTCAAAGCCGCTGCTGTGAGGCACACTGAGGATGCGGCCGTCAGGTGTCCAGTCCAACTCGAAAGCTTCCGCTTCACCGGAAGTAACCTGTACCGCTTGCTGAGAATTTCCGTTGACCGGCATCACCCATATATTGTTCGAGGGTTCGGAGGCCACCGTGACCACCGACTTTCCATCACGCGTCGCGCTGATCGATTCGGCATAGTGATTAAGATCGTTGGTCACCCGCTGAAATTGCCCGGAAGGATACGATAGGAACCCAATCTGACGGTCCCAGCGTGTGCTCTGGTTGGCATACACAATCAGCAGGCCGGACGAGTCCGGCATCCAGGCTGAATCGTTCGCGATTCCGATGCGAGACACCGGGGCAACATCCTTGATCGCGCCGTTGCTGGCATCAACCGCTGCTACTGCGCCCAAATCGCCCTTGAATGAGATGTGCATCACCGCAATCACTTTTCCATCCGGGGACCAGGTGGGTGAACCCTGGAATACGGCAGGCAGAGTTGCCATGGCCAGCTTCTGCTCGTTACCGCCCTCCGCATTCGCAACAAGCATAGTGCTCGTGCCATGCACACTATCACCGCGCAGAAAAACAAACCGCTTGCCGTCCGGCGAAAAACTGATACGGGAATCGACATCGGTAGTAATCTGCTTCGGAGAGCCTCCCAATACCGGGACCGAGTACAACAGTCCAATCGCCGGGCGGGGCTGCTCATAGCGAACAAAGTAGATGTAGTCGCCGTCCGGCGTAAAGGTGATTCCACGGTACCGCGCGTCGACCGGCAAAACGATCTGCGTGTTGCTGCCGGTTGCGATGTGTCGAATCCACAGGCTCTGCTTCCCCGACTCTTCCGAAACATGCACCACATACTTGCCGTCCGGAGAAATGGCTGCCATGAAGGCATGACCGCTGTCGGTGAGCTTGCTGATGTTCATGTTCTGGAAGCGTGTGGGACGCGCATGATGGAGCAGGGCATAGACGCCATACCCAGCTGCCGCGATTACCAGCACCGCGATCAAGCTGAACAACCCCGCGCCAAACTTGTTCTGGCTGGCGCCAGCAACAATCCGCGTGGTGCGTGAAGACGGTGGCCGTGCGGAAGCCGCCGCCGGCTCTTCAGCGAAACCAGACGCCGCGCTGACCCGCGTCGAATCCGTGTCGCGCTTCAGCCGCTTCAGATCGCTGCGCAGTTCGGCGGCATTCTGGTAGCGCAGGTCGCGCTCCTTCTCCAGCAGCTTTGAAATGATCCGCTCCAGCTCCGCTGGCAGGTCGGGGTTGAACCGAATTGGCGAAACCGGCGCTTTGTGCAGAATGGAGTCGAATAGCGCGGCCGATGTATTTCCGCGAAATGGCAGCGCTCCTGACGCCATTTCATACAGGACGGCGCCGAAGGAAAACAGGTCAGTTCGCTGGTCCAGTTCTTCGCCCAGCGCCTGCTCGGGTGACATATAGGCAACCGTTCCCACCGCCATGCCTGGGCTGGTAAGATGTTGGGTCGCCATGGTCGCCGCCGTAGGGCCAACCGCTTCTAATTCCCGCTTGTCGGCAACCACCTTCGCCAATCCGAAATCCAGGATCTTGGCCTGACCGCGATCGGTCACAAACAGATTCGCCGGCTTGATATCGCGGTGAAGAATGCGCTTGGCGTGGGCGGCATCGAGCGCGTCGGCGATCTGTGTCGCCAGCTCGAGAATCTGGCCCAGCGGCAAGACTTTTCCACCCATCTTCTGGTCGAGCGGTTTCCCTTCCAGCAATTCCATGGCAATGAAGTGCTGGCCCTTGAATTCGTCGATTTCATAAATCGTGCAGATGTTGGGATGGTTGAGCGCCGAGGCCGCGCGCGCCTCCCGCTGCAGGCGGTCGAGCGCCTGCTGATCTTTCTCTAATTCCTTGGGAAGGAATTTCAAAGCGACACGCCGTCCGAGCTTCTGGTCCTCGGCTTCATACACCACGCCCATGCCACCGCTGCCCAGCGAGCCAATGATTTTGTAGTGGGAAACAACTTCTCCGACCATGAGGGAACCTAACTGGAATCGTATGGGCGGAAGCAGAGAGTGTCAAACGGGCATCGGGTGATCTGGTGATTGTTTCATCACGAGATCGGTTTCATCTGCCGCAGATCCTTCCCCGTCATTTCTCTCGGTTCACCCAGGCCCAGCATCCCGAGGATGGTCGGCGAAATATCTCGCAGCGAGCCGTCTGGCTTGAGCGTGAACTGCCTGCTGTTTTCCGCGATGACGATGAACGGCACAGGATTCGTCGTATGCGCGGTGTGCGGTCCACCGGTCGCGGGATCGATCATCAACTCGGCATTGCCGTGGTCGGCAGTAATGAGGATCGCTCCGCCGCGGGCCCGCACCGCAGGCTCAATCCGTCCCAGGCAGGCGTCGACGACTTCCACCGCTTTCACCGTCGGCTCAATCTTGCCCGAGTGACCCACCATGTCGGCGTTGGCGAAGTTCACGATAATCACATCGAAGGCGCTATCGTTCGTCGCTTTCACCACCGCATCGGCGATGCCCGCGGCCGACATCTCCGGCTTCAAATCGTACGTGGCAACCTTGGGCGACGGCACCAGAACGCGATCCTCGCCGGGGAATGGCTGCTCCACGCCGCCGTTGAAGAAGTAGGTCACGTGCGCATACTTCTCGGTCTCGGCCACGCGAAGATTCCGCATGTTCAGTCCGCTCATGACATTAGCCAGAATGTTCGCCATCGATTCCGGCGGAATCACCACCGGCAACCTGAAATTCTTGTCGTATTGGGTCATGCAGACGTAGTACAGATTTTTCGGCACGCGGTCGCGCTGGATCGTCGCATCCAGGTCGTCGGCGCCTGGCAGATCTCGTCCGCCTTTTTCATTCAGCCCGCTGTTTCGCGTGAGCGCGCGAGTAATCTGGCGCACCCGATCGGCACGGAAATTAAAGCAGATGCAGGCATCGTCGTCGTGAATCGTCAACGCGCGGATATCGTCGGTGCCCCTAGGATCCGCGCAAAAGAACGGCACAATGAATTCATCGGTTACATCCTTGTTGTAGGAGGCCTTCACTCCCTGCACTGGATCGGCGTACTTGCCGCCTTCGCCTTCCCCGAACACCATGGCGTTATATGCCTTGGCAATGCGCTCCCAGCGCCGGTCACGGTCCATGGCGTAATAGCGGCCGCTAACGCTGGCGATCTTGCCACAGTTGTACTCGCGCATCTTCTGCTGCAACTGCTCAATGTACCCAGCGCCATTGGTGGGCAGCGTGTCGCGTCCGTCCATAAAGGCATGCACCAGCACTCGGCCGACGCCGTTCTGCTTCGCCATCTTAAGGAGCGCGTAAAGATGAGTGTCGCGCGAATGTACACCGCCATCGGAAAGCAAGCCAAACAAGTGCAGCCTGCGGCCGTTGACGCAAGCGTACTTCATGGCAGCAAGCAGCACAGGGTGGCTGAAGAATTCGCCATTCTGGATCATGAGGTCAATGCGCGTGATGTCCATATGCACAATGCGCCCGGCGCCGATATTGAGATGACCGACTTCGCTGTTGCCCATTTGCCCGTCAGGCAAGCCGACGAATTTCCCGCTGGTGTGAATCAGCGTATTGGGATACTCGCGCAGCAGGCGGTCGTAGGTAGGCTTGCGGGCGAGCGCGATGGCGTTGGCCTTGGTCTCGGCGCGGTAGCCCCAGCCATCAAGAATGATGAGGACGAGCGGTTTCGGTTTAGCCACGCAACTCCTGACTCTTGGCTGTTTCAAGATCAGCCAGCAACAACTCAATTCTTCGGCGTCGCGGATGGGGGAGCGGATTTCTGCTGCTTCTGCGCACCTTCCCTTGCCATCTGCTCGATCTTCTCCTTGGCCTCGTCCATTTGCTTCAGCAGCCGGGGCTGCATGGCCTGCATGCCTTCAGCCGCGATGGCGGGCATCTCGCGTATCATTTTCTGCCCGGTCGGAGTGGAATAAAACCCAATCATGGCGTCAACATCCGATTTGCTGAGGTGCCGCTGGTAAACCGGAATCATGTCGTCGAGCATGCCATCCACCGGCATGTCTTTCGTCACCTGCTCCGACATCGCATCCATCTTGGCGATTTCTGCGTCGGTAAGTTTGGCATTGCTCCGCTTGAGTTCATCGTGGCTCATGGCCTTGATCTGTTGGGTCATTTGGACCATCACCAACTTCATTTGACTGCGAACCTGCATCGCATCGAACAGCCTGAGAATGTCTTCGCGGGTAGCAGCCGCGTCAGCGCCGCTCTGCTGGCCGGGCACGATCGACGTAATAGCCCCAACAACCAAGGTCAAGGAAAGCAAGGACCGCTTCATAGTTTCTCCTCTGTGGTGCGGAAAGAATATCACTAATCTCCGTATTCAAACCCGCCGATCCAAGCGCTTCGAGTTTTCTCCTCTGTGTCCGCTGCGGTGGAGACTCTCGGGCGAGCGCGAGGTTCGCGATCCGTTTATACTGTCCACGGAGAAACTCATGCCAATCAGCGAACTCTTACTGCCGGAATTTGATCAGGAAATGAAAACGACACGAACCATGTTGGAGCGCGTTCCATTTGACAAGAAAGGATTCGCCCCGCACGTCAAGTCGATGCCGCTGGATAAGCTGGCCCCGCACGTGGCCGAACTGGCGGGCTTCGGCGCCGTTGTGCTGACCACTCCCGAACTGGATTTCTCCACCGACGGTGGCCGCCCACGTCCACCCTTCGAGTTGGCCGGCCTGCTGAAGGCCTTTGACGAAAATGTCGCCAAGGCCCGGGCCGCGCTGCGGAACACAACCGATGACTCCTGGCTGCAAACCTGGAAGTTGAGCTTCCAGGGCAAGCCCATCTTCAACGGCCAGCGATTTCTCGCCTACCGCCAAATGTTCCTCAATCACCTGGTGCATCACCGCGCCCAGCTCGGCGTTTACCTGCGGTTGAACGACAAGCCGCTCCCGGCAACCTACGGGCCTTCTGCGGACGACACCATGGGATTTTGAGGAAGGCTTGCCAGATAATTTCTACGGCATACTCGTCGAAGACCGGGTCCCGTGAGCAGCGGAAGGGTTTCCTCCATGCTCTGCGCGATGATGATCCGGTCAAATGGGTCCCGATGATGAAGCTCCAAGCGCACGATCCACAAAGTCAGGGACTAAGTCAATGGGCAGGTTCACCGTGCCGCGTCTAATTTACCCCTTGTAATTCAGCGCCTTCACTCCCAGAAACCTCGCCGCCCCGCCCAACTCTTCCTCGATCCGCAGCAACTGGTTATACTTTGCGATGCGGTCCGTTCGGGACGCCGAACCAGTCTTGATCTGCCCCGCGCCTGTCGCCACAGCTAAGTCAGCAATGAAGGTGTCCTCGGTTTCCCCGGAACGGTGCGAGATCACCGACGTGTATCCATTGCGCCGCGCCAAGTCGATCGCGTCCAGCGTTTCGCTGACCGTGCCGATCTGGTTGACCTTGATAAGAATCGAATTTGCAACGTGCCTGTCAATTCCCTTCTGCAAGAACTCGATATTAGTCACGAAAATATCGTCGCCGACCAGCTGAATCTTGCCGCCGATTTCTTTGGTCAGGTTCTGCCAGCCGTCCCAATCCTCCTCTGACAAACCATCCTCCAGCGAAACTATCGGATAATCCTTGGCCCACTTCGCCCAAAAT
>Ga0206847_10173_pt1 | contig 21521 bp, 21 predicted proteins | sample Alteio_BWOrgCont_17_FD_152880 | JGI IMG/M metagenome (GOLD analysis project Ga0206847, IMG submission 152880) | Enriched cells from forest soil in Barre Woods Harvard Forest LTER site, Petersham, Massachusetts, United States -... | ecosystem: Environmental > Terrestrial > Soil > Temperate forest >... | reverse complement strand
ATACTCAGAGGCGGAAGCACTATTCGCCAACGCGCTGACGATTCAGCGTCGCGTGTTAGGCGAAGTTCATCCTGACACCCTGAATTCTTGGGGCGGTCTAGGCCGAATTCAGCTTCGCGAACATCAATATTTAGAGGCCGAGTCGACACTCCGCGATGCGCTAAACAGGTACGAAAAAGTCATGCCGGAAAGCTGGGAAAAGTACAACTGCCAGAGCATGCTGGGCGGCAGCCTGGAGGGGCAAAAGAAGTACCGGGAGGCGGAGCCCCTCTTAATCTCAGGCTACGGAGGCGTAATCGAGCGGGAGGCTACGATTCCGTTGGAAGACCGCAGGGTGTTGTCCGATGCGGGAAAGCGGATCGTTCAGCTCTACGAGAGCTGGGAGAAGCCTGAAAAGGCGGCCGAGTGGCGCGAGAGGCTCCAGTCGAGGTAAGTCCTGATTCGGCCAAATCTGGCCCGAGCAAGCCGAATTCAACGTGTTGAATTGGTTCTTCACCGGAACTGAACGGTTCAAAGAAGTGGAGCTGGCGCCCAATGGAACCGCCCAGGTCAGTTTGGAGCCGGTGAAGATCGAGTAGGTGGCCGAGTGAGCCTCTTCGATGAAATACCCTTATATTGTCATTCCTGGTTGCATCCGCTGCGCCGGCAGATTTTTCCTTCCCGAGATCACGGCTGTTCGGGCGGGGCGCTTTCGATAAGGCCGTTTGAAGTGACCCGCTGGAGTTTGCGAGGGACCCGATCAGCTATGGATGTGCACATTTGCTTGACATAATTCAAGATTCTAGTAGCCGGATTTGATTCGGTCCTTGTCGGCTAAGCTCCACAGTAATGGCTGTCCTCACGGAAGCACAGAGTCAATCCTCGCAAGTAGACATCCGCAACCCAGAGATATAAGCCCTGCTTAGTCACAGGGAATCGTTAACACCAGGAGTTATAGGTTTGTGAGCTGTCCTCGCAGCGACGGCATCTTGGACGAGGATGTAGCCCCACAAAAACGAGAGGTAATGTGTTATGCCTAGCTCGACTTTCAGTCCGCTCTTGAGTGCCTTCGATTCGCGCACTATCGACGAAATCACATCGCGTCTTGGTCAACCGAAGGAGGCCGTATCCCAAGGCCTGGAGTCGTCGACAGCCTGCCTCCTGGGGGGCCTCGCCAACAAAGCAGGTGATTCGATGTGGATGAATCAGTTGTTCAAACTCGTCTCACAAGCGCCCTCGAATGTGAACGTGTCGGATTTGGCGAGCGCCGTTACTGACCCGAGCAGCGCATCGTCCGCCACGGCATCTCTTCTGGATTCGGGAAATAAAGTTCTCTCTCTCGCTTTTGGCGGCAATCAGTCGTCCATCTTGGACGCAGTGGGAAGATCCACTGGCTTACGGTCAGGCGTTGTATTGAGCTTGATGAGCATGACCGCTCCGATGATGATGAGCGCTTTAGGACGGGTGGTCCGTGATGATCGTATGAACCCAGATGGGCTCAGCAGGCTTTTGGTTAACGAAGGCGAAAGCGTTCGCGACCTTCTGCCGGCGGGCATCTCTGACTTGATGAGCGGGCGAACTCCCTCGCCGGAAACAATAAGCCCTAGTACACGGCCGGTTACGCTCGGAATAATTCCAGAGCGCGCAGTAATTCCAGAGCCGGCAATACGGTCGCCAAGCTTGTGGCGGCTCCTCCCAGCTCTGCTTGTCCCTGTAGTTCTCTACTGGGGCTATCGGGCACGACATCCCGTGGTCCCCGCACCGCGTGTGAATCGCGTAGTCATTCGAAGCGTTCCAGGTAGTCTCTTTTTGAACATTCCCCGGAACGCAGGGGAGTCGCGGTTGCTCGCATTTGTTCAGAACGCGTCCAAGGGCCTCGAGCCTGTGACCTGGTTCGACTTCGACCGGCTCCTCTTCAACACCAATTCCGCGACGCTGCGACCTGAATCGCAAGGCCAATTAAGAAACATCGCATTAATTCTCAAAGCTTACCCGAATGTACACATGCAGATTGGCGGTTTCAGCGACAGTAGCGGTGGCTCACTTCACAACCTGACACTCTCGCAAGATCGGGCGAGCGCAGTTGTGGCCGGGTTGGTCGCGCTTGGCGTTTCCCCGGATCGTCTAAAAGCGCAAGGATATGGCGACCAGTCCCCTGTGGCGGACGACTCCACCGCGGAAGGTCGGGCCAAAAATCGCCGTGCCTCGATCAGAGTGACACAAAATAGTCTTGTCCCGGGTCTTCGGAGTCGCCGAGATTCGGCGAAGCTAAACCTGTGACACTTGGTTGGGGGAGAAGTAAAGGAGCGTTGTCATGAATGCTATGAAGACGACCTTACTGCTCGGATTGCTGAGCGGGCTTCTTATTATAGGGGGCGGCGCTATTGCCGGAGACCGGGGTATGGCCTACGGTTTGGTTATGGCAATTGCGATGAACTTCTTTAGCTACTTTTTCTCGGAGAAGCTGGCTCTCATGTCGGCCCGGGCACAGCGTGTCAGTGAGACTCAGTATCCTCAGATCTACGCGCGACTCCAGCCCATTGTCGGATCCTTGGCGCAGCGGATGGGCATTCCAATGCCGAAGCTTTGGGTGACGCCGGACTTGTCGCCCAACGCGTTCGCCACAGGGCGGAACCCGACACACGCTTCGGTGGCGGTGACATCGGGAATCCTGCGAATAATGAAGGACGATGAGCTGGCGGCAGTGCTGGCTCACGAACTCGGGCATGTAAAGAACAGGGATATTTTGATCAGTTCGATAGCTGCGACCCTCGCTTCCGCGATTACGTATCTAGCACGGATGGCTATGTGGTTCGGCGACGGGCGGAGGCAGACCGGGCGCAGGGACCGGAGCCCGATCGGCGGGCTGCTGATGATCTTTCTGGCGCCTATGGCAGCGGGGTTGATACGCATGGCAATTTCTAGGACGCGCGAGTTCAGCGCTGACGCGACATCCGCGCGCACACTGGGCACCGCACAGCCGATGATCAGCGCACTAGAGAAACTCGACTCGGTTGGAAAGCAAATCCCGCTGGAAGCCTCGCCTTCGATGTCCCACATGTACATCATGCAGCCGTTCTCTGGGACGGCACTCCTCAAATTGTTCTCAACGCACCCCACCACCGAGAAAAGAATTGCCGCCTTGCGCGCTTTGGAAAGACCAGAAGACGCGGACATCGCTGCGTAACATGGATGTTGCCGTGAACGGTTCAATCCGCACCGGAAACAGTCCTTGAGAAAAAGCCAGTAGTACACGTTCTGACCGCCGGGCGCATACACTCCGCTGTGCCAATCCAAGTGGCACCGATCCACGCGAATACCGGTCTTTGGACGTCAAGTTAGCGGCCAGCACTTACGGCTAGAGACGCGTCCATCTTCGGCATGGACTGATCGATGGTGAAGCTCACTGCTTTTTGTCGCGGAGGAAAACACTCGCGAGATTCGCGCCCGATATCGGTCATTATCGGGGTCTATTTTATTCGATCGAGGGTGGCCAGTCTCGTAACGCATTTCCGGTCGAGTTGACGCGACGGGTCCGTCAAAAGACAGCATGAGCAATGTGACCTGGAGAAGCGGGAACGCCCCCTTCTCGAAGATTGGCATACTCTGAGGGAATGCGGATTCGTTCCTCGATCGTCGCGTGGGTGGCCCTGGCTGGATTGACTTGGGCCGTTCGTCTGGATGCACAAGGCCATCGCATGGTCATCGTGTTGGTCATCGATGGATTGCGGCCGGACGTGATCCGGCCCGACATCATGCCAAATCTTTCCCGCCTCAAGCAGGAAGGCGTCTGGTTCGAGAATGCGCACTCCGTATTTCCCACGGTGACGCGCGTTAACTCCGCAAGCATCTCGACCGGAACGGGACCGGCCGAACACGGCATCGTGTCCAACACCATGCTGGTAGAAGCCGTCTCGCCGAAACCGTTCGATACCGCCAACTATTTGAACCTCGTCAAGCTTGCGGAGGGGTCCGGCGGGCGCACCTTACCGGTGCGAACCATGGCCGAATCGCTCGAATCCGCAGGCATCCGGTTCGTCGCCATCAGCTCCGGATCAACAGGCGGCGCGTTCTTGATGAATCCGCAAGCGCCATCCGGAACCGGCGTGCTCATCAACGGCAGTCTGGTGGAAGGAAGCCGTGTTGCGTTCCCCGATCAGGTGAATCAGGAGATCATGCAGAAATTCGGCTGGAAGAAATCCGACGTCGGAATCCCCTCGGTCTTGTGGACCGAGCGCGTGCTGCGCGACTACGTCATACCCACGCTGCGGCGAGGCGTAATCGTCGATTGGATGACCGAACCCGACGGAAGCCAGCACCAGTTCGGAGTCGGTTCTCCGCAGTCGCTGGCCGCCCTCAAAACGACCGACGAGCAAATCGGCCTCCTGCTCGCCAAACTCCGGCAATTTGGTCTGGAGCGCACCACCGACGTAGTCGTAACTGCGGATCACGGGTTCGGTGCGGAACCTGAAACTGTCGACTTGAACGGCGCATTGCAGGCAACCGGCCACGCATCCGATATCATCGTGGCCAGCAATGGCGCGTCAGTGCTGTTGTATGCCAAGAATCACTCGGCGGACGTGATCCGAGCCGCCGCTACTCAGCTTGAAAAGACCGAGGGCGTGGACCTACTCTTCACGACAGCGACCGCGCCCGCGAACGGCACAGTGCAGTGCCGCCCCGCGCAAGACCTAGGTTGGGTTCCTGGAACTTTCTCTTTGGAGCTGATTCACGAATGCAATCCGTCCCGCGGCGCCGATATCATCGGAACGTTCCAGTGGAGCTCGGAGAAGAATCCCTTCGGCTTTTCCGGAATGCAGAAGATCGCCACCACGTCTGCGCAGCGTGGCGTCCCAGGACGTAGCGGGCACGGTGGCCTGAATCCGTTCATGGTGCACACGCCGATGTTGTTCTGGGGTCCGGATTTCCGCCGGCAAGCCACCTCTTCGGCGCCGGTGGCGAATTACGACCTTGCACCAACTTTATTACAGCTGGAAGGCGTGGCTGTCCCCGATACCATGCGCGGGCGCGTCATCAACGAAGCATTCGCCAAAGGCGGCAAAGAGCCCGAATCCCGTGCGCGATCGGTCACAGCCAGGGCAGGCTCCTACTGCGCCGCCATCCAGTTGACCCAAGTGGGCGACCGCACCTACGTGGACTTCGGACAACGCTGTCCGTAACAACACACCGGAGGAGTTCGGGTGGCGGCTAGTTTGGCGATTGAGTATAGTTTCAGGGGCATTGACGGCAAGTTTCCGCGCCCACTGGGACTCACCGATGTCTGAATTAATTCGAAATCGCAAGCGGGGCCAGATGAAGGTAAGATTGCCTAGTGCTTTTGACGTCGTCAAGGAGCTTGGATGCAGCTTGCCGAACGTCGAGGCAACCACGAGGTACGACGGATCACCTGTGCTCAAAGCTCATGGCGTCTTTATGGCAGGTCTGGCGATGCACGTATCGGCGGAACCAGACACGCTCGTTGTGAGGGCTGAGTTTGAGGAACGCGAAGGTCTTCTGGAGGACGCACCCGATACGTACTACGTTACGGACTACTATCGACGCTATCCTGTAGTTCTGGCCCGGCTGTCGCTCCTCAATCGCGAAGTCCTGCGTGAGTTGCTCACCGGATCGTGGCGGCTGGCTGTCGAGAGGCGCCGAAAAGGCCGCTCAACGCTGAAGAAAATGCCGTTTGCGATGCAACATTGAGGAACAGATCCTCGCTGACACCGTAGTGGCGGGAATCTTCGCGCCGCACCGATGAGTCGCTCCTTGGCGACTTCTGGCGGTCCAGATCCATTTGACAATCCTCAGAACTCCGGCCAAACTTGCGACAAGTGAATGGTCATCCCCGAACAGCTGATCGAGAATTGCCGCAAGGTCCCCGAACGGCGTCGTTGGCTCAACGCCTTACCGGCCCTGTTAGACCAGCTGACGGACCGTTGGTCTCTGTGCGTTCGTGCGCCGTTTGATCATGCCAACGTAACCTGCTCCTGGGTTGCTCCTGTGGTTCGAGCTGATGGAATGGCAGCCGTCTTGAAGCTTGGGATGCCACACATGGAAGGCGCTGATGAAATTCAAGGGCTTCGCTTCTGGAATGGAGACCCGACAGTACAATTGCTTGAAGCAGATGATGAACTCGGCGCCATGCTGCTGGAGCGGTGCCAGCCGGACGACATGCTTCGTTCCGAACCGGAGGAGAAATGGGATCGGGTCATTGCAACTCTGCTGAAGCGCCTCTGGCGGAGACCCGCGCAACATGACGTGCCCCACTTCCGACATCTATCGGTCATGTTGGAAAGCTGGAGCCACGAGGCTCTGGCGCAGGTTGAACATTGGCCCGATGCCGGTCTGGTGAGACATGGCTTGCAACTATTTCAAGAGCTTTCCAAGCCATCGCCTGAAGACAAACTGCTCGCCACTGACCTTCACGCCGCAATGTCTTGCGGTCCGAGCGGGAACCGTGGCTGGTCATCGACCCCAAACCGTTCGTCGGGGACGCAGCGTTTGATCTAGTCCAACATCTTCACAATTGTGAAGCGCGGCTTCATACCGACCCAGTCGGAATGGTAAAACGCATGGCCGACCTCGCAGAAGTTGACGCTGAGCGACTCAGGCTCTGGACCTTTGCCCGTGCTGCCGCCGATCCGCGGCCGTCTTGGGACATTCTTATGTGGATGGACATTGCCAGAGCCCTGGATAACTAACGATCAACGCCGCAGTGTTTACTAACCGCACTCCACTTTGCCCCGGACGCCACCAATGCCACCCTCTTCGGAGTAGCCCGTTATCAAGTAATATCGGTAGCGTTCGGGAATTAGACTTTACGCTCCCCTGGGTGGTCAAATCGGCGATGCGTCGCGTTGCAAGCACTCCTGCGTGCCGTATTCACACTTAACGCCTACTTCACCACGGGCAGCAAAACGCTGCTCGACATCTCGGCCGACCGGTACACCCACTGAGTCGCCTTCACATAATCCCGCGGTTCGGCGAAAAATATATTCGGCACGAACGTCTGCGGATTCCGGTCGTACAGCGGAAACAAACTCGATTGGATCTGCACCATGATTCGATGCCCAGGCAGGAACACGTGATTTACCGTGGGCAGCACGAAACGATAGCGCTGCGGTTTCCCCGCCGGAATCGCAGAGGGCCGCTCAAAGCTCTCGCGATATCGTCCACGGAAAATATCCATGCTCACTGCCAGTTCGTATCCGCCGAACACCGGCTGACTGGGATATTCGTCCGGATACACATCGATCAGCTTCACGACCCAGTCCGCATCCGTCCCGGTCGTCGCCGCGTACAAATCCGCGATTGGCGCGCCGCTGATCCGCACCGGCGACATCAACACCGGAGTAGAGTACGACAACACATCCAACCGGTCCTCGGCGCTCCGCTGATCCGCTACCAGCCACGTCCGCCAGCGATCGCTATCGCTGAATCCCACCGGCCGCGAGAGATACGGCACCGGTTTTGCCGGATCTGAAACGTATGAATCGCTCGCGCCGGCGCCCGAGGCCGTCGGCTTAGTGAATCCCAGCGTGAATCCCGATTCGAGATATAGCGGCTTCGTCGGCGACGCGCATCCTTCTTCACACGCCAGCGGCCAGCTTGGCAAACGATCCCAATGATTCTCGCCCGTGTTGTAGATGAAAACTTTCGGAGTATCCGCCTTCGGTGCGCCGTTCTTCAAGTATTGATCAAAAAACGGTCGCAACACGTCGCGGCGGAACTGTTCCGTCGTGTCCCCCTCCCAGCGCAGCTGACCAAGCGAGTACCCGTCGCGGTTCACCTGGCTGTGGAACCACGGACCCATCACCAGATAATTGTGATCCGCCTGCCCTGCCTTCTTCAGTGCCAGGTAACAGTGGATGGCGCCCCACATGTCCTCCTGGTCCCACAGCCCTTGCAGCCACATGGTGGGAACGTTGGACGGCCGCTCCGCCACCAGGCGATCCAGCGCCTGACCCTGCCAGAACGCATCGTAAGCGGGATGCTCCATCACTTTCTGGTCCCACGGCAATTGGTCAAGGCCGTGCAGTTGCGCGAACGCTCCTGCCGAGCCGGCACGCCGGAACGCTTCGTAGTCGTCGTACTCGCCGCGCATAATCGACTCGCCTTCGCCGGGTTTCGTCGTCTGGCCCGAAAAATAATCTAAGTTTATCTGCCGGAAAGCGCCATAGTGGAACCAATCATCGCCCATCCACCCGTCCACCATGGGACTCTCCGGCACCGCCACCTTCAGCGCCGGATGCGGCTCGAGCAGCGCCATCACTACCGTGAATCCCTCGTACGACGATCCGATCATCCCCACGCGCCCGTTCGACTCTGGGACATTCTTTACCAGCCAATCGATCGTGTCGTATGCGTCCGTCACGTGGTCTGTGCCGGTTTTGTTCAACGGACCGCGCACCGGCTTCGTCATCAAATACTCGCCCTCGGACTTGTACTTGCCCCGCACGTCCTGATACACGCGGATGTAGCCGCCCTGGACCAGCACTTCATCCGACAGCGGCAGCAGCGACAGCATGTGCGGACTTGCATTTCGCTCGGCGCGCTTCGATGCATTGTACGGCGTGCGCGTGAGGATGATGGGCGCGTCTTTCGCACTCTTCGGGATCACAATCACCGTGTGCAGCTTGACTCCGTCCCGCATCGGGATCATCACCTCGCGCTTCATGTAGTCGTAACCGGCCTCAGGGACGGTAAAGGTTTTTGGAATGTCTCCATGTTCCTGCGCATGCGCAAAAACAGCGCCCGCCACACCGATCAGAATGACGTGCTTACCGAAGAGCATCATTATCCGATTCTAGCGGACCAACGTGGCACCATATGCTGACCCAGAGGACTTGATACATTCGCCGGAGAGCCGAATCGGAGCACAATCGCAGCGCGAATTACAGTCGTTGAGGGCTGCAAGGTGCTGCGTTAATGGTTCATTGTCGGTAGCTTCCCAGAACGCCGTTCAGGGCCCGCACTGTACGAGTGGCCGACCGCCCGCCCGGAGCTGGCGACGCCAGATCGGTGAGTCGCGCGTGAAACGGTCAGGTGACCGCGTTGGTCTTTGCTACGCGACATATCGCGGGTAGACGCACTGGTACAATGAGGCGCAAATGTCGCCGCAAATGATCGTAGACAAGCCGAACATACGTTGTTCCTCAGTGCTTATACTCTTCCTACTCAGTCAGGCACTTTGGGCCCAATCGCCGCCATCGATTGTGGGGACTTGGCGAGTTGTCGCCTTCGAAACCCACAACGCCGACGGAACCGTGATTAAGGAGTTCGGAGACAAGCCGCTTGGGTACTTCATTTATGACGCGACCGGGCATTTGGCGATTCAGGTAATGGAGAACCCGGCAAAGAACGATCCACCCAAGGCGTTCGCTTATTTCGGAACCTACACGGTCGATGCCGCAAAAGGGATCGTGATTCATCACGTCGAGGGCGCCGTTGGCGACCCAAAGGTGAGGGAATACATCGGAAAGGACGAGCGGCGGCCCTTCCGATTTGAGGGCGATCATCTGATCATCGACGTCAGGCGAGGCAACAAAGCGGGTTTTACGCTCCGGGACGGCGTCGAGTACACAGTTCGAGAAATGGTTCGCGTCCGATAGAACCTGCCTGAGGCCGTAGTGTTTACAATTCAAGTTGACGGCTTGTCGGCGACTCGTTGATTTGAGCGCCTGGCGCTAGCTCCGGCCGTGTCGCGCGCCACTCGGAGAAAGGTCGGAGTTCGGTGTCAACGGGCCGGAAGTCCGGTTGTGGGTGTTTGATTGCCACCGAGATTCGCACCCGTTATCCACCATTATCGGACCCTATTTTCCGCGATTGTCGCATCCGCTATTCGCAAAAATTGGTAAAACGCTAGCCGACTAAGCAGGAGGACAGATTGTGGTAAAGGCTGGGATCCCGTGAGCAGCCGGCGCCAGGTGTGTCGGTCTCAGTTTTCGGACGGCTTTGAAACCTTATCGATCACCAGCACATCCACGTGCGCATTGATCTTTTGTATGTGCAGGCCAAGCTGCTATTCGATCGCGGCGAAGATGTCCGGCGGCCCATCCGGATCGGGTGCCGGACGCTGGGCTACCCTTCGCCGTTTTCCTTTAGTAATCGTTATCTCTTCTCTGCCGGATTAGTCGCATCAGTCCCTGTTGATTTCTGGGGATGCATTGGCATTCTGGTCACCGCGCAGGCAATGGTATTTGCGCATTCTTTGCTGACTGCGGCCCAGGTACTCCGTAATCGGAATCAGCGAGCGCGTGACCACCGACGATTAAATCGATTGGCGCATCGTACTTGTCCATGACAGATTTCCACGAAGACCATGCCCGAATGCGGAGAGTCCAGCACCTTCTGGAATTCGTTGCTGGTTTGGACGACGTAGGTTTCTGCCTTCTTATCGCGAGAGAAGACATTTGGCAATTCCGAATACCGCCAGTTCGCGACGTCGTTGTATTTGGCGTCTTTACCCAGAACGGCTCTCTCTACCGTGTATCCCGAGTTGTTGATCACGAAAATGAAGGGCTTAAGGTCATGCCGCATAACGGTCGAAAGCTCTTGCACGGTCATCTGGAGGGATCCCTCTCCCGTGAGCAAGATGTGACGGCGACCGGGGGAAGCCAGAATGGCTCCGAGCAGCGCGGGAGTCGCATAGCCGATCGAACACCAAACGAAGGCCCCAGTGATATAGGTGCAGGCGTCGGGCAGCGTGAGTCGGCCCATACCTGCGCTCGATGCTCCATCTTCCACAACGATCACATCTCCGGGACGCAGAAAATTCTGTATCGCCTTCCAATATGCGTCTTGAGTGAGCGGACCGTCCGAGGGAACAAGAGGCAGCTGCTGCGACGAACGAGCCGGCTGTTTCTTCGTGACGATGTCCGAAGAGGAGTCAATTATGGACTGCAAGAGCTCCGCAATATACACTCCCTGATAGCTTTTACCTGCCGTATCGACACTGTCGGAATTTAGATGGATTGCAGAAGCGGATAGTCTGTCCGTGAAAAAGCCAACCGTCGTTTCTACTCTCCTGTAACCAACCGTCAGCAGACAATCGCTTCCTTCAATCACCTCGCGCGTTTCGGGAGAGCTTGCAATACCCGCGTAGGTTCCAACAACCAGCGGGGAACTGTCAGGGACAGCTCCTTTGGCACAGTTCAGCATCGCGACGTGCATGTGAAACCGCTCGGCGAGCTCCATAATCTGGCCGGAAATGCTGAATCGCATCGCATCAATATCGACTAGAAACGCAGGCGACTTGGCGGCCTTCAGTCTCTTGAGAACCGTCTCGGTGCAGGCCCTCAGACTTTCCTGTTCGCCCGGGGCCATTTCGAGTTTGAGGGGACGGTCCGGTACCTCGATCTCGAGATAAGGGATGTCTGAAGGCAATTCCAGGTAGACGGGGCGTTTTCGCCGCCACGCCGTCAGAATGAGCCGATCGATCTCAGCAACGGCATTCTCCGGATTGAGTCGTGTTTGGGCTTCCGTTATCTCGGCCAAGATACGACAGAGGTTCCCTTTCTCTCGATCAACGAGAGTGTGGTGCATCAGATCTCCACGTTGAATGGCACGCAGTGGGAGGGAGCCAGAAATCAGGATCAAGGGTACATGTTCGCTGTATGCACCGGCGATGCCGTTGACGGCGCTAAGAGTTCCGACACCGTGTGTCACAATCATCGCGCCTATGCCGTTGATTCGCGCGTACGCGTCCGTCGCGTAGGAGGCGTTAAGCTCGTTGCAATTTCCAATCCAGGCCGGTTCGCCGCGGTCTTCGAGCTGTTGCATGAGTCCTAGGTTGTAATCGCCGGGAACACCAAACAGGTGTCGAATACCAACCTCTTGCAGGCGGCGAAGCAGAAAGTTTCCAATTGACTGTTTCATAACGGAAGTCTTCCTTCAGCCACCTGAAACGTAGATTTGAGGAATTCCGCGCTCCCGGAGAGTCTCACTCAAATCCACCGGCGACTCTAGAGCAAAGTTTACCCAAAAAAACCGATCGGAGGATGCCCCCGGTTTAAAGTTCCTTCTTTCGGACGAGCGATTCACACGCCGTGAATCGCTGAATTAGAATGATAAGTCACCTAGTGTTTACCGAACGTTTTTCAGCCCGCTCGCGAGCGCTCCGACCGGATAACGCGCCACTCGGGAGAAAGGGCTGGGTTCAGCCCCTTGCGAAGGATACCTCCCAAGAAACGCCGTTTGAGGAAGTAGCCCGTTATGAGCCATTATCGGCAGGCAAAACGCGCCGGGCAAAGGGTGCGCATTTAACGTGTGCCGGGCAACTATACTTCGAGTTGGAGCGATTGGGCAGTTGATCAGTTTGAGTACACGCGCGATCAGCGCAACAGTCGTTGCAGATCGTTGTTGGTAATTAAGGAAAGGTCGATTTCTACAGCGACGCTGTCTTCCACGGTAACCGGCTTCCCCAAATTCTCGATAACCTCAAAAGCAAACATGGGCATCCCTGGCCCGGTACCGGAGGCGCCGAATCTTGAAACACAACACCAGGGACGGAGTCTACTCTTCAACCCCAGATGAAGGGAGGCAATACCTCGCCCCCAATAGCAAGCGGAGGACAAAAATGAGTACTAATACCACTAACGCGCGGCCTTCCGGATTTGGATCACAGCAAATCAGCGGTTCTGCAATGTACGCTGTGGCACGTGTCGATGCCGGTCTGGTCTGCTGTTCCGCTCTCGATGCCTGATGTTTGGCACCTGGGTTGCGGTTCAACCGGGCGCCTCTTCGCATAGCCCAGGAAAATTATGAGCACGACAACAGCACCCCTCAAAGTTACTCGAATTCTTCAAGACAAAGCTACGCACTTGAGAATCGATTCCATTCGCGCCACCACGGCTGCCGGCAGCGGGCATCCGACGAGTTGCGCTTCGGCCGCTGAAATTGTTTCTGCGCTTTTCTTCTCTGTCATGCGTTATGACCCAAAGCAGCCGCGCAGCCCGGCCAATGACGTGTTCGTGCTCTCGAAGGGGCACGCTGCTCCGATCCTCTATTCTGCGTGGTCGGAAGCCGGACTGTTTCCGCGCGAGCATCTGCTGACCTTGCGCCAGCTCAATTCCGATCTCGAAGGTCATCCCACTCCACGGCTGCCCTATGTGGAGGTCGCGACCGGCTCCCTTGGACAAGGACTGCCAGTCGGCATCGGCATCGCTCTCCACACGCGCCTGGAAAAGAGCGACCAACGAGTTTACGTCTTAATGGGCGACGGGGAGTCCGCCGAAGGTTCGGTCTGGGAAGCCGCCGAAGTGGCATCCAACTACGGCGTCGATAATATCTGCGCAATTATTGACGTGAACCGGTTGGGCCAGAGCGGTCCCACGATGCTGCAGCACCATATGGACGTGCACAGAGCGCGTTGGGAGGCTTTCGGCTGGCATGCAATGGTTGTCGATGGTCACGATTTATCAGCGCTGCTACAAGCCTTCGCGGAAGCTGGGAGCACTAAGGGCAAACCGGCTATCATTCTCGCCGAAACGCTCAAGGGCAAGGGCATGGACGGCTACGAAGATAAGAACGGCTGGCACGGCAAGCCGCTGTCAAAAGATGAAGCGGACCGCGTTGTCGGAATTCTCGAAAAATCGCTGACCGGAGAGGGCGATAACTGGACGCCGAATCTTCCGGAAAGACGTCGCGCCAATGAAACGCCGTCTTCCGTTCCCCCAGCGCCGAAGGCGCCCTACCAGATCGGCGGAAAAGAAGTGGCCACGCGCAAGGCGTTCGGCGATGCCCTTCAGGCGCTCGCGAAGTCCAATCCTCGCGTGATGGCGCTTGACGGAGATGTGAAGAACTCTACGCATTCCGACGAATTTCTCGAGGCTGCGCCGGAAAGATTTGTGGAAGGTTATATCGCCGAGCAGAACATGGTTGGCATGAGCATGGGATTAGCGGCGCGTGGAGCCATTCCATTCGCCAGCACGTTCGCTTGCTTCCTGACGCGTGCCTACGATTTCGTTCGCATGGCTGCCATAAGCAACTTGAATGTGAAGTTTGGCGGAACGCACGTAGGTGTTTCGATCGGCGAGGATGGTCCGTCGCAGATGGGCCTCGAAGATATCGGGATGTTCGCTGCCGAACCCAATTTCACGGTACTTTATCCGAGCGACGCAACCAGCGCTTGGGCAGCCACGATGCTGGCGGCGGAACTCGTGGGCCCCACCTACGTTCGTCTGGGGCGCCCGAATAATCCCATTATCTACGGACCGGAGGAGAACTTCGGGATCGGGAAAGCGAAGGTCGTCCGTCAGGGTAAGCAGGATCGCGTGCTGGTGGTTGCTGCAGGAGTCACGCTCTTCGAAGCTCTGAAAGCTTACAATGAACTGAAGAAGAGCGGCATTGAGATTCGCGTGATCGATTTGTTCAGCATCCAGCCGATCGATCGTGAAACGCTGGTCGCTTCGGCTCGGGCCGCTGGCAACCACGTCATCACCGTGGAAGATCACTACTGCCATGGGGGCCTTGGCGACGCGGTGCAGTCGGCCCTGAGCACCGAAGGAATTCCCGTTTACAAGATCGCCGTTACTCAGATTCCGCATAGCGGCAAGCCGGAGGAGCTAATTGAGAAGTTCGGAATTTCATCGAAGGCGATCTCGGCCAAAGTCCGGGCGCTGGTGAAGTAGGTTCAGTACCACCAGGGCGGCAGAAAAGCCGGCTGCGCGCGGGACTTTTTCCGGGATAAGCCCTTGTGCATGCGTCGAGATGGCATAGGTGACGTCGAGCTTGTTCAGGCTTTCGTGCGGAGGGTGAGAGCATGGCCCAGACGCCTTCGAGGAGTCTATCGTTGCGGAGTTGACGACGTCTTTTCCGCGAATTGGCAGGAGGCGGACGCTGCCACGGCGTGGTCGGGCGGCTCGCAAGTTCGCTTAGACGCTATCGCATACGGTCTCCAGACTGCTACCGGCTGGTCCGAACGGCGACGCAGTCGATCTCGATGTCAAACGGGCCAGGCCATACCGGAACACACGTGAACATTCGAGCAGGAGGGTCTTTCGGGAAGTAGCGAATATACACTGCGTTTACGGCGTCGAACTTGTCTGGCGAAGTGCAATAAACGTTACATTTCAAAACGCCTTCAAGCGATGATCCGGCAGCTTCGAGGCAGAGCTTCATCTGTTCCAAAACAAGTTCTGTTTGGCGTTCTATCGTCGCCTTGGCGATCTGCCCGGTGGCGGGATCAAACGGTGGACAACCCGAAACATAAATCATGTCCCCGTAACGGGTAACGGCCGACACAGGGGCTTTATATTTCGCCAAATAGTCGGAAACCGGGTGAACGTGGATTATTTCTTTCTTCATCGTTGTACTCCTGTCCTTAGGCTTGCGAAATTGTGAAAACAAGAGAGGCAATACAGCTTGTCGACGTGCGATGTCGCTCATTCTTCAACCCTCTCGAAGTCTTGGCCGTGTAAGCAGCGCATCTCTAATTCCTCACTCGTAAAATCCCGTCGAGATCGGTTCGAGCACGGACGGCTCCGCAGCGCCATAAGGACTTCCGTAGTAAGGAAATTCGCCGCGGATCCTATCGCGGCCGTGGCAATTCCGCTGCCGATGCCCTGGGAGGCGCCTGTCACGATCGCTACTTGGTCAGACAGCCTGCTCATGTTCACCATTCTCCGTCATCGAAAAGAAAGGTGTCGTGCCGCATCCCCCGACAACCCTGTTGACCAGCGAGAACCTAGACCAGCTGGTGGCCAAAGGCAGTGGCGCCCGGGAAGCCATTTGGCCGTAAAGTCGGCAAACCTGAGAAGTGGTCAGAAGCTGGGCCCGATAATTCACATTATCGGAAGGCGATTGCTGATGATAAGGCGAAGCTGCACAAAGCCGCCAGGGCACGAAGCGCTTGGCGTGCTTTGGCTATGACGGCGGGCGGTTCACGCTGGGCCCATGGAGCAAAACCGCCTCAGACCTTGGCGGCAACTTTTTGCAACGCCGCGGCGTTCATGCAATAGCGCAGGCCGCTCGGGGCCGGGCCGTCAGGGAAGACGTGACCCAAGTGCGCATCACAGGTGTTGCAGGTAGTCTCGATCCGCTTCAAAAATGAAGGCCCATCAAAGTTAAAGGCCATTACATTCTCCTTGATGGGCTGTGTAAACGATGGCCAGCCGGTGCCAGACTCGTATTTTTCCGACGCGTCAAACAGGACGGTTTCGCAGCAAACGCAGGAATAGATTCCCGGCTCAAAAAGGCTGCACATCTCCGAACTAAACGCGCGTTCCGTCCTCGCTTGCCGGGTTACGTGATATTGCTCTTCGGTCAGCCGCTGGCGCCATTCCTCGTCGGTCTTGACGACCTTGCGATCGGGGGCGGGGTTGCCGCCCTTCGCCAAATTCAGAACGTCGGTACTTGAGCGTCATCTTATTATTCTAGGCGCGGAGCCTGAGACATTTGAGATGCGAAACCGGCATTGGGCGCGGGCCGATGAGTCGATTGTCTCGCTATCTTGGACGTGGTAGCTGTCATGGGTCAGCATGCGAGCGAAGCTACCATGCTTGCGGCGTTCGATCAGCATCTGCCGGTTGGCCTAGCCCCCTCCCTTGATCTCCGAATCAGAGGGCAGTAAGATTCCTAGCGTGTTGTCTTCGCGCAAAAGGAGCCGGAAAATGAGCTTGCGACCCTTTGGTCTCGTTGTCTGTGTCACGGCATTCGCAGCATTTGCCCAGGCGCAGCAGTATAAGACACCTTTGGCTGGGGATGGGCATCCGGACTTGCAGGGCTTTTGGGCCAACAACAACGCCACACCACTCGAACGCCCCCAGGAACTTGCCGATCATCCGGTGCTGACGGATGCCGAAGTGCAGGCGATGCGGAAAAAAGCGGAGGAGATGTTCGTCAGCGGCAAGAATGATGCCGTGTTTGGCGACCTAATGTTTCGGACTGTTTGGGCCAATCTGAAGGGCCTTAAGGTCGGCTTCACGAGCGTTGACGGCGAGACCGGCGATTACAGCTCGGAGTGGAACGATCATAGAGTCTGGGACAACCGGACTTCGCTGATTACGGACCCAGCCGATGGACAAGTACCTCCAATGACTGCTCGGGCGAAGAACCTTCTGGAAGAGCAGAGGATAGCCCGGCAGCGCCCCGCGCGAGGCCCTGAAGACCGGTCTTTTGGGGAGCGGTGTCTAACTCGTGGCGTGCCGGCGATCCAAGCGGGATACCAGAGCTATTTCCAGATTGTGCAGACGCCCACGGCCGTCATGATGATGACGGAAATGTTCCACGATGTGCGCGTCATCAGACTTGACGGCCAGGCTCATCCGCCGGCGGCCGTTCAAAGTTGGATGGGCGATTCACGCGCGCACTGGGAAGGCAACACGTTGGTTATCGATACCACGAATTTCAAGTCGCGCGCGTTTCAGAGCATCTCGAGCGAGAAGCTGCACCTCACCGAGCGGATCTCGCGTCAGGATGCCGAGACGCTGCAGTGGGGAATTACCATCGACGACCCGGACACCTGGACCAAGCCGTGGAGTATTATGGTTCCACTGCAGCGCTCGGCGCAGCCGGTTTATGAGTATGCTTGCCACGAAGGCAATATCGGGTTAATGGGCATACTGGCCGGTGCGCGTGCCGATGAGGCCAAAACGGCTAAGTAGGTATCATCCAAACTGCCGCGGTGGTCCCCACTGCGAGAAGTGATTCTTCTCTAGGAATGCGCGGATCGAGTTGAACGCCCGCGCCCGCTCGGATTTCGGAAGAGACCGTTAAGACGTATTATCGGCGCCTATTCATTGCGACCAGGACTTCACTCTCCGACTAGGGCGTTTGAACTAAGCCGCTGGCGCGGCGGACGCTACGCGTGGGTGTGCTGCATCATAGACAGCGGTAGCGTCGGTCACAGAAAGGAGCTTTTCTGTGACCTCACTTCGCCAACGGGTGCTGGACGAACTCCAGCGCCGCAACTACTCATCGGAAACAACTCGCGGCTACATCCACGCGATCAAGCAGTTTGCGGATTACTTCGGCAAGTCGCCAGAGGATTTGGGCGGCCAGGAAATTCGCCAGTTCCAGTTGCATCTGCTCAGGGATAAGAAGCTTGCGCCCGGCACGGTCGAAGGGCGTATGTCGGCTTTGCGTTTTCTCTATAAGAAGACGCTGAAGCGACGCGATATTGCCTACGACGACCTGATCTTTCCAAAGGCTCCCCGCAAGCTTCCAGTCGTGCTAAGTCCGGAGGAAATCACGCGGATGATCGAGGCCGCCCCGAACCTGATGCATCGCACCATCCTGATGCTTCTCTACGGGACCGGCATGCGCCGCACCGAGGCGTCGCTAATTAAGGTGAGCGACATCGACAGTGAGCGGATGGTCATTCATATTCAGCAAGGCAAGGGCTCACGCGACCGTGATGTGCTCATGACGCCGAAGCTGCTGGAAGCTTTGCGCGAGTACTGGCGCTGGAAGAAGCCGAAGATTTATCTGTTTCCCAGTACGGAGGGCCATCGCGGCCTGGAGCAACCTATCTCCCATAGGACCGTTTGGTATGCCTGCAAGGAAGCAGCGGCGCGAGCTGGAATCAAGAAGCGCATTGGGCCGCACACGCTGCGCCACAGCTTCGCCACGCATTTGTTGGAGGCCGGAACGGACCTACGAACCATTCAGCTTCTGATGGGCCATGCGGACCTGAAGCACACCACCTTATATCTTCACCTGTCGAACCGCCACTTGCGCGCCGCAGTAAATCCGCTGGACCAGATCACCATTGGTAGTCTCAAGCCATCGCGAAAGCGGCCGGAGAACTATCAGGCGTGAAACGGCCACCCTGGGAGGTGGCCGACGTCATTCACAGGGCAGGAACCAGATTCATCGAACGCTATCGCGCATCGTTGACTTGGGCGCAGCTCAAAGTACTCAGCGCTATTGCCCGTTGTCGCACAGCGGCGCTCGGTGGACATCGCGACCAATGCGCTCGATGCGGTTATCAGGCCATCTCCTACAACTCCTGCCGCAACCGGCACTGTCCCAAGTGCCAGACCAACACGCGCGAGAAATGGCTCCGCGCACGGGAGCAGGAACTGCTTCCGGTTAGTTATTTTCATCTGGTCTTCAGCGTTCCCCATGCGCTGGTGCCGCTGATCTGGCAGAACAAGAAAGTTCTTTTCAAGCTTCTGTTCGACGCCAGCTCGGAGACCTTACTCCAGGTAGCGGCCGATCCCAAACGCCTCGGCGCGGAAGTTGGATGCCTCAGCATCCTTCACACATGGGGCCAGACGCTGCAGGCTCACCCTCACATCCACTGTGTCGTACCGGGCGGCGGATTGTCCGCAGATCACGTCCGTTGGATCTCGTCGCGATCCCACTTCTTCCTGCCGGTCAAAGTGCTCAGCCGCGTATTCCGAGGCAAGTTCGTCGCCGGTCTGAAGCGAGCCTTCCGCCGGAAGAAGCTGGCTTTTCACGGAGCTTGCCTTCCGCTATCGAACGAAAAAGCGTTCGCCCAGTTTCTGCGCACGCTGTTTCGCCAGGACTGGGTGGTCTACTCCAAGCCACCCTTTGGCGGGCCGAAACATGTGCTGCAATATCTGGCTCGCTATACCCATCGAGTGGCGATCTCCAATCACCGGATCGTCGACGTGACCAACACACACGTAGCGTTCCGTTGGAAGGACTACGCCCACCACAACAGGCGGCGCGTAATGACTCTGACTCACGAAGAGTTCCTGCGCCGCCTTCTCCAGCACGTCTTGCCGAAAGGTTTCCCGCGCATCCGCTACTTCGGATTCCTGGCCAATCGGCGGCGTGGTCAGTTGCTTCCGTTATGTGAGACCTTGCTGCGCAAGTCGCTGCTGGCACGTGAGACACCCACCGGGCCGGTGGCTTCGTCCACTGAACACACAATCTGGCAATGCCCTCGTTGTCAAGGATCAATGCAGATCCTCGAACGACTCACGGCGCTACAGATCCTGTCGGAGGAACGCAGCCAGGTCTACCTCATTGACAGCTCGTAGTCGCCCAAACACTCTGTCGAACTTCGCATGGTCCTCCGCTCAACTGCGATTCGTGTGCCCGCACGTGCCGATCAGCACTGCTCCGACTCAACGACGCTCATCCTTGCGAACCCAAACAGCTCTCCGAAGACGAATCCGACCCCGACGCGCAATCTGCTCAAACATAATGCCTCGCCAGATTCGTCCCCAATCCGCCATTGAAAACCCATAGCACGACCTGTGCGGCGCGCCGCGCCAGCGGCTTCCTTCAAACGCCCTTATCGAAAGTGTCCCGGCTTTCGCCTTTCGCCCGCTCCGTCAAGACTGTCTGCCGGAACACTTCCGATAAGAATCTAACGTTTCCCGTCAAGGCCGATACTGTTGGGTCCTCTCCCGCGGTGGGTCGGAGCCCATCTGGTTCCGGCTGAACATCCATATGGCGCCCCTCTGCGGCGTCAACTCCGGTTCTTCGAACGATTTCGGACCAGTCTCGACGCTGCAACGGTTCCATTGCTACGGCTTATGGTATGCGAGGGAAGAGGACAGATTGCGGTAGGCCTCGGTCTGCTGGTGAAGGGTTGCAGCCACCTGTTCTGCCGTGCCGACTGCATCTGCGCCGGCAATGAAACGGCGCGGTGGTTTTTCCTGATTCGAAATTGTAATCAATGCCTGTGCGAGCTTGGCGGGGTCGCCGGACTGCTGACCGTTGTAACCTTTCCAAAATTCCATTTGCTTCGCTCTTCGCTCGTTGTAGTCCTCGATCGTCCCCTCGGCGAAATTTGTGGATTCCTCAGTCAGAAGCTCAGTGCGAAAGAAGCCCGGATTGATAGTGATGGTGTCGATACCAAACGGTTCGATCTCGGCCTGCAGCGACTGCATCCATCCCTCAAGGCCAAATTTCGACGCAGCGTAAGCGGTACCGAATTCAAACCCGATCAGGCCCGCAGTTGAGGAGATTGTGATTATCAGGCCAGAACGCTGCTTTCTCATAACAGGCAGGACGGCGCGGGTGACATTCATCGGCCCAACAAGACTGGTGGACAGTTGACGTTCCATCTGCTCCGGCGACAGCTCTTCGAAAAAGCCCGCATAAAAATTTGCGGCATTGTTGACCAGCACATCGATCCGGCCGAACTTGTCCACAGATGCCTTGACGGCGGATTCCGCGTCGGCGGGTTTAGTAATATCCAGCTTCGCGACAAACAGGTCCGCGGATTTGCCAAGGGCTTGGGCCACCTTGTCGGTATTGCGGGCGGTTGCGACTACTTTATGGCCTGCGGCCAGAGCCGCCTTAGCGATATACACCCCCATCCCGCGCCCGGCACCGGTGATCAGCCAAACTTTGCACATGTCTCTTCTCCTCCACAATGATCCCTCGAACGGCTCCGTCGGTGTGTGGAGACCCATCACAATATGATGTGCCGAAGTGTGCGCCGTCCGGGATTCGCCCGCCCGAGTCCGACGGCCGTAACGTGGCGCTGCCGAGCGCTGGTGCCTGGAAGCAGTCCACATGAGCGGGAAGTCGCTAATTTGGAGAAGTGGTGAAGTAGCGGTCAGTCCCGTTATTCGCCATTATCGGAAGCCAACGGCTCCTAGTTCCGACCGCGA
>Ga0206847_10171_pt1 | contig 21584 bp, 11 predicted proteins | sample Alteio_BWOrgCont_17_FD_152880 | JGI IMG/M metagenome (GOLD analysis project Ga0206847, IMG submission 152880) | Enriched cells from forest soil in Barre Woods Harvard Forest LTER site, Petersham, Massachusetts, United States -... | ecosystem: Environmental > Terrestrial > Soil > Temperate forest >... | reverse complement strand
CTGCAAAAATACCGTATCACCACCAAAGGTCGGGCGTGGTTACGAGCTCGACAGAAGGCCAGATAAGACCTCTCAGCCCATTTTGTAGCTACTCGGGGGCGAAAATCGTAAATGAAAAACCGTCGAAAGACTCCCTGATAAACGTTTTCTTCGATTCGTAACAGAAATCCGAAGAATACATCCCGCTTGATCCCGCTTGCCAATCGCTTTCCACTGGTCACATCCAACTCGGTTGCAACGCGTTGGTTCTTGACAAATCCAAAAACATATTCCGAATTCCTTTGAAAAACGGTTCATTCCTACAAGCGCCCGGCCTCAAGCGCCCGGCCTCAAGCGCCCGGCCTCAAGCGCCCGGCCTCAAGCGCCCGGTCAATAAATTTCACGAATCTTTCGTCCCGACACTCTTTCGTTGCATCCCAGACCGCTCGCGGCAGGGGGCGCGAGAAAAAGCCACGCGCGTCCTTTGCCAGCGCGGCTGGCGTGAATGCGGTTCCGTCTTTTGCAAGCCCCCATCCTGTGAGATAATGCACGATCACCCGGTTCAAATAATTTGTCTCTGCGTCAGAAGGCGGGGTTGTGAAATCGACGTCCCATCGCAAAACTCTCGCCAATTCTGGACGGACGGATGCCTCCTCCCACAATTTCCCGTGTTGTTCCGTGAGCGTTAAAAGACTTTGCTGGCGTAACGTAGCCGCAGCGATATTTAGACTGGCAATGATCCCCGCCGTTTGAGCGAAAGAAAACCAGTTGGCGTTTACCCAGGACAAAAACCCTCGCATCTATCACAAATAAAACGGAACCGGCTTCGATGGCAAGCCGTTAGCGATTGCGGCGTCCAAGAAGCCCCAGGACAAAAGGCTGGTCAGCCGTTTTTCTTTAGGAGCGCGGGCTGCGATCGTGGATGCCGTTGAGCCTTTTCGATTGACCGACGGAGCAATTCTGGTCCATCAGTTCCTAACGCTGCCGCGAGCTTCACGATTTCGAAATCAGCGACCCAGCGCACTTGACCCTCGATTCTCGCGACGATGTCCCGGCTAACGTCCCACCCGGCGAGATTGAGTTTCGTCATTAATTCTGTTTGCGTGAGCCCGCGTTGCTCACGCAGTTCTCGAATCAGCGGCCCGACGATATTTCGCGGCGATTTCAACCTCTTGACATTTGCAAAACCCGTGAGATTCTGTGTGTGGCATTCCACACAATCTGGAATTCAATATCGGAAAGGAATCCTATGAATTGGCGAAGACTCGGAGAACAAAATCGCCCGCAATGTCAGGGCGGTCATTATTGCGCGCAGATTTTGGAGATGCCGGACGGGCAGCACTACGCTGTTGTCGGCGAGATTATTACGGATCAAGCAGTTGATGCAATGCCGCCAGGTCCGGGAATCGGCCCGAAAGAGGGCGTCTTCAAAGTCCCCCGCGCCGTATTTGCCGCAGCCCGAGCGGAATTGCCGGCTGGCTAAAGGGCTGCGGCCAACGCGAAGAAAATGTCGGCATCAATTTCGCCTTGGACAGTCTTTGTCCCACCCGACGAGACAGACTCTACCCATGAAATTGAAATCATGGCGAGAGATTGAGCGCGATGAACTCGAAAGGAGTTGTGGTGGCCGCGCTATTCTCAATGCGAATTGTGGCATTTGCAGTCGCCACGAAATTGTCACCATTTTGTTCTGGACAAAAGTGAAGGTCGGCGGGTAAACCGACACGGCACGGTAATGAAAACTTCGGGCCTTCTGGCAGAAATTGATTGTGGACGGCGGAGCAAAGCAGCCGATGGGGTTGCTTTTGGGAAAACTCGTCCCGACACAAAACGGTATACCCCACTCGTCACCAAAACCGGCCCTAATTTCGGCGCTTATGAATCAAACGGAACCACAACCAAAAGGAATCTAATGAAAACGGCCAGCTCAGGCACAACGAAGGAACAAACAATTCTAAATCCCGGAGGCGATCCGGAAATATTTGGATTTACGCGAGGGCGAATTCTCTCGCTCATCTGTCATCCGATATTGCTGTTCATTTTGTGTCTTTGCACCGGGACACTTTTCGCCGATGTCCCGTCGCCCGGAGGAACGGGCGGACTTCTCAATTCATGGTCTTTCGCAAACACGAATTGGTTGAGCGACCTTGGATATTCGCCTCTGAAATTTACCAACCTCTTGGACGTTCCCGGCGGCGATGGAAATGCTTTGCTACTGAACAAAACTAACGCAATCCCGGCCTATTTAGCTTACCACACGGTCGAAAGTGACGGCACAACGAACCTCACAGTTCCGACCGGAACTTTTGCCTGCTGGTTTAACCCGGCATGGTCGGGAACCAACCTTGGAGGGGTAGGGCCCGGTACGACTGCCAGGCTGTGGGAGGTAGGGAACTACACGACCAACGCCTCTGTCGGTTGGCTTTCACTTTATATTAGTGCGGAAGGAACGATGGTTTATTTCGCGGGACAGACGAATAACGGGTCGCAGGGCACGTATCTCTCCGCGCCGGTCCTTTTCAAATCTAATACGTGGTACAATTTGGTTCTGACCTACGGACCGACAAACTGTGCATTTTACACGAACGGCGTCCTTGTAACCAATGGCACGGGTGTCGCATATTACCCCGGGCCGGCCGTGGTCGCCAATGGCTTCTCAATCGGCAGTTCTGTCAGCAACACGGTCTCGCAGGCATGTGGAATGTTCGATGACGTGGCCACTTATAACATTCCTCTCGATTCTGGAACTATCAGCGACAATTTCTCTGTATTCGGCATTATTTACGGAGACCTGGGGTCTGGGATCGACACAAATTCGGCCCCGTTTATTCCAGCAATCGTTTACGCCGAGTGGAGCGTCATAACCGGGCCGGGCTGGTTGATCAACTCCGGTTCGCTGTCGGGGTGCGTGACAGACCCGAACCCAGTATTTATAACCGACTGGCAGGCCGTCGCGGCTGGAGCCGGTTACACGTTTACGTTTGGCATTTCGGGTGGTTCCGACGCGCAGCCTTACGACGTGTTTATGACCACTGATTTTGCCCACATCGGAACGACGAATGGACAGTGGAACTGGATGGGGCAGGGATACAAGTGCAATGTTTATTCACTGACAAATCAAGCCACGTTTGGAGCCCTCTATGTGCTTGGAACCCCGCTTGATAGCGATGGCGACGGACTGACGGATGCGTACGAACTTCTGGTGAGCCATACGTCGCCCACGAGCGCCAATTCCCTGGGCGATGGGATTCCCGATGGGTGGAAAGTGCTGCATGGTCTGAGCGCCGATACGGCGGGAATTTCCAGCGCGGACCCCGACCACGACGGTCTGACTAATTTGCAGGAGTATCTATATGGCACCGATCCGCTGGTTTCCGAAGGAATGGCGGTATGGGTGGGTGTTCCAACGGGATATATAGGAATTCCTTGACCAGATAACCGATCCCAGGAGAAAATCAATATGACGTTATTCAACCGAACCATGGCGCAATATGCCGGATTTACGACCCTTGGCGTGCGGAGAACACTTAACTCCGTGGGGAACGGTTCTGCGTTGGCTGGGCTTTCCAGCCGATTGCGACAGCACCGGCTCTCCGGGCGCTTTTTGGTTGTTACCATGGCGATCCTTTCGCTGTGGCTTGGACAGGCGGACAACGCAGCGGGCGCGACCAATAGCCTCTCGGCGCAGTTCAATGACTGGCAGGACTTTGGCTGCCATTTTACGCCGGGCGGGGTGGGTTCGCCCCCGTCGGCGACCGCGGGCACCGGGGGCAATCAAGCCGCCTGCATTTCCTGCGGCGGAACTGGGGTCGGAATGCCGGTCTGGTCGGTGGATGAGCCGTACATCAATCTTTGGGTTCACGATGAACCATTGAGCTATTACACGTCCTCCGGCCAGCGGATGGCTTTCCGATTCACATACGCATCGCGGAGCCAAGCCGATTCGCCTTACCGTTGGAGGGAACTGGAGGACCTCGGCCTCACTTCGGCTACAAACGAAACAACTGGCGACCACTGGCCACACGTTTTGCGGTATTCCATTAACGACAACGTCAGCACCGCCATGACCAACGCGTCATGGCAGCACAACTGGTGGTCCGAAATCATGTTTTGGGACCACACGCCGGAAACGAACAGTGGCGGTGCTCCCCTGATATATCAATTTTCCTCCACTAATACTACCAACCCGACAAATGCGTATTACGGCTTCACATCGACTTATGAGGGCGTGATCTATCGCGGTGACGGCGGGGCCGACTATTTCAACTCGGCTAATGCCTCCAGCCCGACCGCCGGAGGGAATGTTCAAGTCACGGTCTTGAATCCAAATAGCGCTGGCGGTCCGACAATCCCACATACATGGAGTGACGCCGTGACAGGCTACAACGACTACTTCTATCCGTTTTCCGGCAACTTTTTCATTACCAACGCGAATTACGGCTTCAAGGTGGCCTACCCGGACGGCAGCCAGGATATTTATGGTTTTGTTTTAACCGTGGCCGACATCACCGCTTACCACGGCACGATCCCATTGACCATCCCCCGCAACTCCACGACCGTCGCCTGTCTCACGAAACGGATAGATCCCCAGGGGCGGGCGACCCTCATCGGTTACGGGACGACGACCAATGTAGAATTCAATTACAGCAATTTCACTTGGGAGACCAATTGGGGCTACGCCGTCACCCGCGTGATGGATTCCGACGGCCGAATCACGACCTACAACTACAGCACGGACAATTGGATGCAGTTGGTCAGCATTGTCGATCCGTACGGGCGGACGGCCCAGATCACACCCGATTCCCATTGCTGGATCGACGCCATCACGGACGCCGAGACCAATATGACAATATTCTCCTACTACGATTGGGCCGCTGGCTGGATTAGCAGCATGACGACTCCTTATGGAGAGACGACCTTTAATCATTTCGAGAAACAGGAGGCCGGAGCCACGACTCAGTTCGAGCAGCGGGCGTTGCTGGTAACCGAGCCGGAATCACAATACCAACTGTTCGCCTATCTCCATAGCAACAGCCTGCCCGCATCGGTATCCTCCGGGACGCCTTCGGGAACCGGGCTGACTTTCGACACGGGTAGTACAGGTTCGCCTTGTCCCGGCCTGAATTATCGTGACAGCTTCCACTGGAGCGAACGCCAGTTTGGCGCGCTATCTGGCACGGTGCGATCTTACCTGACAAACACCGTCAATCTCACCAATGCCATTGCGGACCTGACCACGGCGGACCTGCAGAAGGCCGGGAGCAAGCACTGGTTGCTGGGGGGAGATCAAATCTCCGTCACGGAACTGGTTTCCAGCACGGTGGATCCTTCGGTGGACGTAGCGGGGTCCAATCCTGGACAGCGCGTCTGGTACCACTACAACGGCCAGTCGGGAACCAATCCCCAGATGCAGGGCAGCGGCTCTCTGGCTGATTGCGTCGCGCTAGTATTGCCGTCGGGGGCAACGCGCTATTCCCTATGGAGCTACGGTGCGAATAATCTTCCCTCCCAGCGGCTGGATACCCGGACGCTTACCAACGGCCTCCCAGGACTACTCACCAATTCTTTCACCTACGACGGAAACGGTTTTGATCTGACGAACAACGCCAATTCGCTGGGTCAGTACCTCGCCGTCACATACAATACCAACCACCAGCCCACGAATGTCATCGACGCTCTTGGACGGAGCAATTCGTTCACTTGGGACGCCACCACCCGGAACCTCACAGGGATTACGTTCGCGAACGGAGCAACGGAGTCGCTCACGTATTACGGAGGCGGCACATCCAGTAACAGTTCCATGCTGGAACAGGCAGTGTTTTCACCGCAGGGCCTGACCGAGAATGTCAACGGCTACGCCGCCGGCCTGCCACAGGTTGTGCAGATCAGCGGCACCGGGATTGCCACTCTGACGGTTACGAATTATTGGGACAGCCTAAACCGCCTGACTGGGACCGTCTTCCCGGACGGTACGGGAATTTCCAACATTTACACTATCCTCGATCTCACCGGACACCAGGACCGGATGGGCAACTTGACGCTCTACCAGTATGACAATCTCGAACACCTGATCGCCATCACCAACGCCAACCAAAAGGTTACACAATTATCCTGGTGCGGGTGCGGCGCACTGACGAGCATCACCGATCCGATGCTGACCAACATCACATCCTTTAATTATGACAATCAAGGGCGAATGACCAATACCGCCCTGGCGGACGGGGCCGAGATAAATTGGGTTTACGACCCTGCCGGCGAGGTTACCAATATTTTTGACGGCGCTGGAAGGTCCCTTTCATTGGCTTATAATGTTCAGGGGATGCTGACCAACGCCAGCAATTCCGAGCTTTCCAATGGCATGGCGCTTTCGGTGGTGTACGACATCATGAACCGGCCGCTCCGCTTTACCGACGCCAACGGCGTGACACGCGGCTTCACCTACAACCTGGATAACGAGCCAACCTCGCGGACTTGGCCAGACGGAACCAACGAATTTCTGGGGTGGACCGCCCGGGGCTTGATGGCTTACACCAACCGGGACAGCCAATTTACTTTGTTCGGGCGGGACGTGGCAGGGCGCGTAGTCGCCACCACCAACGCCAATCTCGAGACGAACGGGTTCAGTTATAACGCCTACAACCAGATCGTCGGGCTGACCAACGGCTTGGGAAAAACCACCAGTTGGAAATACAATCTGTACGGCTGGCTGACCAACAAGACGGATAACAATGGCAATCCCGTTTTCACCAACTATTACAATGCAAATGGTTGGCTGGCGAGCCACTGGACCCCGGCGGGCCACACGACGGGCTATGCATGGGACCCGGTGGGTAATTTGACGAACATTGACAACAGCGCGGCGTTAATTGCCACCCCGTCCCAAGGCATGGCTTACGACGCTGACAACCGATTAATCAGCATGACTGATGGCATCGGGACAAGTTCCTTCGGATATACGGGGACCGGCCAATTGCGGAACGAAAGCGGGCCGTGGCCGACTAATAGCATCGGCTACACTTACAATCAAGGACACCGGACAGGAATGAGCATAACCTCGATGGTTTCGACATTGAACTTTGCGTACAACTACGATTTGGGTTGGCGGATGCAATCTGTGACCTCGTCAGCGGGCAATTTTGAGTATTATTACCCAAACTCGGCGTCGGGGCTTGTACAGGGCGTCTTCCTACCGAATGGGGCGTCCATTACCAACATTTACGATTCTTTGGCACGACTGACTGGAACGGCGCTGCTCAATCATTGGGGACATGTGCTGGACGGTTACACTTACACGCCGGATGCACAGGGACTCCGCAAGGGTGTCATCAGGGAATTGGGGCTGACCACCAACACGGTGAGCATGGGCTATGATGGGATCGGGCAGTTGACGGCTTGGACGGCGGTCGAGGGGACAAGTGGGACAGCGCGGCAAAACGAGCAATTGGGTTTTGGTTATGATGCGGCGGACAATCTACACCTACGCACGAACGGGGCACTGGCGCAAACGTTCACGGTGGATAGCCTGAACCAGTTGAGCGGCATTTCGCGGAGCGGTGCGCTTACCCTGACCGGAGCAACCCCGGCGCCTGCAACGAGCGTCACGGTCAATGGCATCGCTGCGGCCACCTATGGCGACTTCACGTTCGCGAAGACGAACATTTCAATAAACAACGGCAACAACAGTTTTACCAATGTCGCGCTAGGAACGGCCGGAGCGATCACCAATATTTTCACGGTGAACCTGCCGACGCCGATTTCGCCAACATACGACAGCAACGGAAACATTTCGAGTGACGGGACGCGCTCCTTCCTATGGGATGCGATGGACCGCCTAACCAACGCTTACGTTCCCAACACCTGGAAGGTGGAGTTTGCATATGACGGCTTTGGGCGGCGGCGGATCATGCGGCAGTACACGTGGTCGGGAGGAACTTGGTCCAAAACCAACGAGGCGTGGCTCGACTACGACGGCATGCAACTTGTTCAGGAACGGAACACCAGCGGCATTCCGCAGGTCACCTACACGCGTGGCCTAGACCTGAGCGGCAGCCTCGGCGGCGCGGGTGGCATCGGCGGGTTAGTGGCGCGCACCGACGCCACGAATGGTTCTACCTTCTACCACTCCGACGGCGCGGGCAACGTCACCGCGCTGATGGATGGCTACGAGGACATCGTAGCACGGTATTTGTGGGGGCCTTTTGGGAAGCCCTTGGGCCAATGGGGAAAAATGGCTGGGGCCAACCGAATGCAATTTTCCTCGATGCCCGGGGACGGTGTATCAGGGCTGGTAGGCTACGACGCACGCTTTTACGATCCAACTTTACAACGGTTTTTGAGCCGGGACCCTCTTGGCGAAGTTGGCGGCATTAATCTCTACGGAGCGGTCAACAATAGCCCCCTAAATTATATCGATCCGAATGGGATGGATTGGTTGGATTACACCGGATACGGGGGAGCCCGTTACGCCGCGCAAGCGAATGCGCAGATTCTTGCTACAGTGCAGGCGCACGGCTACGCCAACACGGGTGATTTTCTCCAAGCACATCCAAATTATAACGGACTCAATGACAATCAGATGGCTTTGCAGATTACTGCTAATGTCGCCGGCCAAACCGCGAACAATTACTTGAACGCTGCACAATTCATCGGCACCGGCGGAATTGTCACAAAAGGCGTAAATGCAACCGCCAGCGCGGTCGGAGAAGCCACTGAACAAGGATGGTTTTCCAAGCTTTTGAACAAATGCAAGTTTTGGAAAAGTAGTGAATTACCCTCCCCAGGTCTTCGAGGAATTGTGCCCTTGGACTTGACACCGTATGCAAGATCGGCGAGCACCCGGCTACTTGGTCCGGGAGAACAGGATGGAACTTACGTATTTGTTCAGGATATATGGGGAAATGTTTGGATAGCTGATAACGGTCCCCATATGCACCCGCAGGTCTTGGGTAATGCCACCCCCGTCGCGTCAGCCGGCGAAATCACAATACAGGACGGGGTTGTATCGGAAATTAATAATATTTCGGGCACCTTCCGACCTGACGCAAGCACTCTGAACCGGGTTCAAGGTGCCGCCGAAATGCAAGGCATGGTAGTCAATCCTGGTGCGATCCAACCCTTCCAATGGCCAAAATAACCGTATATCTCCATCGGCCGGAAAACCCCCGCATAACGTTTGCTGCAACATTCGACGTGGAGCCGGCGGAACGTTTCTCGTTCCGCTTCTCCGCCTTAAAAAACGTGTTGGATAAAACAGTGCCGATTCCGGGGCTAAACGGACCCAATATCACATATAATGCTGTTGAATCGGCGATTCAGTCCGGGGCGTTTTATGCCAGGCATAAGGCGCAAATAAAATCGTGTTCGGTTGATTTGATCGCATTTTCGTTAAGCGGTCACACCGCTGATGTCATGCCGTTTGCGGTCGCAACAACCGTAGCCGTATATGAGGCCATTAGGCGACTTCGACAATACACGGCTAACGAACTTTCGGGTTGGAAGGTCGTGTCGCTCCAAAATGCGGCAGATGATACAGACGCTGCCAAATGAAGCTCTTACTCCTTGGAGCCGGGGCCTCAAAGGCCTATCAAGACCCCACAACTAAGGTTCGGATGCCCATTGCTAGGGATTTCCTCAAAACATTCCATAGCCTACCGATAAGTGCCAATCCTTGGGTGCTCGTCGGCAATGTACTTCATTATGCGACGCGATATCGCAAAATGGAGTTGCCCGAGGTATTCACCTCCGATATAGATATAGAGGAACTTCATTCCGAGGTGCAAACACGTATGTTAGTCGCGCTTCAACAATGTCGTGATTCAGGTCAGTTTACACATGAGGCCATGTTTTTCCACGCCACCTATGTACAGTTAGTATGCCTATTTGCTAGCACCATCAATGAGATTCAAAAGGCCGATGCCTCACCCGCGCATATTAGCCTGGCAAGGACGCTTGGACCTGCAGATACCGTGGTCACATTCAATTGGGACACCTTAATGGATCGCGCGTTGGATTCATTGGGAGCTTGGCGCACCGACTACGGCTATGGACTCGGACCGCACCAAGTATTCCGTAATGGTTGGGAATCCACACGCCATGACCCACCCGCCAACTTTGTCCGGCTATTGAAACTGCATGGCTCGACCAATTGGATAACAAGCTATATCGGAATAGACAACGAAAACTTTACACTATGTCCATTGCAAACTGCATCGTCAGATCGCCTCTATGTTTATGAGTACACACGCAAGCCATATGCTACCTATGCTGGGAGATTTATGGACGGATATAGTGATTTCTCTTATGGATACTACCCACCTAACCTACAAGACGACCCTGGAAAGGCCGCCCCTCCCGAAACAGTGCGTTTCATGATTAGGCCAAAGCACCCCTTTACGCCTGAGGGAGCAGCAGACGATTCTGGACTGGTTTCCATGCCATTAATAATTCCTCCAGTCAAAGATAAATCTTACGCGCTTTATGGTGAACTCTTTACACGGCTTTGGGCTCAAGCCTCGAATGCGCTATCGGCTGCTGACGAAATTGCCATAGTGGGATATTCCTTTCCTCGAACGGATCATCAGAGTCTTACGTTATTCAAAAATGCTTTTGTCAAAAGAACGACCATTCCGCAGGTTGTGATTCTTGATCCCGAACCGGCGCGTGTTATGGACATTTTCCATAGAGAATTTGGCATACCACGTAGCCACGTTAGAGAAATGCGCGAATATTTTACGCCGGATTTTGACAGTTCGCGCTTATGGAGACTGCCATCGTGACACCTCCGCGGAAAACGCTGGTGCGAATACAATGGCGACGAAAGCTCAGTAACGGATCTGGACAGTGACGTGCGGGCATTCGGGATGCTCTTGCAAATAATAGCTCGCATATAGTGGGGACATCAGAAATGGCGTTTCCCGTGATGGATTGCAGAATAATGCAACAGTCGGAATCATCGTCATGTTGCAAAGTAAGTGGTGGACCGACTCAAGCGAGGTTTGTAGATTCTGCCCGGTGGAAGTCTCTGTCTCATGTTGCCACCGGCCGTCGCGGTTACGAATAAGTGAGGCAAGTAGCAATTTCGCTGCGGTGGTCAAGAAGTCATAGATCAGTTCAGCGCGTTCCCGCTGGCTTTGATTTCGTGCATTGCTTCCTAGAAACCTCGGGGCACCGAGGTCACTCACGAAATCGTATTCGTCGCAGCCCATCGAACCAAATCTAGTGCAAATTAGCTCAAAATGCGGAACGAGTTGCTCAAAGTCGTTAGTTGAGAATCTGAAAAGAACATATCGCTCGCCAGGTATTTTGTAGCGAGTGAACCAAAACCGCTCCAGAAGATGCTGGATTGGTAAGATGAATTCCCCAGCAAAAGTCTCCAAGTAGTATTCCGTATCGTAAGGGGCAACGGGTGGCAGATCGATTCTGATTGTTTTATGAACGAGAGGCATAGTGATTTAATTCTCCGGCGAGGCTCTCACGGATTCCAAACCCAATGCAATGTTAATTGTTCCAACAACGGGATTTTCAGAAACTCTGCATTTTGGGAATACGTTAATAATTCGTTAAAGTTCGCACAACAAACCTTATGTATAATGGCGGCGGAAAAGGCTTGGACGTCTGCGGTATTAGGTGGTCTCTTCTCATTGCCGCGTGGCGGGCGCGCTTTTCGCCGGTGGCGCCGCGATTGCTTCCATAATCCGGTGTATCAACCTTGCCGTGGGATTTTTGCGGGCCTTCCGGCCCTCCAGTTCGTCACTTTTCGCCTCCGACAAAAGGGTATTAAACATTGAGTTGGGCAGGATCGCCTTGGCCAATTCCAAGAATGTTTCGCTTCCCTCGATTACAACTCCGGCGATCTTGAGTCGTTCAACGTCGTAATCCGACAAACGCTCGATGTTCGCTATGGCCCGGTCGAAAAACTCCCGAGGGCGACCGCTTTGCAAATACGTGGCAAGCAACTTTGACGATTCCGCGGTCAGCTTGCTCGCGCGTCTGTCGTGGTCAACCCAAGCCAGCAACTTCCAATCCGAGCCGTCGGCCGTCTCGGCAAGGCTCACGCGGAAGTGTCCTGTCAACGTTTCGGCACCGTCCAGTTGATCGCAAATTGAGCGGGAATTTTGCGTGAACAATTTGCATCGGAGCGATTTGTAGCGTGGAACCGGGAATGAGACCTGTTCCAAGAGGGTCGTCAGCGTGATCTCAAAGGGATTTCCCTCTGAATGATGATAGGCACGCGATGGGATATACAGGTATATCGCCTGCGCCAGCGGCGAACGTAGCGACGTCAACACCGAGAGCTTCAAGTCCCTCAACTCCGCGATCCTCGTCATCATGTCATAAAATTCCTTTGAGAGGGTGCATCCGTGGAGCCATAGTTCGCGTTGCCCGGACTTGGCGAGCGCGGCGTTCTTTCGGTAGATCGGTTTGTCCTCGATGCTCAGGTCCTCAATGAGCCGATACGTCATCCCGATGTCCTTCTTCACGTCCAATACCCGGATATATGACACCGTCAGATCACCCAAAATCTCCCGGATTGAGCGCGAGTATCGTCCGCCGTTCGTGTTCGCGTAACGCCGGCAGAACTCGTTGACCGAGAACCGGACCATCCGGCTGTTGCTGTATGGGTTGAAAAAGCTCACCAGTGTTAAAAGCGCGCGTGCGTGCCTTGTGTCCAATGCCGGGGGTGGGTTGTTTGGACGTAGTGGATTATTCGCACCCAAAAAGTAACGGCGTTCGATGGTTTCGCCGTTCACCTTCACCCGGATTGTCACCTCCCTTGGGCCTTTTTGTTTTGTGGCCGCGAATATCGGTCCCATGAAAATGTCCTGTGGCGCACGGACAATCCGCATCTCGCGTGCGAAGCGCGAACGACTAGACCCTTTGACGAATCGATTAACAACAGTTCCCTCCATGTTGGACCATTGTGAAACGGGCGTTCGGCGAGACGCAAGTCGATTGTGTGCCGAAATACATTTATTTGGACTGGCAAGAAACAGGAATTTTCGACGCACTCGGCGGCAATCGCATGTGTTTGGACTGGTAAGAAACGACGGAGACAGTCCCATTCTTGATTGTTTGGACTGGTAAGAAAGCACAAACCCTTAGACAACTAAGAAAATCTGCCGAGAAACCGTGGACAACTAAGAAAGAATCGCCAAAGAGCGTGGACAACTAAGAAAGTCTTCGCACTTGCTAAGCTCATAAATTGCTGACTACCAGTGGATAGCCAACACGCCCTTTTTCCCTCCATATAATGATTCCCTACCAATGTATCCCCCTTTCCTTCGGAATGCCATTTACATCGGAACTTGAACGATCCCGCCGTCCGAGGCACCCTTGGCCACATCCGATCCGATGGCCTTTGAACGCGAGAATCTGAAAGCGATGCTGGCGCAGCTTGCAGCCAGGGGCGTATGGATTGGTACGTCGTCCTGGAAATACCCCGGCTGGCGCGGGATGCTTTACGACGAGCAACGATACATGTATCGCGGCAAGGTGGCCGAGACCCGCTTCGAGAAAAATTGCCTTTCAGAATATGCCGAGGTGTTCAAGTCGGTGTGCGTTGACGCCGGATATTACCGTTTTCCCGACCTGCGCTATATTGAGGGGTTGGTGTCCCAGGTGCCGCCGGATTTTCAATTCACCTTCAAGGTCACCGACGAAATCACAGTCAAAAGATTCAGCAATTTGCCCCGCTTTGGCGCGAGGGCCGGCCAGCCGAATGCCAATTTTTTGAACGGTGACCTGTTTGCTGCGGCGTTCGCCAGCCCGTTTGAGGCGGTCCGACAAAACGTGGGGATGTTCATTTTCGAGTTTTCACGATTTTATCCCGTCGATTACGCGTCAGGCCGGGATTTTCTTGCCGATCTCGACCGTTTTTTGGCCGCCGTCCCCAAAAACTGGAAATATGGGGTTGAAATCCGCAACCGGAACTTTTTGAAGCCCGAATATTTCGCCGTGCTTGCCCGGCATGGTGTCAGCCATATTTATAATTCCTGGGCGGACATGCCGGCCGTGAACGAACAGCTTGAAATTCCCGACAGCCTCACCACCCCTGAATTTGCGGGTGCGCGACTTCTGCTTAAGCCCGGTCGCAAATATCAGGAAGCGGTGGATTTGTTCAGCCCCTACGGAGAAATCAAGGACCCCTACCCCGAAGCCAGGGCCGCGGCCGCCGAACTCATCAAGCGAGCCTTGGTCAAACAGGCCATCCGCAAACTTTTTTTGTATGTTAACAACAGGCTGGAGGGCAATGCCCTGTTGACAATTATGGCTGTGCTCGAGGGATTGGGCGAAATTTGACGCCAAAATCACCGTTGACACCATCCGACCCGGCTACTACTTATACAAGTAGTATGACAAAGCCGACGAGGTGCCAACAACAAGTCCTGGATTTCATCCAAAATGAAATCCGTGCCGAACGCCCTTCCCCCACGCATCAGGAGATCGCCGATCATTTTGGATTCCGCAGCACTCGGGCGGCCGCCTGCCACTTGGAGGCGTTAAAGCGAAAAGGACTCATCGAATCGGAACCGGAAAAGGTCCGCGCCTTGCGCGTTATCAGCCCGCTTCAAAAATTCCGCTCACGAATCGCCGACATTCCCATTCTTGGCTCCATTCCGGCCGGTTTTGCGGACCGGCGGGAGCAGGACGCAACGGGTTGCGTCTCGATCGACATCGCCACGTTGGGAATCAAGCCGACGCCGCGGACGTTCGCCTTGGAAGTGCGCGGGGATTCGATGATCGGCAAGCATATCATTGACGGCGACGTGGTGATCGTGGAGCACGGGCAAAATCCGCGCAATGGGGACGTTGTCGCGGCTTTGATCGACGGGGAAAGCACGCTCAAAACCTACGTCGCTGACAACGGCAAGCCCCATCTCCGGGCCGAAAACCCCAAATACCCGAAGCTCATTCCCATGGGCGAGTTGATGATTCAAGGGGTCATGGTTGCCCTCATCCGCAAACGTAAATGAAGACATGCCGCCGCCCAAATCAATTGTCCACCTGGACGCGGACTGTTTTTTTGCCGCTGTGGAGCAGGCCGCGGATTCGCGTTTGCGGGGCAAGCCCATCGCCGTCGGCGGTGAAAAGCGGGGCATAATCGCGTCCGCCTCTTACGAGGCTCGAAAATTCGGGGTTTACACCCCAATGCCGACCATTCGGGCACGAAAGCTTTGCCCGCAGTTGATTGTGCTGCCCGGCGACTACGACCGCTACGAGCATTTTTCACGATGGATGTTTTCCTATGTTTTCGACTTCACGCCGGACGTGGAGCAAACGTCCATTGACGAAGGATACTTTGACCTGACCGGCGCGCGAAAGGCTCCGCGCGAGATTGCCCTGACTATCCGCAAAGCCATCGGACAATCGCTCAAAATTTCGGTCAGCGAAGGGATTGCGACAAACAAGCTCGTTAGCCAAATCGCGTCAAAGCTGACCAAGCCGGCCGCCTTCGCCGAAGTGCCGCCCGGGCAGGAAATTCCGTTTCTCCATCCCCTGGCCAACAAATGGTTGCCCGGGATTGGCCCCAAAACCGCCGTCCGGCTGAACGCGGCCGGATTGGCAAAGATCGGACAGATCGCCGGCACTCCTTTGGACTTGTTGCATATATTAATGGGCAATTCCGCACGGACGTTGCTTGAATATTCCAATGGGATCGACAACCGGCCGCTCATCACGGCCCGTGAGCCTCAAAAAACATTTGGCGAGCAGCAAACTTTCGGGCGCGATTTGACCGATGAGGGTTACGTCGAAGCGACGCTCCGGCGCATGGCCGACAATCTGTTTGCGACCGTGCGCGCCGAAGGCCGCAGCGTGCGCACTTTGACGGTCAAAGTTCGCTATAATGATATGACCGAGGACCAGGTGAGCGAAAGCCTGGTCGAACCAACGGCCGTCGAAACCGACATATATAGCCGTTTGCATACGATGCTTCGGGCCGCCTGGAAACGACGGGTCAGCCTTCGGTTGGTATCGCTACGGCTCTCAAACGTCTATGAGGGCTTATTTCGTAGCGAACTTGCGTTTGATGTTCCGGCCCAACGTCAAAATGCCCGCGAGCGTCTGGCGTTGGTCGTTGACGGATTGCGCCGGGAGCAAGGCCATTCGGCCATCATGCGGGCGCATGATTTTCGTTTGCGGGAAAGCCCGCATGAAACGGTTGCAACGCTTTCCGTTGTATCGCGGCCAACTGTCATCCAAAAGCCGGTGTGCCGGCCGCCGGCCGGACTGGAATATGTCCCGTTGCGCGTTCACAGCCATTATTCGTTTTTGGATTCCACGCTATCCCCTACCGCGATTGTTGGACTTGCCAAACAGCATGGCATGTCTGCGGTGGCACTGACCGACACCGGCAACTTGCATGGGGCGGTTGAGTTCGCGCTCGCCGCCAAACAGGCCGGCATTAAACCGATTCTCGGAGCCGAGATCAGCTTGGACGATAAACCTTTGTTGCTTTACGTCGAGTCAGCGCAGGGATACCGCAACCTCAACCGTATTCTGTCCCGCCATGCGGAATTGGGTGCCGCCGATGGCGACGAGAAATCCGTTGCTAATCAACAACGCAGTTCCTACCAGCGGCAGGAATTGCATGGACTTACCGAAGGACTGATTGCCGTCACCGCAGATGCTCGATTGGTGGAATTGTTTCCAAACCACTATTATAATATGGTGACGAGTCGGAAAACCGTCGCTGATTTTCCGAGTGTTGCGTGTCCCGATGTCCGCTATGCGACATCCGGGGACCGGCAAAAATTCGACGTTGTCCAAAGCATTCGCACGTTGACGTTGTTGCAGGAAGACCACCCCGAAAAACGGCGAACGGGTAAATTTCATTTCCGCACCCCGGCGGAAATGTCCAACGCCTGCCAGGACCAACCCGATTGGTTGCAGCGGACAGCAGAAATCGCCGAGCGGTGCAATTTCCAATTGCCCTTTGGCCGGCCGCAGTTTCCGGCATTTGCGCCACCTGACGGCTCGCCGCCAACGGAGTATCTGCGTCATTTGGTGATGGAGGGATTGACCCGGCGTTACGGCCCGCGTGCCGCGCAATATCGTCCACAGGTGATGGAGGAACTGGGCATCATCGGCGACGTTGGATACGAGGAATATTTCCTTATCACCTGGGATTTTTTGCAGGACTGCAAAAAACGCGGAATCGAATGGATTACTCGGGGCAGCGCGGCGGATTCGCTGGTTTGCTATTGCCTTGGAATCAGCGGGGTTTGTCCGATTCGATTTGATCTCTATTTCCGACGCTTCCTGAACAAGGACCGGATGGCGCTCAATAAACTGCCCGACATCGACATTGATTTCGCGCATGACTTTAAGGACGACGTGGTGGAATTGATTTTCGCGAAATATGGGCGGGAACATTGCGCCGTTGTTGGCGGCTTTTCGACATTTCAAGCCAAGAGTGCCTTTGCGGAGGTGGCGAAGGTTTTGGGCGTCGCCGAGCGCGAAGTCAGGAAATTTACCGATCATTTTCCATGGTCCTTTGGCGGCGGGTGGGTTCCCGCCGAACACACGCCCAGCGGCGGATCCCGCCTGATCGAAATGCTCCGTGCCAGCCCCGAAAATCGGGATTTGCCGCTGGACGAGGAACCCTACCGGACGGCTCTGCACATGGCCGAATTCCTTGATGGCGTGCCACGCTACCCGAAAATGCACCCCTGTGGTTTGGTTTTATCCCGCCAGCCCATGCACGAATTGACACCCACGTTCATGGCGAACAAAGGATATGCCACGACCCACTTTGACATGGATGCGGTGGAGGCCGTGGGGCTGGTTAAGATGGACGTCTTGGCGCAGGGCGGTTTGGCCGCCATGCGGGATGTCGCAAAAGCTCTGTCGGCGCGAGGCATCCAAATCGATCTTGAGGGGCTTGAGCCGTGGAATGACCCGACCGTTTGGGAAATGATCGCCAGCGGCGGAGCGCGGGCGGTGCATCATATCGAGTCGCCCGCCATGACCAGTCTTTGTCGCATGTGCAATGTCGCCGAGATTGATGGACTAATCGCTATCGTCAGCGTCATCCGTCCCGGCGCGGCAAACGAGGGAAAGAAAATGGCCTTCACCCGCCGCTATCAGGGCATGGAACCAATTGAGTATCCACACCCGTCCTTGGAAAAATGTTTACGCAGCACTTACGGGCTGGTCGTTTACGAGGAACACATTTTGCAGATCAGCGAGGCTTTCGCCGGCTTGAATCCCGGGCGGGCCGACGTTTTGCGCCGGGCGCTCAACAAGCAGAATCATCCCGTAATTGAGAAAATCTGCGGGGAGTTTTTTACGGCGGCGCTGGCGCGCGGTCACTCACCGGAAAAAACCGCCGAGGTATGGAGCCTGGTGACTGGGTTCGCCGGCTATGCTTTCTGCAAAGCTCATTCGACCGCCTACGGAGTGGAGGCGTATCAATCCGCTTGGCTCAAAAAATACTACCCGGTCGAATTCATGTCGGCGGTGTTATCCAACGGTAAGGGGTTTTATCATCCCATCGTATATGTTTTGGAATGCCACCGCTTGGGGATCACCCTGCTGCCACCGTCGATCAACCAACCCGGCCCGATGTTTCAAATCGTCGGACGGTCAATTCGCGTGCCGATTCGCAGCGTCAAGGGGTTGACCGAACGAACCAATGAACGGCTCTTGGCCGAGCATGAACGCGAACCGTTCGCGTCGCTGGCCGACTTCTTTCGGCGCGTCGCTCCGTCACCCGAAGAAATGGAATCCCTCTTACGGGTGGGGGCATTCGACGAATTTGGCAAAAAACGCACGGCGCTGTTTTGGGAATCACAGTTTTTGCAGCGGACCTACGGACCGGCTGGCGGCGGGTTGCAAGGCTTGCTTCTGCCGCCGCCCGGCATGGATCGACTGCCCGAGGTATCACTGCAGGAGCCAACCCGGCGCGAACGGCTGGAGTCGGAAAATGAGTTGTTGGGTTTTCCCACCAGCGGCCATCCGTTGGAACTGCATTCTGACATTGCCTGGGAAACTTATTGCCCGGTGTCCCGCTTGGGGGAACATACCGGGGAACAGGTGGTCACTTGCGGGCTGGTCGTGGAGCAACGAACTCACCATCAAATCACCGGGGAGCCGATGAAATTTTTAACGTTGGCTGACTGGACGGGAATAGTTGAAACCGAGCTGTTCGCGGAGACCTACCGCAACTACGCTCTCGCCACGGTGCGCTACCCCGTGTTGGAGGTCACAGCCAGGGTCGAGCCGTATGAGAATGGGCGGGGATTTTCTTTGCGGGTTATGAGGGCAGGCAAACCCAGGACGCGATAGGACTCCAGCGCAGGGGCGGCGTCCGCCGTGGCGCAAGCGCCGGATTTCTCTTGCGCACTCCGGAATTAGCTGGCGAAATAATGCCCGCAATGTGTCCACAGCCGGAACGCCTTAGGGGCGATCCGAAACGAATGTAGTTTGCGCCATGCTGTTATGACAAAATCTGGAATCTGGGCGACCAGCCCACCGCGTGAAAACGATTGATTTTCGTAAGCTCCGCATTTTCCCTGCAATCGCCTGTCACTGGTGGAGGATCGCTCTCGTGATCGTTTTTTCGTTGCTTTCAAGCGGCAAAGCCACAGGGCAGAGCATTTCATTTACGTATGAGGGAGGTTTGACCTCAGTCGGCCCCATATATCCGTTACAAGGTGAGACGTACATTTCCGTCGATAATCCGGCTGGCTGGATCACCGTTTCTGGAGGAGGACCTGGCACGTATTACACAATTGGCGCAGATATAAACTATGTAGATAATGGGATCACGCAGTCACGAAGTTCCGGGCTTAGGATTGGTGGGAGCAATTTCTCGGTTTCGGAGGATGGCGTTGATAACACTTACTACTTCAACACCAACCAGTTCGTTTACCCGGCTGCTGATTTTGGAGCTTATGGGGCGGTCGAAGTTGAATCAGGCGTGCCCAATTCACCGGTCAATTTCGAGGTTACTAGCGGCAGTGACTGGCTTTCAACCGACTTTGGAGCATCAGGAACTATTCTGACTTCTAGCTTCTTCAATGGATCGTCACAACTATATTATTTCCAACCCTTTCTCAACAGCCCCAATGTCGTCAGTAATGGTGTAACCGGCACTCGAGTTGGAACGATTCAGGCAGGTAACCAGACCATTACCGTAACGCAGTTCGGCATCGACAACACGTATTATTATAACACGAATCGATTCGCTTATCCCGCTACTGCCGTCGGGTCTTTGGATCAACTGCAAGCGGTGTCGGCCGTCCCGGGGTCACCATTAGGCTTTCAAATCACGAGGGGCGCCGGTTGGCTTTCGACCAGTTTTGGGTCGTCCGGAACTACAAGCACCGGGGTTGATTTTAGCAGCTTGCAGGATGCGATTTTTCCGCAATTGATTATATACTCTCCTAACATCACGAACGATGGCGTGACAAGCGACAGGGTGGCCATTATTCAATTCGGCAGCGAAACAGTCACAGTTACGCAGCTTGGCATCGACAACACGTATCATTACAACACAAACCAATTCGCTTTTGACGCGTTTTTTAGCGGTGCCAGCCATGCCGACATGTTGCCCCAATCCGCCATCGCCGGGTCGCCGGTTTATTTCCAAGTCACAAGCGGCGGGGAATGGCTCTCGACCTCCCTTGGCAACTCCGGCAGCGTAGGCACTCTAAGCAGCTTTGACAGCTACCAGCCGAGCGCTTTTCCAAGCATAACGATCAACGCCCGGAATATCACCAACAACGGGGTGACCGCTGACCGGATCGGCACGATCCAGTTTGGAGGTGAGACTGTCACGGTTACGCAGACTGGTCTCGACAACACATACCATTACAACACAAACAGGTTTGCTTTTGACGCGTCTTTTAGCGGGGACAGCCATGCCGACATGCTGCCCCAATCCGCCGTGGCTGGGTCGCCGGTTTATTTTCAAGTCACCGGCGGCGGGGAATGGCTCTCGACCTCCCTTGGCAACTCCGGCAGCGTAGGCACCCTAAGCAGCTTTGACAGCTACCAGCCAAGCGCCTTCCCGAACATAATAATAAACGCCCCCAACGTCACCAACAACGGCGTTACGGCCGATCGCGTTGGAACAATCAGATTTGGGGGCGAGTCCGTCGTTGTTACTCAACGGGGAACCGCCCCGCCGCCGACCATGTCCGGCAATGAAAGTGCGACTGGCAAAAATGTGATTCTATACGATAATGCCAGTTGCACTTTGGAACCCATCTACACAGGAACCGGAGCCCACATCATGAATCGCTCCCTGCTCAAGGTGCAGGGAGCGCAACCGCTGGAATTCACGATTGATTACAACTCCATCTGCCTTTCCAACGACATTGTGGGCGTCGGGTGGTCGCACAATTTTGAGGCGGCATTGCAGCCGTTGACCAATGGAAGCTTCCAATTGAATTGGAACGCCAAGAAAGCAAACATTTTCTCGCCCCAGCCCGGCAATACGAACACGCTAATCTGTCCCGACCTGCCGGTAATTTACGATCAATTGACCAGGAATCCAGACGGAAGCTCCACCCTGCTTGAACCGACCCAGCGGAAATTACAATTCGATTCCACCGGCCGTTTGATTCAGATCGTCAACCCACACGGGCAGGTAATCCAAC
>Ga0206847_10159_pt1 | contig 21714 bp, 25 predicted proteins | sample Alteio_BWOrgCont_17_FD_152880 | JGI IMG/M metagenome (GOLD analysis project Ga0206847, IMG submission 152880) | Enriched cells from forest soil in Barre Woods Harvard Forest LTER site, Petersham, Massachusetts, United States -... | ecosystem: Environmental > Terrestrial > Soil > Temperate forest >... | reverse complement strand
GGCCTTCACCAGCGGCTTGGGCAAAGCAAGCCCGGAGGTTTCAATCACGATATGATCGAATCGGCCCGGCATGGCCAGCAGCTTTTCCATCGCGGGCAGGAAATCATCCGCTACCGTGCAGCAGATGCAGCCGTTGGGCAGCTCGATAATCGCCTCTTCCGGGCAATCCGCATTGCCGCAGCTTTTTAAAATATCGCCGTCCACGCCCACATCGCCGAATTCGTTGATAAGCAGCGCGATACGCCGCCCGCCCGCATTTTCCATGACATGCTTGATGAGCGAGGTTTTTCCTGCGCCTAAAAAGCCGGTGATAATAGTGGTGGGGATTTTTTTAAGTTGCATAAGGAACTCCTGGTGGGATGCGTGCGACGGTGCCGTTTTTGATCGCGGCGGGACGGGAAGAAAGCGGCGGCGTACCGAACTCGGATACGGCGTATACATCCAGATACTGGCACAGTGCGCCGACATCCGAAACGGGATCGAGGCCCGCAATAATATATGTCCATTTTTCAGGCGACGACACGGCGACCGTGCAGGGCCGCTTGCATACGCATAAGCATTCCACCGCATGTAATCGTACGCCGTTTCCGTCATCCTTCGGCTTGACCGAAGGATGACGTGCGGAGGGAGATCCTTCGCTTGAAGCGAAGGATGACGGATGGTTTTCCAACTCCGCCAGCATATTCTGATACAATATTTTCCCCGGGCGCGCGGCGCGATCAGCCTCGGGCTGGCAGGTGACGCAGATATATAAATCGACCGGTTGTTGCACCTTAAAACCTTTCATGGGTGCGTGATCGCGGCGAAAAAACGCCGGTAATAACCGCATCAGGCAGCACCCTCGGCCCGGCGGCTAAAAAATGGCAGGTCTCCTGGCTTCGCGGCGCCTTCCCAGTTTCCCAGTGGCTTAAAGTCAATATGCCGCTTACAGTTGCGAGGGCAGCTGCGGATTAACCGCATTCCCTTAACCATCGTTCAGGATGTTTATAGTTGGGTATGATAAGTGGGTCAATCACCCTTTATTGGCAACCATGGCCTCTTCAAACGTCGCCATATGCGTAAATGCCGCCACGCTTGCGCGCACCACCGCCAGCGCCACCTGCGCGCCGCTGGCCTCGCCCAGCCGCATGCCCAGATCGAGAACGGGTTTCATGCCGAGCCATTCCAGCAAGCGCCGATGGCCCGGCTCGGCCGACACATGCCCGGCGATGCAATGATCCAGCGCGTCCGGCGCGAATAACACCAGCGCCGCGGCCGCGGCGGTCACCACATAGCCATCGAGAATCACCGGAATGCTGAGTTCCCGCGCGCGCCACACGGCTCCTGCCAGCGCGGCCAGCTCACGCCCGCCGACATGTTGCAAAACGGATAATGCATCGCCATAATTACCCTGATGTAATTGCACGGCTTTTCCAACCACTTCGCGCTTATGGCGCAACGCTTCTGGATTTACGCCCGTTCCCGCGCCCACCCAATTTTCCGGATTGCCGCCCGCCACCGCGTGCGCGCAGGCCGCCGCCGCCGTGGTATTGCCGATGCCCATTTCGCCGAGCACTAAAATATCCGCATCTTCCGGCACGGCGTCCATGCCCGCCTGAAATGCCGCGGCGCATTCTTCTGCGCTCATGGCCGGGCCTTGGGTGAAATCCTGGGTGGGGTTTTCAAGTGATAATGAAATCACCCGTAAATGCGATGGAATGGCCTTGCAGAGCTGATTAATGGCTGCGCCGCCTGCCGCAAAATTACCCACCATTTGCGCGGTCACCTCAGACGGATAGGCCGAAACACCCTGCTTCACAACCCCGTGATTGCCTGCGAAAATCAGCGTATGCGCGTTTTCGGTGCGCGGTTTAAGTGTTTTTTGCCAGCCACATAGCCACGCCGCGATATCTTCCAGCCGGGCCAATGAGCCTTGCGGTTTTGTCAACTGGTCCAGGCGCGCGCGGGCGGCGGCTTCCATGGTGCGGTCGAAGGCGGGTAGATTTTTTTCGAGTTTGAGGCTATGCATGATGCGAACTATAGGAGAAAATCATGCGGATACAAGAATTTTTACTCGCTCTCAGCTTTTTTACCCGCCTTCCCATTTATCGTATTTTCTGGCGCGATTTCAGCGGCATGGCGCTCGCGCAGGCGGCGTGGGCATTTCCGCTGGTGGGCATGCTGGTGAACGCGGTCATGGCGGGCGTTTATATGGTCATGATTTCAACCGGCATGGTGCATGGCATTGCCGCATGGATTGCGCTGGGTGCGCAGCTTATTCTCACGGGCGGGTTGCATGAGGATGGGTTGGCGGATACGGCGGATGGATTGGCGCAGGGCCGTAACCGACAGGAAAAGCTCGCTATTATGCGCGATAGCCGCATCGGCACGTTTGGCGTGCTGGCGCTTATGGTGATCCTGACTATCCGCACCAAATGCATGGCGCAATTCGGCAATGATATTTTCTGGGTGTTGATCGCCACCGGAGCATGCAGCCGTGCGGCGATTGCAGTAATGATGTATCAGCTTCCCAACGCCCGCGAGGATGGGTTATCTGCCAGTGCCGGAAAACCAAATGGAAATCAATTGGTTATAGCGCTGCTTATCGGCCTTTTTACGTTGCTGCTTACGGGACATGCATTTATGGGAGTAATATTGCTTGCGATCACACTTGCCGTCGTACAACAGATCGCGCGCAGTCAATTTGGCGGTATCACCGGAGATGTATTGGGTGCTGTGCAGCAACTTTCGGAGACCGTTTTATGGGTTCTGTTAGCACGCTAATTGGGGCGCCATGAGGGTAAAAAAGGGCGCCATTAGGGCTGATTAAGGTGTAATCAGGGGGTCTATTTCGGCACCGTTAAAACGCTTTGGGAGTTTGTGGTTGGGACGGCCAAACTTCATCATTATCATTCGCCGCTAGCGAGTCATTTTTTTTATTGCTGGTGTTACTGGCATGGCCGTTGCCAAGTTCATCAAATGTGCGGTCCAGGAGAGAAATCATCTGGTCGTCGCGGCTCTGAATGGTTCTGCCGCCCATGATGACCGCCACGATGCTATAGCCGTTTTTGTGCGCCGACGTGACGAGATTATAGCCCGACGCCCTGATATATCCGGTCTTTACGCCATCTACCCCGTCATAACGTTCCATTACATGATTATGCCCGGGATATGTCACGCCCGCATAGGTGAAGCTGGTGAGCTTGAAAAACGGATAATATTCCGGAAAATCGCGGCGCAGCGCGATGGCCAGCCGGGCCATATCCATGGCGGTGGTATGCTGGCGCGGATCGGGCAGGCCGTTGGGATTATAAAACATGGTATTGCTCATGCCCAGCGCATGCGCTTTGGCAGTCATCATCTGTGCGAAATGCGGAACCGATCCGCCGAGATGTTCCGCCAGAACGGTGGCCGAATCATTGGCCGAACGCACCACCACGCTTTCAATGGCAGTTTTAACCGGCAGTCTCTCCCCTTCGGATAACGAGATATTCGTCTGCGGCTGGCCTGCGGCAAAGGATGAAACCGGCAATGACTGATTCATATTAAGCTTGCCCGTTTCCAGTGCCTCGAACGTGAGATATAGCGTCATCATTTTGGTGAGCGACGCGGGAAAGCGGATGGCGTTGGCATTCTGCTGATAAAGCACCGCGCCGGTTTTTCCATCCACCACCAACGCCGAAAAATGAATGCTGGGTGAAAGAGGCGCGTAATGGGTTTTATGATGATGTTTTTTGGAGGCAAAACTCTCGGCCGGAAAAACGGCGCTGACAGCAAAAATGGCGGTGATTAATACTATCCAATAAAAACGGCCAGCCATCGCTAATCTAACATCCTAATATTATTGCTATTAATAGTGGGGTGCTTTCGCCCCTTGCCGCAAGATAATGTGTAATGGCCGACGTGTAAATCATTAAATGCAGCGCGATTGAAAATTTTACTTATAGCTTTTTTATGCGTAGCGGCTGTATTAATCTGAAACGAATGCGGCATACTACAACCTTGACATTTAATCTATGCCTCATTATAGCTTACGTGACAATGCTGCATTGCGATAAACGGCGGCAGGTTGAAACATCTAAAGTAACCCTATGGAGTCTTACAATATGACACAAAATACCCCCAAAAAACCGGCCGCTAAAATCGCGTCGGATGTTGCCAACCGCGCCGCAAAACACACTTTCGCAGCCGTTGAATCCACCCGCAGCTCGGCTGAAAACGTCGTGAAAATCGGCAGCAAGGCCGTGAAAGAATTTATGGCCAGCAGCACCGGCGAAGCCCAAAAAGCGCAGGAAAAAGCATTCGCCATGAGCCGCGAAGGCGCTGAGCATATCACCAAATCCGCCGACGCCGTTACCAAGGCGTTGTACGAAGCCATCTCGCTCGGTCGCGATAACATTGAAACCTGCATGGAATGCGGCAATATGACTGCGGCACTCGCCAAGGATGTCGGCGCAGAAGTGGTGGAAGCCACCAACAAGGCATTCTCGGACAATCTGGAAATGTCGAAAGAATTATTCGCCTGCCGCACCATCAATGATATTTTTGAGCTGCAGAACCGCGCCGTTAAAAACGCCATCGATAGTTTCTTCAACCAGTCCGTAAAACTCTCCGGCATGGTATTCGAATATACCAGCGAAGCGCTCGAGCCCATCAACGAACGCGTCGCCCAGGCAACCGAACAGTTCAGCAAAGCGCTGGCTGCTTAATATATGGTCATTCCCGCTTACGCGGGGGTGGCGGAAGAAAAAAGCCCCGCTGGATTTCCGGCGGGGCTTTTTGCTGGGGCGACCACTTCGCCTCTCCCGCCAAAAAATATTCTTGGTGGGAGAGGCCGCGTTTTCTTAGGTTCGCATAGCGAATCTTAGAAAACCGGGTGAGAGCGGCGCTATGATATTAAGAAAGCGCCCTCACCCTGCCCTCTCCCGTAAACGGGAGAGGGGAAGATAAAGAACGGCGGCGCGGCAGATTACTTACTCGCCTTTTTCTTTATTTTTACGGGCGCTTTTTTGGGCGCTACTTTTAGCGCCTGTTTGGGGCGCGACTGGCTTTTCGCTTTGGGTTTCGGTTTGGCGGCGGGTTTAGCTTTGGAGGCTTTGCCTTTGGATTTGGCTTTGCGGTCGTCATCCTCCTCGTCTTCCTCTTCTTCTTCGGCCACCTCTTCCGTCAGCGCGCCGTCCACCACGTCTTCTTCGATGGCGTTTTCATCGTCGCCTTCTTTTTTGCCGCTTTCTTCGATTTCCTCGAGCTCTTCCAGCGAATCGATATCGTCGATTTCCTCAATTTCCTCGATTTCTTCTTCGGTATTGAGCGTCTCGATATCCTCAAACGCTTCCAGATCGACGCCCTCGATCTCCTTCACCGGCTTTTTGGGCTTGGGCGGCACGGCCTTGGCTTTGGCCTTGAGCAGCGGATCATCGGACGCAACTTCCACCGTCGCCTTGCTGCGGCGGCGGGTTTTGACCGGGATCGTGATATCGTGCATTTTACCGCATTTGGGGCATTTCGCCGGATTCTTGCCCAGATCGTAAAAACGGCTGCTGCAGGACGGGCAAACGCGCTTCGCACCCAGATTTATAGCTGCTTTGGTCACCGGCACTCTCCCTTATTTTTAATGAATGTGAGTTAGTGATTAGTGATCCCTCACTTTTTTGCAAGATAAATCTATTGAAAAATGCGCGCGCGTGGGCCACATACAACCATCGGCACAAACATATCAAGGACCATAGCCCTATGACACCGCAAGAATTCGCAGAAGAACTCCCCTTATCCGATAGCGCCCCGGAAAGCGCCGCAAACGAGCTGGAGGGCCGCATCGCCCAGCTGGAAGAGGAAAACGCCCGGCTCAAGGACCAATGGATCCGCGCCGCCGCGGAAACCGAGAATGTCCGTAAGCGTTCCCAGCGCGAGATGGAGGAATCGTCGAAATACGCCGTTACTTCCTTCGCGCGCGATATGGTGAGCGTGCTGGAGAATTTAAAACGCGCCGCGGAAAGCATTCCCGTGGAGCAGCGCGCCGGCAACGGGTTACTGAAAACACTGGGCGAAGGGGTGGATTTAACCTTGCAGGAACTGATGGGGATATTCGAGCGGTTCGGCATCAAGCGCATCGATCCGATGGGCCAGAAATTCGACCATAATTTCCATCAGGCCGTGGCGCAGGCGGAAAGCGCGGACGCGGCGCCCGGCACGGTGGTGCAGGTGGTGCAATCGGGGTATATCATCGCCGATAGATTATTGCGCCCGGCCATGGTGGTGGTATCGAAGGCGGGGGAAACGCCGAAAGAATCACCGGTAGATCAAAAAGCTTAAATATTGTTATTGTATAATACCTTATACATTTTTATCAGGCATCATACTTTTCTTGCCTGTTGTGATTATATACCTTACAATAATTATCGGCATATAAGTAGGAAAAGCTTATGACTACCGCGACCTTTACCTTCGACACCCATAAATATATCAAGCAGTTACGCGATAAAGGCATTTCGGAACCGCAGACGGAAGCTATTGTTGACGTGGTAACCCAATGCCGCGATGTGGATATGCTATCCGCGGCTACCAAGGCGGATCTTCGTGAATTGGAATTACGCCTCAAACTCCATCTGGACGGAATGATTGTGGCGCTCGGCGGTGTTTTGATTGCCGTTAAATATTTCGGCTAAATCTCTGCTTTTGCATAAATGGGCCTAAATCGCCGGTCATGAGTCATAGGTTTTATTTTCCGCTTGACCAATAACTCTTGAGCCATGACTAATAACGTCCATGACCCACTCCGACATCCCTTTCGCCACTGACGATGCCCATGCGTTTTTGCCGTGGGTGATCGGCATCATGGCCTGTATCGCCACCTTGTTATTATGCCTTGGCATCACAGTGGGCAGCTGGATTGTGGACCGGCATCAGAGCTATACGGGCAGTTTTACCGTGAATATTCCCGCCTCCGCCGGCGCCGATAGCGATAAAATCCGCGATGCGCTGCAAAAAACGCCCGGCGTCACCGGCGTATCGCCCTTGCCGGAGGCTAAATTGCGCGAGATGCTGACGCCGTGGCTGGGCGCGGGCGCGGCGTCCGCCGATCTGCCGTTGCCCATCGTTATGGATGTGTCGGTGAATGACAAAACGCCCATGGATTATAAGGATCTGCAAACCAGGCTCACCGCCATCGCGCCGGGGACGGAAGTGGATGCGCATGAGCGCTGGATCGCCAATTTCATTGCGTTTTCAAATGGCCTGCAATGGCTGATGGCGTGCCTGGCGGTGCTGCTGATCGGCGGGCTGGCGCTGATGATCGCGTTTACCTCGCGCGCGTCGCTCAAGCTGCATGCGAAAACCGTGCAGCTGCTGCATTCCATCGGTGCGGAAGACGGCTATATCAGCCAGCAGTTTCAGCGCGAGGCGTTGCTGGTTACGCTGCGCGGCGCACTGCCCGGCTGCATCGCGGCGGGCCTGGTGTATTGGGGCGGCGGGTATTTCATTGCGTCGCTCAAGGCGTCCATGCTGCCGTCGCTGGCGATGGGCGTTTCGCATGTGATGCTGCTGGCGCTGATGCCGCTGGCCTGCGGGCTGGTGGCCTCCGTCACGGCGCGTTTTTCCGTCCTGCAGCTGCTGCAACACCGGCTGTGAAAACGTCTCGCCGGATAGCGCTTTGCTTCCTTTTATGCTTCGGCATATGGCTGGCCGGATTATTATGGTTTACCCGGCAAATCCCCGATCAGCCGCTGGCGGACAGCGCGAAAGCCGATGCGATCGTTATCCTCACCGGCGGCGCGGGCAGGCTGGAATACGGCTTGAAATTACTCTCCGAAGCCCGCGCCAAAAAACTTTTCATCAGCGGCGTCAGCGAAACCGCCACGATTCCGCAAATGCTCAATTATGCCAAGCCCGACGTGCGCGCTAAATTAGCGCCGGTTGCCGCCAAGGAAATTGTGCTGGGGCATAAAGCGGTCAATACTATCGGCAATGCGTCCGAAACCGCGCGCTGGCTGAGAAAAGAGGAATATAACAGCATTATTCTTGTTACCACCAGTTACCATATGCCGCGCAGCACCCAGGAATTCACGCAGGTCGCGCCCGGGCTTGCCATTATTCCCGCGCCGGTTTTCCCCGAAGATTCGCCCCTCTCCAACTGGCTGACCGATCCGGAAAGCCGAGGCTGGCTGCTCTCGGAATACCATAAATACCTCGCCGCCGAATTGCGCCATTGGCTGGTGGCGGTGATGCACAGAAATAAATAAATTTAATTGGTAATGGCATGACTAAAAATATATGGCTGGATGATGAGGGGCGAAAGAAAGTCTGGTACCAAATCAGGCAGGTGCTTACTGATCAGCAAAAAGCTATTAATGTTAAGTTCTTTAACGCTGAAGAATGCCGCGTCTTGGATAATGTGAGGAAAGGCGATTGCTCGGAAGACACATTGCTAATCGCACTTACAGTGATTGGCATCGAGGCGCAAACGGCGCAAGAGGGATTAGCTGAACTTGAGAAGATAACGGCTTCACTCCGGCCACCACAAGTACAGTCATCACGTTTGCCATATCCGACAAAAAAATATATTCATGATATAATTCGATCCCTTATCGATCAACAGGTGGAAAGCCAATTCAAAAAAATTCCTGCTGCGCCAGTAAAAGGAACCGAACATGGGCAACGGAGACATTTACGAAGGCAAATACTGGAATCAATCGCAGAAAAAACAGGAAGGACTTACGGGGTTATTGCAAACCAAGCTTCATACGGAAATAAAATGTACGCTATATCAGAAGATGCCTATAAAGCCACTCTATCCGCTCTCGGCAAAACGGAGGATGAAGTTGAAAAAATATTCGCGGAGGCACGTGAAGCTGCCAGAAAGCCCCCGGGTAAGAATATATCAGGGTGGACAAAATACTAAATGATTATCTTACGCTCGCTGTTATTTAACTTCTGCTTCTTCGGCTGGTCGCTCCTGGCGTCGGTGATTTTTATACCGTTATTTATTGCCTCGCCGCGCACGGCGCAATTAACCGGATGGCCATGGGCTACGGTTACTTTATTTATGGCGCGAGTTATTTGCGGCATAAAATATGAAATCCGCGGGCGGGAATATATAACCGACGGCCCGGTGATTTACGCCGCCAAGCACCAATCGGCATGGGATACGATGATTTTTCTCGTGCTGTTTAAAAACCCGGCCTATGTGCTGAAGCGCGAGCTGCTGCGCATTCCCGGCTGGGGCTGGTATTTATGGCGCATGAAAATGATCGCCATCGACCGCTCCGGTAAGGCTTCAAGCCTCAAAGATTTGATCCGGCAAAGCAGGGAAGCGCTCGCGGAAAACCGCCCGATCGTGCTTTTTCCGGAAGGCACGCGCATGAGGCCGGGCGCGCCGCCGGATTATCAGCCGGGAATTATCGCGCTATATAATCAGCTGGGCGTGCCGGTGATTCCGGTAGCGCTGAATTCGGGGGCATTCTGGGGGAAAAACGCGTTCAACAAATATCCGGGCACGATTGTGATGGAATTTTTGCCGCCGATGGCTCCGGGGATGGCTAAGGGCACGTTTCTGCCTGCGTTGCAAAGTGAGATAGAAGAAGCTTCTAAACGCTTGCTTGATGAGGCATTAGGCATTAGGGATTAGGCATTAAGAAGGACTCATTATGACAAACCCTAAAGCCCAATCCCTAATGCCTAATGCCTCACTTAACCGCCCCTCCGGCCGTAAACCCGACGAACTGAGATTATTGAAACTCACGCCCAATGTCAGCCGTCATGCGGAAGGATCGTGCCTCATCGAATGCGGCAGTACGAAAGTGCTATGCACGGCGAGTCTGGAATCCGGCGTGCCGCCGTTTTTGCGCAATACCGGCAAGGGTTGGGTGACAGCGGAATATGGCATGTTGCCGCGCTCAACGCACAGCCGCATGCCGCGCGAGGCCGCCAAGGGCAAGCAATCGGGCCGCACGCAGGAAATTCAGCGTTTGATCGGGCGGAGTTTGCGCGCGGTGGTGGATCTGGCGGCGCTGGGCGAACGCCAGATCACGGTTGATTGCGACGTTATCGAAGCCGATGGCGGCACGCGCACGGCGGCTATTACGGGTAGTTATGTGGCGCTGCAGCTGGCTGTCGGGGCGCTCATGAAAAGCGGCGCGATCAAAACTTCGCCCATTACCGGCCATGTGGCGGCGGTTTCGTGCGGGGTGTATAATGGCGTGCCGGTGCTGGATTTAGATTATGACGAAGACAGCAAAGCCAGCATGGACGCGAATTTTATTCTCACCGAAGACGGCAAGATCATCGAAATTCAATGCACGGCGGAGGAAAAACCGGTGGAGGAAACGGATTTCCATGCGCTGCTGGCGCTGGCGAAAAAAGGCATTGCGGAATTGGCGGCTGCCCAAATCAAGGCATTAGGCGTTAGGGATTAGGCATTAGATTTATGCAAAAAAATTCTTCTCTAATCCCTAATGCCCAATCCCCAATCCCTAATCTGGTAATTGCCAGCCATAATGCCGATAAGGTACGGGAGATCGGTGAGATGATCGCGCCGATGGGCATTCGCGTGATGTCCGCTACGGAGGCTAACATTGAGGAGCCGGAAGAAACCGGCGCCACCTTCGCGGAAAATGCGGAGCTTAAGGCGGTGCATGCGGGGCAAGTGACCGGCATGGCGTCGCTGGCGGATGATTCGGGGCTGGTGGTGCCGGCCATCGGCGGCGCGCCGGGGATTTATTCCGCGCGCTGGGCAGGGCCGAATAAGGATTTCGGCGCGGCATTTGCGCGTATTCAAAAAGAGCTGGGCGATAAACCCGCCGATGCGTATTTTGTTTGCGTGTTGGCCTTGTGGCAACCCAAACTCGGCATGCAGTTTTTTGAAGGGCGCATTGACGGCAAACTCACCTTCCCGCCGAGTGGTGATAAGGGTTTTGGCTATGACCCGATTTTTATTCCTGATGGCTATGCCATTACTTTTGGCGAAATGGACCCGGTGGAAAAAAACCGCATCAGCCATCGCGCGCGCGCATTTGACAAATTCCTGAACCACCTGAAAGTCGCCGCATGAAGCTGCTCGCATTTGGCGCATCGCACCGCGCGGAATCTTATAATCGGAAACTGGCCAAATTAGCAGCGGCTGAGGCAGCAAAGCTTGGCGCGGAAGTGGATTTCGCGGAATATTCCGAATTCGATATGCCGATTTATAACGATTCCGGCACGCTGGAAGGCGCGCCAAAATCCGTGCGCAGCTTCGGCGACCGCGCGGCCAAGGCGGACGGCATCATCATTTCCTCGCCGGAATATAACTGGTCTTATCCGGGCTCGATTAAAAATATCATCGACTGGACTTCGCGCATAAAGCCCAATCCCGCAGCCGGTAAAACCGCGCTGCTCATGAGCGCCACCACCGGCAGCCGCGGCGGCATATTGGGCGTGAGTCATCTCAAAACGCCGCTGGAGGCGCTGCAGCTATTCGTGTTTCCGAAAATGTTTCCGCTCGGCCACGCGCCGGACGCATTCACGGAGCAAAATGAATTGCGCGACGGGAAGCAACACGAGCTTTTCATTTCGCTCATAAAAGATTATGTAACGTTCACTCGTAATTTATCGAATCACTAACCAAAGGAGATTTTTTATGCGCCTGCCCCGTTTTCTTTCCGCCGCCGCCCTGCTCTTCGCAAGCCCCGCTTTCGCGCTCGATCATTATGAGTTCGATAAAGCGCATACCAACATCGTGTTCCACATCAATCATCTGGGTTTTTCCGAAATGGTAGGCCTCATGACGAGCTATGACGGCAGCTTCCAGTTCGATCCGAAAACGCCGGACCAGAGCAAGATCGACGTGACCATCCATCCTAAAGGCATTAAAACCAGCAGCGATAAGCTGGATCAGGAGCTGCAAGGCGAAAAATGGTTCAATACGGCTAAATTCCCTGACATGCATTTCGTGAGCACCGGCATTGCCATCACCGGCGAACATACGGGCGATGTGACGGGCGACCTCACCATGCTGGGCGTCACCAAGCCGGTTACGCTGCATGTGCAGTTCAACAAGGGTGATTATCACCCGATGACCGGGCAATTCATGGCCGGTTTCAGCGCTACCGGTACGCTCAAGCGCTCCGATTTCGGCATGACCAGCTTTATTCCGATGGTGGGCGATGAAGTGCAGATCGAAATCCAGACCGAAGGCCAGGACATGGACCGCAAAAAAGAAGACGCGATTAAACACGGATGAGGAAACCCATACTTGTCATGCTGAACTTGTTTCAGCATCCACCTATCCTCCGCGCTTTTAGGAGTTTGTGGAAACGTGGATCCCGAAACAAGTTCGGGATGACAATGTATGCTGTTTTCGCGGTCTTATTTTTACCTCCCTCGGCGCAGGCCGCTGAATCCGTTCAGACCGAAATCACCAAGGCAACGCTGGTTACGCGCGACGCGGGCATTGTTCCCGGGCAGCCGTTTCAGGCGGGTATTGTCCTGGAATCCAAAGATGGCTGGCATACGTACTGGGAAAATCCCGGCGATGCGGGCATGGCCACGAGTTTAAAATGGACCTTGCCGCAGGATTTTTCGGTAAGCCCGATCGATTGGCCCGCGCCTGAGCGGCTTGCGGAAGGCCCGTTGGTTATTTTTGCGTATGAGCATCCCGTATTGCTGCCGGTGACGATTACACCGCCCGCTTCCATCGATATCGCGGCGAATTACCTGATTAAAGTCCATGCCGACTGGCTGGCCTGCAAGGATATCTGCATTCCCGAATCCGCCGACCTCGAAATCGCGCTGCCCGCAACCGCCGATGCCGCGCCGGGCCCTGCCGCGCATTGGTTTAACGCGCATCAGAAAAAACATGCGAAGCTTATTGCCGAACCGGGCGAATATGCCATTGATGGCGGGAAATTCACCCTGTCCATACCGCTCAAGCGCCTTGACGCGCAAGATATTCGCTCGGCCCTTTTCTTCCCGCGGCAAGAGAATATGATTCTGTATCCGGCGGCGCAGGCGCTGAATATTAAAAACGATACGCTGCATCTCTCCACCGACGCCACGGATGCGAAAATCGACGGCACCATTAGCGGCCTGTTATCGGTGGTGACCGCCCATAATGAGCAAGAGACTTATGACATCACGCTGGCGCCTTCCATTATGCCGATGGAACAGGCGACGCCGTGGCTGCCGACGGTGCTGTTATTCGCGCTGCTCGGCGGGTTGATTCTGAACCTGATGCCGTGCGTGCTGCCGGTGCTGTCGCTGAAGGCGCTGGCGATTGCCAAAAAGGCGGGGCATGAGCATCGCGTCGTGGTGCGGCACGGTATTGCTTATACGGCGGGAATTCTGGTGTCTTTCGCCGTGATTGCCGCGGTATTGCTGGCGCTGCGCGAAGGCGGCGCGGCGGTGGGCTGGGGATTTCAGATGCAATCGCCCGCGTTCGTGGCGTTTCTGGCCTATTTATTATTTATGGTCGGGCTTAATTTATCGGGCGTGTTTGAGCTTCCGGTGCTGCTGGGCAATGTCGGCGGCGAGCTGGCGGGCGAATCTTCCGCGCGCGGCAGTTTTTTTACCGGCGTGCTCGCCACCGCCGTCGCCACGCCCTGCACCGCGCCGTTTATGGCGTCCGCGGTGGGCATTGCGCTCACGCTTCCGGCGTGGGAGGCGCTGCTGATTTTTGAAATGCTGGGATTCGGCCTGGCCCTGCCCTTTTTGCTCATCAGCCTGTTTCCGGCGCTGCGCAAATTCATTCCCAGGCCCGGCGCTTGGATGGAAACATTCCGGCATCTGCTGGCATTCCCGATGTATGGCTCGGTCATCTGGCTGCTGTGGGTGCTGACGCTGCAAACCGGCGCGGGCGGCATGGTGGTGGCGCTTACCGCCATGCTTTTCGTGGTGATGATTATCTGGATGAAAGCGCTGTTTAAAAATAGCGGCGTATATCGCATCGCGGCGCTGCTGGGCTATGCCGCCATTCTCGCCCTTTCGCTGCCGATGCTGACGCATATGGAAAACGCCAATAGCGGCGAGATGGAGCATGGGGTGAAAATCCTGCCGTTTTCCAAAGAGGCGCTCGAGCAATTACGCAATCAGGGCAAGCCGGTGTTTGTGGATGCCACGGCGGCCTGGTGCATTACCTGCCAGGTGAATGCGCGCGTGGCGATTCATACGCAGCGCAGCATGGATGCGTTTCGCCAGCAGCATGTGACGCTCATGATCGCCGACTGGACGCGCCGCAACGATGACATTACCGAATTTTTAACCGGCTTCGGTTATAAGGGCGTGCCGCTGTATGTGTTTTACCCGGCGAACGGCGGAAAACCCGTTGTGCTGCCGCAATTGCTGACGGAGAGTAACGTTATTTCAACCATCACCAAAGGAGAATGAATATGCGTAAGATGTTATTTGCTTTATTTTTATTATTGCCGCTAACCGCGCACGCCGCCGCGACCGTCGGCCAGCCCGCGCCGGATTTCACCGCCACGGCCACCGACGGCAAAGCGGTGAAGCTTTCGGACCTTAAAGGCAAAATCGTCGTGCTGGAATGGACCAATCCTGATTGCCCGTTCGTGCATAAGCATTATGACGCTGGCAATATGCAAAAAACGCAGGCCTATGCCACCGGCAAGGGCGTGGTGTGGCTGTCGATCAATTCCGGCGCAGCGGGCAAGGAAGGCAGCGTCAGCGCAGAGCAGGCCAATGACTATATCGCTAAAAACAAATCCGCCGCCACGCATTATATTTTAGACCCGGCGGGCGATATCGGCAAACTTTATGGCGCGAAATCCACGCCGCATATGTTTGTAATCGGCAGCGACGGCAATATCGCCTATATGGGCGCGATTGACGATAAAGCCACTGCCAATCCGGCAGATAACGCGGCGGCGGATAATTATGTCAAAGACGCCATCGACAGCCTGCTCACCGGAAAACCTGTGGCCGTTTCATCCACACAGTCTTACGGCTGTGCTGTAAAATATGCGGATTAAGGCCGATAATAACTATGTCATGATTCTGGGAATAGGCCTGCTTGTTTATGCAGGCCTATTCACCGCCGCAAGCCTGGCGCGGTTTTACGGGCTTGGCTCGTCGGTTCTGGACCTCGGCGTTTTCGACCAGATATTCTGGTACATCCTGCACCGGGGCGCGCCGCTTTCTACCATTAATTCTCCTTTTATCGAACGCCATTGGTTCGGGTTTCATTTTTCACCGATATTATATGCGCTGGCGCCGGTTTATGCCCTGCTGCCTTATCCGCAAACGCTGCTGGTTTTGAACGTATTATTAGTCACCAGCGCCGCGATTCCGATTTATCTCACCGCGCGGCACTGGCAGATTTCGCCGGGTCTGGCGCTCATCTGGTGCGCGATTTTTCTGGTGAATCCGTATGTGCAGGGCGGCGTCATGTGGGATTTTCATGAAGTCGCCATCGCCGCACCGGTTATGGGTTTTGCGCTTTATGCGGTGGCCGCGCGCCGGAAAGTTTTATTTTTATGCATGTTATTGCTGCTACTGTTATGCAAAGAACATTACGGCCTCACTATCGCCGGTTTCGGGTTGCTCTGGGCGATACAATACCGCGAATATCGCAGCGGCATGACTATCAGTGTTTTGGGGATCATCGCCTTTATTGGCATCCTTTGTTTTCTGATGCCGTATTTCAGCCATAGCGATTATATGGCGCTGCAAAACAACAATCCTCCGCATGCCCGCTTCGCATGGATGCTGCATAAAGACAGCATGCAAAACGGCATTATTTTTGTGGCGCTCAGCGATGTTATTTATATCGGCACGCTGCTATGGCTGTTCTGGTTTATTTTTCCGTTATATGCGTTCGTCTGGCTGCTGCCCGCCGCCGGAGATATGGCGGTGAATGCGCTGTCGTATGTCGGCGCGATGCGGTCTTTTTATTATTATTACAGCCTGTCGCTTATGCCCGTGCTCATCATCGCCGCCATGCGCGGCGGGCTGATTTACAGCCACAAAAAACCGAAACTGAAATTCTCCGAAATCACCATGCTGATTTTTGCGGCTAATCTCTTGTTCGGATATATCGCAAGCCCGTTGCCCCTGCCCTATGCCGCTAATATCTGGGAAACGCGTTTTGCAAGCTTAGCGCGGCCCTACGCGGAAAATATCGCGCAGATAAAAACCATGTTCCCCGAGCAAAAAATACTCTCCGTTCAGGATAATATCGGCAGCTTTTTCACCCGGCGCGCGGCGATTTATCAGTTCCCCGGCGGGCTGGATAAGGCAGACGGCGTGATATTGCATCTGCATCTGCCGTTTACGCATGCGCTTGCGATATTAGGCCCGCCATTTGTAATCCCGACGTCGAAATATATTTCCATCGTGCAGGATTTACTGAAAGATAAGCAGTGGGGCATTACTTACTGGCAAAATGGCTGGCTGGTGCTGGAGCGGAATAAACCGTCCATTCCCGTCAATAAAGCGGATATCCAAAAAGTGCTGGACGACATGCTGGCGGCGCAGTGATTATTTTTCCTTCTTCAGCCCCATGGCCGGTTTCGCGCTGGGGATCAGGCCGTAGCTTCTGCGCGCCTGCACGGGCTGGCGGATGGAGGCATAGACCTGCTTTTCGGCTTCGACGAATAATACGCCGCCGAAAAAAGGGAAAAGAAATTTTCCCACCATTTCGATGGCGTTGGCGAAGCGCCATAAAATGCGCATGCGCGTGGGCGGGATGAATAAAGCCGAGCTGGAGCGCGTCGGCGTGAATTGATGCGCGGTCATCAGGTCGCGCAGCTGCATCATGGAAAACGGCCTGCCGTAACCGAACGGGCTGCGCGAGGAGCGCGCCCAGAAACCCATGCGGTTGGGCACCACCGCCAGCACGCGCCCGCCGGGCGTGAGGATGCGCCAGATATCGTGCATCATGCCGGATAATTGCTCGCCGTTTTCCACGCTATGCAGCAGCAGCACGCGGTTGATGCTGTTTTCCCGCAGCGGCAATTCGGATTCGTGCGATAAAAACGCCAGATTATCGGCGGACGGCGGCCAATAGGCCGCGCCCTGATGCGCCGGCATGCAGATCATCACCGGCGCCGCACCCTCCAGGTAGCGTTCCAGATACGGCGCGGGATAGCCGATGCCGAGCACCACATCGCCCTTAGCCTGTGGCCACAAATCGGTGAGGCTTTTGGCGATCAAGCCCCGCACCGCCGCGCCACGCGGGCTGGCGTAAAACTGGCGAAGCGTGACGATATCGGGTGCGAACATAGCGTATTGACTTTCTTCCGGTTCCTGACACAAGAATACTGCTTTCATTCCCAACAAATCAAGCAGAGTTGCTGTGTTCGCGCGCGCCATTTTATTATTATTGATCGCATGTTTCCCGGTTTGCGCCATGGCGCAGCTGTCGTCGGAAGCGCTGGAGCATGCGCGCAGCGCGTTTTTATTCATTAAACGCGGCGACTGGGACAATGCAAACGAACATGCGAAAGCCTCCGATGATGCGGTGCTGGAAAAACTCGTCGCCTGGCAATATGCGCTGCAGGGCGATTCGGCAAGTTTCGATGATATTACCTCGTTCATGACCGATAATCCGGACTGGCCGGACCAGAAAAAACTGCGCATCCGGGCGGAATTATCGCTTAAAGACGGCAAAACCAGCGATAAAGATATCATTGCCTGGTTCGGCGATGACCCGCCCATTACGGGCGTCGGAAAAATCGCGCTGGCGGAAGCACTCATGCGCAGCAAAGCGGCAAACCGCGATAAAATCGACTCGCTCATACGTGAGGCGTGGAAAGGCGGTGATTTCGATGAGCCGCAGGAAAAAGAAATCCTCGAAAAATACGGCAATGTGCTCCGGCACGAAGACGATATCGGCCGCATCGACCGTTTATTATGGGAAGAAAAAATATCCGTGGCGCGGCGTATGCTCAAGCGCGTGCCGGATGCGTACCAGAAGCTTTATAAGGCGCGTATGGCCTTGATTGAGGATAAAAAAATATCCCTGCTGGCAGTGTTGCAGGTGCCCAAAGCCCTTAAAACCGATCCGGGCCTGATGTATGACCGCATGCGGTATCGCGCGCGCCGCGGCGACGATAAGGGCGTGCGGGAAATTTTGCTCGCCGCGCCCATGCATGTGCCTTACCCGGAAAAATGGTGGAAGCAGCGCGAGGTGCAGATCCGCGAGGCGATTTCCGAAAAAAACTATGCGATGGCAAGTAAACTGCTCGCTAATCACGGGCAGATTGAAAATGGCGAACTGGCCGATGCCATCTGGCTCGAAGGCTGGCTTAAATGCGAATTCACCCAGCAGCCCAAAGAAGCGTACCAGCTTTTTTACCGCATGACGGGCGTGGTAAAATATCCGGTGAGCAAGGCGCGTGCGGGCTATTGGGCGGCGCGGGCGGCGGAAAAATCGGGAGACTCTGAAACCGCCGCTAAATGGTATGCCGCCGCCAGCGCCTATCCCACCACATTTTACGGCCAGCTGGCGGCGCTGCACCGCGACAAGGAATTATCGTTGCAACTCCCTCAGCCGCCTGCGATCAGCGCGGAAGATAAAGATGCGTTTGAAAAAAATGAGCTGGCGCAGGCCATCGCGCTTTGCATCGAGCTGAATGAAATCGACCTGGCGAAGCATCTGGCGGCGCATCTGGTGGAAAATGCGCCAAACGATGGCATCGCGGCGCTGGTGGCGGAACTCGGGATGCGTAAGGGTATGCCATATTTGAGCGTGCGCGGCGCAAAAAAAGCGCTGCAGAATAATGTGGTGCTGATTAAAGCCGGTTACCCGCTGCCGCGCGTGGGCGATTTATCGGTGGAAAAACCGCTGGCGCTGGCGATCACGCGGCAGGAAAGCGAATTCGATCCACATGCACAAAGCCCGTCCGGCGCCATCGGCATGATGCAGCTGCTGCCCTCCACCGCCAAGGAAACGGCGAAGAAAAAATATGTCAGCTATTCGGAAGCGCGGCTCTATGAGCCGGAATATAATATGACGCTGGGCAGCCTTTATTTAGAAAGGCTGGTCAGCAATTATGACGGCTCCTATATCATGGCGATTGCGGCCTATAATGGCGGACCGGGCAATGTCCGCAAATGGGCCGACGCGTTCGGCACGCCGGGAAACAATGTCGATAATGCCGTCAACTGGATCGAAAAAATACCCTTTCACGAAACCCGGAATTATGTCCAGCGCGTCATGGAAAATCTGGAGATTTACAGATGCTTAGAGGCGGAAGATGAGGCGCCGAAACTGGAAATCGGCAAGGATCTGGTGAGATAATTATTGACAATGATTAATAAATGGTTAATATTATACATCGATCCTTGGGAGGTTTTATGTGTCCTGTTTCTGCTACTCAGAACTCTGTTCTCTCCGAACATGAAAGAAACATGTATCAGGAATATAAAACCGATGTCGAAAATTTGTTAAAAGACACGCTGAAGCCGCTTGCGGATATAGAGTGGAGTATTTTTACGGAGTTATCCGAAGGAAAAGGCCTTCTCGGCATTTACAAACATGAAGATCCCAAACAACATCCCGAATATGGGTATCCCATATATTACAAACAAATTTTAGAGGCGCTTAGAAACCCAGAGACTCCGCCCAGCTCATTTGAAGTGCCGGCAGCACTTAAGCAATTTATCACGGAAAAAAGCGAAACACTTCCCAAAAGCACTACATTGGTTCTCTCTTTAGGCGGCGCTTTAAAACACCTTGAAGGAAAGGCCGATAAAATTTCTGAAAGGGAAGTGCTTTCGCAAGCAAGTGCAGCGTTGACCGCATTCCAGGATAAATGGATGAATGAAGAAACATATGCGGCGCTACAAAGTATCGGAGAGCGGCTTAATAAAGAGCGGCACAGCGCGTCTGCTCCCGCTAAAAGATGGCAAATGCTTGAAGAGCAACAACAGAAGAAACGCCAAGCGCCGTCTAGCGCACTGCAATAATCACTTATTACAATTAAACAGATCATCGTCCGTGCAGCCGATAACGGTCGGTTGTACGTAACCCGTATCGTTTTCATGGATCTGGCGGACTTTGGAATAATCGATATTGTCCCATTCGCTGCCCTTGCGGCCGCCGCCGGAACAGGCGGATACGAAGACCAGCAAAGCCATGGCAACGGATACGGACGAACGAAAGGTCATAGACAGCCCTTTATTAAAACCGACTCTACGACCAAAATGCTTAAGGTTGGATTAATTTCCACCGACAATATTTTCAAAAGCATCATACCCCAAATTTCCTAAGTCAAAACGATCCGAGAATGAAAGACGCGTGGTTACTACCCGCGGTACGATAAAAATGCCAGTCTTTTCTATATATCAACCATTTCTTTACTAATGCCTGCCATAGTCGGCTCAGTTTTGTTTTATTCATATAGGAGCCAACCATGACTGCCGCAGAAAAAAAAGCCGCCGCCCCCACCAAACAAACCGCTACCTTGTCCGTTGACGGCAAAAACGTCAGTTTCCCGGTTTACGAAGGCACCGAAGGGCCGAGCGTGATCGATATCGCCAAGCTTTATGCCGAAACCGGTTACTTCACATACGATTCAGGCTTCATGTCTACCGCGTCCTGCGAATCGAAAATCACCTTCATCGACGGCGATAAGGGCATTTTGCGTTACCGCGGTTACGATATCGACCAGCTTGCCGAAAAAAGCACGTTCCTGGAAGTGGCGCATTTGCTGCTCAACGGCGAATTGCCGAACAAAAGCGAAAAACAAACTTTCGAGCGTACCATCACCATGCACACCATGGTGCATGAGCAGGCGCATTTCCTGTTTCGCGGCTTCCCGCGCGCTTCGCATCCGATGGCGATTATGGTGGGCGCGGCGGCTTCGCTTTCCGCGTTTTATCATGATTCGCTGGATATCAACGTGCCCGAGCAGCGCGAACTCGCCGCTTACCGCCTGATCGCGAAAATGCCGACGCTGGCGGCGATGGCCTATAAATATTCGATCGGCCAGCCGTTCATTTATCCGCAGAACGATCTCGGTTTCTCCGAGAATTTCCTGCATATGATGTTTTCCACGCCGTGCGAAAAAACCAAGATCAATCCGGTGTTGGCAAAAGCGATGGATAAAATCCTCATTCTGCATGCTGATCATGAACAGAATGCCTCCACCTCCACCGTACGCATGGCAGGCTCGTCGGGCGCGAATCCGTTCGCATGTATCGGCGCGGGCATCGCATCGCTCTGGGGCCCGGCGCATGGCGGGGCGAACGAAGCGGTGATCAATATGCTGCGCGAAATTGGTGACGTGAAAAATATTCCGGATTTCATCAAGAAGGTGAAAGATAAATCGTCGGGCGTGAAGCTGATGGGCTTTGGCCATCGCGTGTATAAGAATTACGATCCGCGCGCCAAGGTGCTCAATGAAACCTGCAAGCAGGTGCTGGCGGAACTTGGCAAGATCGATGAGCCGCTGCTGAAAATCGCGGTGGAACTTGAACGCATCGCGCTATCGGATGAGTATTTCATCGAACGCAAGCTGTACCCGAACGTCGATTTCTATTCCGGCATCATTTACCGCGCCATGGGCATTCCGTCCAAGATGTTTACCGTGCTGTTCGCCGTTGCGCGCACGGTCGGCTGGGTGGCGCAGTGGAAAGAAATGATGGAAGATCCCAAAAACAAAATCGGCCGCCCGCGCCAGCTCTTTACCGGCGCCGCGCAAAGGCCGTTCGTGGAGATCGGCAAGCGGTAACAGACGCTTGCTATCTCTTTTATTTTAGCGGTAATTATGGTATAATCGACCCGTTAGCGCACTCAATAGGGGA